>Ga0126342_10006666_pt1 | contig 20514 bp, 22 predicted proteins | sample Cyp1metagenome_FD_92528 | JGI IMG/M metagenome (GOLD analysis project Ga0126342, IMG submission 92528) | Coral microbial communities from Lord Howe Island, Old Settlement Bay, Australia - Cyphastrea 1 metagenome | ecosystem: Host-associated > Invertebrates > Cnidaria > Coral ...
TCTATCTATCTATCTATCTACCTATCTATCTATCTATCTATCTACATGTACCTTAATCCAACCCTCAGCAGACTTTAAATAGACCTAAATAGCCGCAAATAACCCTAAATAAACCCTAAACCAACCCGACATAAGTAACCCTAAACAAACCCTAAACTAAATAGCCCTAAACCAACCCTAAATAAACCCTAAACCAACTTGAAATAACCCCCAAACCAACCCTAAATAAACCCTAAGCCAACCCTAAATAAACCCTAAACCAACCCTAAAGCAACTTTAAACCAACCCTAAACCAACTTTAAATAAACCCTAAACCAACCCTAAATAATCCCTAAACCAACCCTAAACCAACCCTAAATAAACCCTAAACCAAGCCTAAATAAACCCTAAATAAACCCTAAACCAACCCCTAAATAAACCCTAAACTAACAAACCTAAACCAGACCTAAATGACCCTAAACCAACCATAAACTAACCCTAAATAATCCTAAATAAACCCTAAACCAACTTTAAATAAACCCTAAACCATCCCTAAATAAACCCTAAACCAACCCTAAACCAACCCTAAGTAAACCCTAAACCAACCCTAAATAAACCCTAAACTAACCCTAAATAAACCCTAAACCAACCCACCTAAACCAGACCTAAATGACTCTAAACCAACCATAAACCAACCCAAAATAACCCTAAATAAACCCTAAACCAACTTTAAATAAACTCTAAACCAACCCTAAATAACCCTAAATAACTCCAAATAACCCTAAATAAACCTTAAACCAAGCCTAAATACACCTTAAATAAACCTTTAACCAACCCTAAAGAAACCCTAACCCAACCCGACATAACTAACCCTAAACAAACCCTAAACTAAATAACCCTAAACCAGCCCTAAATAAACCCTAAACCAACCCTAAATAAACCCTAAACCAACCCTAAACCAACCCTAAATAAACCCTAAACCAACCCTAAATAAACCATAAACCAACCCTAAATAACCCTAAATAAACCCTAAACCAACTTTAAATAAACCCTAAACCATCCCGAAATAAACCCTAAACCAACCCTAAACCAACCCTAAGTAAACCCTAAACCAACCCTAAATAAACCCTAAACTAACCCTACATGAGCCCTTAACCATCCCTAAATAATTCTGGATAAACCTGAAGCCACCACTAAATAAACCTTAAACCAACCGTAAACCAACCCTAAATAAACCCTAAACCAACCCTTTACCAATCCTAAATGACCCTAAACCAACCCCAAATAAACCCTAAACCAACCAACACTTTGATAGCATCCAAAACCACTATTCAGACCCAACACGGTTGTGCTTCAACCTATATTCTACATGTTCACCAGGTGCGTGTTATGCATGGAAAAATCGATTGAAACCATGGAAAAATCAATTGAACCCATGGCAAACTCAATGACAACTATGGAAAACTCGATGACAATTTTGGGTAAATCAATGAACACCATGGAAAAATCGATGAACAGTGCAAATGGCAAATTTTAGCTTCAAAATTCAGCAAAGTACATGTTTTTGCTCTAAAATAGAGCAAATAGCAAGGAAAAGTGCCCCAGACTGAAAAAACAAAAAAAAACTGCACCCAAAAAATACTATATATATATTATTCATGTCTGAACAGTATTTGTTTATAAATGAATGTGGGAATCCCAATAATACATCTACCAGTTGGAGATGGTTTATATATGTTTATATAATATAGCACCCGTAAAAATGGTGGTTTGGGGGATGGTTTATTGGGTTTCAAGGTGTACCACATTATATAACATTTTCATGGGGTTTTGAGATGAATCGATTATACATCCACTAGTTTATGGGGATATAATGGGTACATGAATTATACACTGGTGACACAGATGGGATGTAGTGGCAGAAAAAAACAGCTTATACAAATAATTAACGAGTGAATTTAGGGGTCCCCGACGATTAACGAGTGCATTTAGGGGTCCCCTATTTTCAGACAAACTCATATGGCCTACATGGCCAATGTCTGGGCAGGGCCATACAGATCATGTAGGACCTGCTCTTTAGGAGTGTCACCAGAAACTTCACGTCGTGTTGTCATGTTTTTGGACGTTTTTGGTACTTAGACAGAGCACGCATTTTCCTTGGAGGGATTTATAGCATGGCAGGCATCCTTGCCGCAATTCTGCCCCGACCTCGGCCAATTCAATGCGGTCCGTGCTTGTCAAGTCAATCGAATTGTGCGGAGTGGCCTTCAACTCTTGTCTGTAGAGGATGTTTCAGTCAGGTGTGCTATGGCGGTGAACCTGTTCATCACTCCGACTGTCCTCTTAGCATTTCCTGACTTTGTGGCCTCGGGAACAGAGCGCGCAGATGTGGTCATTCATGATGCTTGCCACTGGAGTCAGACTTTGATGGAAGCACTTGATATCCAGGGTCGATATAATTCGGTATACACAATGACAAGCAGATGTAGACATAAATCACTTCCAAGTCCATAATTACTGATGTGAAAACCAAGGAGAATGATTATGAAAAGTGCGGACCGATTGCAAATGGCAAGGAGAGGTTCTGAAAAGCTCGCAACAAATTCCTCTGAGAGGATGCATCATGAACCTTCCTGCCGGGGTCAGAAGCCTGACTCGTATCCCATGTCGATCCATGTCGTAGATCCTTGAGAAAAGGTTGCATTTGTGCGATGAATCAATTCCTCTGTAGGATCACGGTTTGCTGGGATCTGGAATTTATGCATGGAACAGGCTGGGCAACTGGGCCCTTGAGCATTTAGGGTGAGTTGTTTGGTTTGATGTTTTTAGACCGATTGTGAACCAGGTCAACAATACAATTATGCGATGCACAGTACATATACAAGGACGCAAATAAGATCGTAACAAGTACAATGTATAAGACAATATACGCAATTATGTTATATATATATATACACATGTATATGCATATATAGATAGGTGATGATAGATTCTGATAGATGTCCATAGGTAGAAACATATAGTGCATGCACCTATATATAATATAATTATGATATCCTGGTTGCAATTTCCTCTGCAGAATCAGGGGTGTTGACACCCCTAAAACCTTCGATTTTGTAGTGCCAGCCTGCACCCCTACTTTGTTACAAAATCAAGGACCATCAGCCGGCAAATATCCAAAAATCATAAATTTTGGGCTGCACCAATGTGTAGTGGGGGCCGATGAAAGCCCCGAGGTCGAGCAAAAAGTGCACAAAACCTTATATTTTGGGAAGGGGATTGATTTTGTAGAAAGAAGGCTGGCGACCTCCTAGGGTCTTTGATTTTGTAGTAAAAGCATGCTCCTGGGTGTCATATCCTCAGATCTTAATTTTGTAGTGGCGAGAGATGGTGAGAGGGGAGAACCTTGATTCTGTAAAGGATAGTTACAGTTCCCCTGAAACCCCTGTTGCCCAACATATATGGGTTTTTGTTTTTTGTAACGGGAAGTTAGATGTGGAATTCAGATTCTTGATTCTGTAGGACATTTGGGACATCTTGGACTGACTTGTGAAACTTGTTAACTCATGCTACAAAATCAAAGACAGACATTTGGGAAATCTTGGGCTGACTTGTGAAATTTGTAAACGCATTCATACTACAAAATCAAAGGCAGGCACTTTGGACTTGGGAGGGACTTGTAAAACTTGTAAACACATTCATTCTACAAAATCAAAGGCAGACATTTGGGAAATTGTGGACTGACTTGTGAAACTTGTAAACGCATTCATGCTACAAAATCAAAGACATGCACTTGGGACTTTGGAGGGAGTTATAAAACTTGTAAACACATTCATGCTACAAAATCAAAGGCAGGCACTTGGGACTTTGGAGGGACTTGTAAAACTTGTAAACACATTGACATTCATGCCACAAAATCAAAGGCAGGCACTTGGGGACTTTGGAGGGGCTTGTAAAAGTTGTAAATTGTAAAAGTTGTAAACGCAGTCATGCTACAAAATCAAAGACCAAACATAAATCTCTACAGAATCGACTCCAAACCAAATCTTTACAGAATCGTTCTGGACGTTTGAGCTCACGAAGTGATGATTTTTGAGGCATCTACAAGTTTTGATTCTGATTTTGTAGCACGTATGAATCTGCCTTGTCAGAACTTTCCACCGTGGAATGTTCCTGATCTTGTAGTATGTAAGACCCTACTCTGGAGAGCAGAGACTGATTTAGTAAAGAAATTCTAGGTACCTGACCTTGGGGGTCTCTACAGAATCAGGGGTCCCAGCACCCCGCTCCCAATTGCAAGGTTTGCTAGGGGGATACTATGAATTATGGTGTTATATTATATTATGTTGTATACAACATTTATTGTGTTAGAATATGAAGTTGACCTCATCCATATGAGTCTCCAACGAAATTCGTATTTCCTCCTAACTAGTACCATTGTTGTTTGCAAGAGAGGATTTGGTAGCAGAAATTGTGGGGCTGGCCAAAAGAGATTTAAAGATCCTATGGGGGACAGTCAGGGGAGTTCCTAAAGCCTGATCAAGGCAACAAGTTGCGTCTTACTGATGATTTGCTGTCTCCACCAGGGCTGCCGCGGTGCGGCATCAAAGCAGAGCTTTTAGCTACGATAGTTCGGCATCTTGGCAGAACTGTGGTTTCATCCTATGAATTCCACGAATTGGCCCACTTCCAAGCTCTCGAGTTTCACTGAATCCAAGGATGAAGGAGAGATCAGTTCCTCTGGATCCTCTGAAGACGATTTGGAGGTGGAAATTTGAAGCGACAAACTGTTGCATTGTTGCAATGCACTTGTCATGGGTGTCCAGGCCCGCAAGCTCTTAACTTCCATTATCCACTCTAATTGTTGTTGAATTGTTGGCCAGCTCAAATAGGCAATTTGCCAACTATGATAGCGTGCCTTTCTGAAGAGCAAAGGCCAATCTTGGAGTCTAACTCTAACTATTCGACAACCAGAACATGTTCAAGTTCGCATGTTCTATCCTAATAGTTGGTGTTTTTCGGACTTTTTCAGCAGATTCTTCCAATGTTCAACCGTGTTCAACCATGATGCAAATTCTCCAGGCAGGCTTTGGGTCGAAGCAAAGCTCCCGAAAGCTGCGGCAGATGGAAGTTCAGAAGCGGCGTTCACAGGCAGCGCAGCGTAATATCTCTGATTTCTGGAGGCTGGGCTCATTGAACTCGCTGCCAGGTTTGCAGCCACTTTTTTCCTTGTACTAAGAACATCTAAGAACATGCGAAGTACCAGATAGATCCAGATAGGACCAGTGATGTTGAGGAAGTCGAGCCAAATGCTTTCCACCTCCCAATCATGTCATCTCATGCCTCATTGCCTCATCATGCCTCATCATGCCTCATCATCCCTGAGGTGGTGGTCCCGTTTGTGCACTTCGCGTCCATGTTCAGTTTTGGTTCTGCTGCTGGTGATCGTGGTCTCCGTCCTGGCCTTCACAGGTCCTACAGCCATTCACTTGGATCGGAGCCAGGCACAAGTGCCGGGTTTCAGGTGCTATGAAGGGAAGCCCTGGCAACAAAAAGGTCTCCATTCTCATCTCTTGAATTTAGATTTGACACATATTGAAACTGAAAGGTATTTCGATTGAACATAGTCGACATGACAGTCCGAATAAGCCCCGTCAATGTATACTCGATCACAGCTTGGGCAGGGAGACCTGATGGCCATGTGGAGAGAGAGAGAGAGAGCGAGAGAGAGAGAGAGAAAACGGGGTGACATGGAGTGATGTTGTATGAGACGATATTCTCAACAGCAGATGACTCCGCTATACTCCGCTAGTATTACAGCAGAAGATATGCGTATGCCGTATGCTTTCATCATAAAGACTTGTTTTTGATTTTCTACTGCTTGTCCACGCCCCACGGTTTTACATGCAGTAGAGCTTTACAATTCTTGCATAGTCCAAAGTCTTCCATCAGCCCCATTTCCCCTTCAATCTGTATACGTCCATGAATGTGACTCTCAAGATCTCTCAAGCTTTCAGCGTTCCTGCTAGCTCTAGGCAACAGTGCGTATATTATCGTGTATATATATATATATATATATTGATGTAATTAACTATCCATTTTGAGAGAGGTGGCCACCCAATCGCCCTAGGAACCAGGAATCCCAAACGGCCATTCTCCTGCGCACCAGCATATAATTCGACATATTCTGCCCACATATCAGTTTTGTCATTTTGCGGACGGGATTGAATAGCCGAGTTAACAACTACAATGATAGAACATGTGTTTACGCGTGACATGAGGGTTTTCTTGGAGTTTTGCTTCATGACAAATCATGACTCCGAACTGATTGTTTATTGTCAGCTGCAGGGCACTATGGACTTCGCCATGCTTGGTCCAGAAGACTCCCAAACGCTGGACATCCTGGTTGGGAATCAAAGCAGCTGTCAGTTTTTCTTACTGCCCTTTTAATTACCTGCTGCTAGCCGCCATTTGCGAAGCTGATTGTAGTACGGCCCTTCTGCAAAATGCATCAGTATCATCCGGTATCATCACTTGAGCCTGCTTGCACAATAGAAATCACTGGAAACGAACAGTTCTTATAGGAGAAGAAGACGAAGTTTCTCCAGCTTTTCTTTGATCCTTCTTCTGGATGGCAGCGAATGCTGATGAAATCTGATGAGTTCAAGGTTAAATTTATGTGTAATCTTACGATATCTTACCTAGGTATCATCCTCAATGAGCAATGCCCTCTTGAATTCCTGCGCATGCCATTCGACAACGTGGTGAACTGGCTGCCCGCGTAGTAGACCTGACATGACCTGACTATATATATATACATTATATTATATATATATAGAGTCAATATATATATATATATAATTAGTAAATCGCACAGTAAATCCCACAGTGGCAATGATTTTATCCTGCGGCATTGATCTTTTTGCAGGAGACTCTGAATCGAGTTGGCAAGGACCTGGGTCTACTGAACTTCAAGACTGGAATGTCATGTTTGTCGTAGAATTTCTCAATATGAATGTAGGCAATGTATGGCAATGTGCAAGATTTTTTGGCCTATCTAGCGCTTATCTATGGACGCAGGAATCACAATGACAGGGCACAATTTTGCTTTCTCACAGCCCTGGTTTGGAGATGTTTGGAAAGTGATCCTTTCTTTGCATCAGGTGTTCTTTGGCTCAGGGATTCCACCTGGACTTGAACAAGTCCAGTCAAGATGATGGCTGGGGAATCCGCTGCACTAGGCAGCGACTTTCAAGAAAGCCTGGATGCCGTCAGTGCCCTAACCACCTTCTATGGCTTCACTGCATTCTCGAGCGGTACCTTTCAAGCAGTGGTTGCCTTGTTTGGTATAGTTGCCGTTCTTTTGTTGAAGCAATGTCGATACTCTGGCCCACTGCGCAACCAGTCTGTTGCGTCCAGCATGGACTTTCATCAGAGTCTTGATGTTGCGTTCCAGAGTGCCTTGACCAAATTCGACAGCCTCTCTACTTACTTTGCTCGCGGAATGAACGTTCCAGCAGTGGCTGCCATGCTTCTTGAAGAGATTTGCCTTGATCAAGACTTCGCTCACTTTCTTCAGGATGATGACTCGATGAAGAAAGCGGATAGATTTGTGAAACAGAACGTTGGTCCTATGCATGCTGCCTGGAAGAAGGGGCAGATGAGAGACAAAGAGCCCAATCAAGCGACCACTGATCTACAGGGGACTTTGCTTCCTTGGCCAAGTATCGAGCCCTATCCGGATTGGGTGTGCGAAGAGATCAACAAATACTTGCAAGCAGATCAGAAGGATAAGGCATTTTGTCGAGCTGAGCTGGAAAAGACTTTGCTGACAACTCCCTTGTGGTCTGCGTCCATCAAGTATGATGGTACTTGCTTCGGCAAGATGGACACAGGGAAGTATGCTGGCCGTCGTCATGTAGTTGGTAATTGTAGCACCTACCAACAAACAAGCACCAGCGTTGCCAACAGCTGCGATGTGAAGGCATTGAAAGATCAGCTCTCTAGAATGCTCCACATCCCATTGGAAAGTGGATCAGTTTGCGTGTGGGGAGAACTCATGTGCAATCCGGGATACTATGACTATCGCTCTCGTGGCTTGGCCAATGCATGGCTTCCCTTTGGCGTAGTCCTTCAAGTGACAAACGTGGACACGGAGTCCCTCATGAAGCGCTTGCAGAAGGAAGATTTGGCTTTCAGTCAGGGAGAGGATGGGAAGTTCCGGCTCTTGATGTGCCCTTCTCTCAGGGGACTGCTGCAAGACGTGGCCAAGTGCCGTGTGGTGGAGACATTCGAAGGCAGAGTCACACATGCCCAGCTTGTCGCGCAAGGTGCCAAAGAATTGATGGAAGGCCGCAATGAAGGAGTCTTGGACACAGTTATGCCATGCGGCGCTTGAGTAGAGTTTCGTCATGGAAATTTATAGTGTGCTTCATACCAGCCGTCCGCGGGTGTTTGATGGATATTATTTTTTAGAGATTGATGGATATTGAATGAATTGAATGATATGGATACCGGATGATACTGGCCCGCCACAACCAGCTGAGCAAATGAGTTCAGGAGTGGTCTTGGCTTTCCGTCGGCACCAGGGAGATGGACGAGCATCGCTGCGCAAGTGGAAGAACTCTGCAGAGGGAGATGGCAACAGCAACTCGAAAATGTGATGGACATGAATGAAACAACTCCATAAAACATTGGAAAATGCTTTATTATTTACATACCACATAACATACATTAAATATATTGACATACTAGATTACTAATTATTATTATATATATACTGGGTACTGATGCAGGTGTGCCTTTGATCCTTTGTCGGAGTGGTGTCAACAGTTTTGATTCAACACCGGAGAGGTTGGAGAGTTAGAGTTTCATGCGCAAGCTGCTACAAAACAGTCAGTTTTGTTTGGCTGAATAATATTAAAATATATATTATTTTTTATTAAATTATGTTTGTGAGTTGGTGAGTTCGCAAGAATCAAGGAAAAAATCCATGTCAAAAAATATATCCAAATGAACATGCTCAAATACCAAGAGCCCAACCTGAGAAGCACCTAAGATTGTTTTTCTTCGTCGTTTTTTCTGACTTTTTTCTTTCCACCAATGGTGATTTTTCTTGCCCTTATTTCAGGTTTCTTGCTATCTCGCACTTTTTGATTGAACCTGTGACCAGCCGTTTGTTGAACACACCCTTTTTGATTTTATACATAGGTCTTGCTCCGCTTTTTCCGAGCCATAATTTTTGTTGTTGTTCATTTTGGGCCTGTTGATGCCTGTTGCAATTGATGTTGAAATATGTTGAAATGACTCTGTACAGCGTGTTTTCTGTGACGTGACACAGTCATTCCCATAAATGTAGAAGTAGCAGATGGCAGCAGTGTGCAACGTGCTTTTGTGGAAACCTTGGGGACCTCAGCGCTGGAGTTAACTTACTTGCTCCAAGACAAGCGCAAGCGCAAGCTAACATGTAGGAAATTTCAGGGGAACAGATTCCCCAATGTTTTCCTTTTTTTTTCCCGCACTATTTGGGCAAGTTGAGGCAAAAGGCATGCGCAAAGACTCCGGCAACTCAATGTGAGGGAACTCGTCAATGAGGGTAAATTGAATCCAGAAATCGCAAAGATGGTAGAGAAATTGATTGAAGTTGCTGAGTCTGAGACGAAAGTCAGCAAGATCGGAAGAAAGAAAGAACTGTCGAGGGCACAAAAGGCATAATGATTACCCTTTGTATCACATGTTTCTGAGGCATCGGGCATAAGGTGTACAGTGTACAGAATGCTTTGCCGGTCGAACGCCCGAAGAGTGAGCCAAAAATCAGGGGACTACTGACTACTGGAGTGCAGGAAACTTGCTTTTCGAAAGCCACAACCAGGCTATAGCACCTTGCATGCACCTTGCACCACAGCATGTGCATAGTCTGACATGGCTCCAAAGCAGTGTTCAACAAATCCGGAATTCTAAGCAACAACCTGCATTAGCGCAGATTGGCTGTGCACTTCGCAGGACTTTTCGGAAGGCATAATGGGGCCAACTACTCTTATGTTTGTGGCGAGTTCTCCCGGAGCCCCTCGGTGAGGCTGTTTCTTTGTGTCTTTTGGGCATTTTGATTGAGTGAAATTCTGGGTTCCAAGAAAGATAAGAAAGTGATAGAAAGTGTATATGCAGGAACTTGCACACAGGAGCTTGCAGGCAGGAGCTACCGTAGTATATGTAGTTCCTCGCCTCCAATGCATTCCTTACAACATCTTACAACTCCCTGCAGTCAGTCGCGAATATAAGGCCAGTATTCTCCAGCCTGCGGTGTGGGACAGCATGAGCCAAGTCTGCAAAGTTATTGTTTACATTTTTTTTTGCCTTTTTGCATGATTGTTTTCTGGATTGCCTTAGTTGAGTCAGTGATCAGCTTGATTTCCATTGGGTATATACATATATCTTTATATATATATAGAGAGAGAGAGCTGGGCATTCCTCAGGACATCGATGCTCAAGTTCATTCATGATAGCATGCTAAGCAATGGTGAGAGCCTCAGCAATGGTGAGAGCCTCACTTTGCATGTTGCAAACACGGAAGCTGCTTCTCCAGATCAACATGACTCGGCATGACTGTCGCCCACAGAATGACATCACCGTGTTGATGTCAGTCTCATCAATCCTCTTTGATCCTCTCTGCCCTCTCTCAATCTCCAGGTGCTTTGGGATCCATAGGATCACCGATGTACTTGAGCAGTTGGACTCTTAGAAGAACCCATGTGGGGCACCTGGATCATGTACTTAATTATAATGTGATATTCGTGTGATCGACTATGTTTGTTTCCTTACCTCAACCTTTGTCGTATTTTGTCGTGTTTGAACGTAGGTGTCCATCGGTGGCAAGATTCCTTTGTAGTTGCTTTTAGTTGAGTGTTTATGAACAAATAAGGCAGGAGCAACGTGTCAAATGTGCAGATCACAGATTGGAACTCCTTCAACTACGACATAAATTGCCCAGCCTGGAAATACTTTTACTTGAAGTTACACAGTGAACATGACCCATGATGACCCATGATGACCCTATGTTAGCATATGTTCTCCATGCGCTCCCGTGTGGCAAAATGCCTGGAAGGGGCAGCGTTTCAGGTCCTGAGAAGATGGTAGAAGTGAAAGTGGACCAAGCCTTGATGGCAGAACGCACCTCACCGGGCCCTACAACCCCGACACAGCTGAAGGAGTGACCAAGGAATTGATGTTTGCATCAGAGATATTCAGGGCCATAACATTTACTGTAGATTAGTTTATTATATATATATATATATTAGTTATAAATAAATAAATATATAAATAAATAAAAAATGTACAATAATGTACATATATCATTGATTTTGATAGTATTGAATAGCATGCAATATCATTTATATAATTAATACAGATGATTTGAGTCGATTCAGGTGATGCTTTTTGTTGCTGAATGTTGATCAGGAGCTCAAATACACCATGGGTCAAATGCTGAATGCCCAAAGAACGGCAGCTTTGGCCCTGGTGACACCAAATCTCAGTTGCTTGTATCAACTGGAGTCAAGGCATTTAATTGGTTGAACATGGTTGAACTGCGACGGGGTTGTATGCAACAGAATATGGGCATCACGGGCATGGTGGCTTGTGGCAAGTGTTGATCCATGGGTATCTATGGAAATTCAATGGAACATGCTTTGTAATGTTGAACACGCACCCATATTATAACACATGCATTTATGTGATCTTGCGTGCTGCTTCTCAACAAGCCAGACCACGGTCCAAACATAAAGGTTAGACTTGAATCGGCTCTCTCGACCGGGAAATGTGAGTGGAAAACGCTTCCAGATCATTTCAGATCCTGCATTACGTTGCATTCCGTTTTTCACCAGCGCTTGAGTTTGCTGGTGATGAGCTTCCGTCCTGCCCACATTGCAGGGGCGGGTCTGTAGCCCAAGGATTGACCTCTCCAGAAGCAACCAAGTGGACAAGGCCGGTCTTCGGATCCTTGGGAGAACGAAGCCTTGGCAAAGCTCAACAAAAAAAAAACACATAAAAAATCCACTGTCCCTCTAGGAAGTTGATGGTGCAGCATGTCAGCGAAGCCAAGAAACTGAAAGAATATATTATAGCCATCCCTCAGAACCCACGGTGAGCGAGTAGCCGGCATGAGAGTGAAGACAGGACGTGTGACCACCTTTCAGATCATTAGACCATGCCTTGACAACTGTCGGATCAAGATAAGAACTTGCGCAGGGAGCTGCAATCTGCTATAAATGTCCAGCACCTTGCATGCATTTTTCTGCTAAGCTGGAAAGGGCTCCTGACATAAGAGCATGTAGATGATAATGATGGGTTCGGTTCCTGTTATGCCTTGCAGTGATCATGTTCACCTGTAAAAAGAGTTTATTCCGGATAGTGGTGAAACACACAAAGCCTTACAGTTTGCCGATGTTTGTCAATGTCAAGGAATGCCAGAGCTGACACACCAGTGCACATTTACATGGTGTCGCAGAATATGCAGATGCTGGATGTGGAAGAAGGCCAGGTTGTGCCTTCTGCCGGCCTTTTGCTTTTTACTTGAGCCTCAATAGGACGAGTATTGTTTTATTTGTATTTCCAGGAGGCATTCACGTCCATTGATGATATAATATAATATAATATAATATAATATATTCATTGCACTTGCTGCAAGTGGCGATGGACGAGGGAAAAATAATGGCATGTACCTGCAAGCAAGAAAAAACCATGATGATATGACAGAATAATTTCCAGAGCAAGACCACGGGATATTGGAATATAAATTCCCTCTCCCTTAAGGGCAGAAGAGACCACCCCAACAATATTCAGGCTAAGGAAGTAGCACATGATGGACTATGATGGACCATGATGGACCATGATGGACCATGATGGTACATGGACTCTTCAGTGGCATTGGTGCTGTCAAAATTCTGGTTCACATTCCGAATTGTTGTTCATGCGTGGAGGTGTTTTTGGCCGTGTGCCCAATCTCATTATCTTCAGTCTAGTGGGCTGCCTCGTGATGATCGGTTTGATCTTTAAATCCGTCTCTTGGTGGAGAGCCCTGCTAGCTGTGCCGCTGCTTGTTTGGTCGGATGTTTAGCCGTTTGCACATGTGGTTGCCATTGATGAAGCTAACTTTTCGGGCTTGAAACCACTACAGTATATTACAGTATATTTCCTGATGTTACAATATTTCATTTTTCTGGCAGCATGATGCATGGTATGGTGTGCAAGGGAGAGGTGGTTTTGATCATTATTAAATGCTAAATGCTCTTGCATTTGCCACGAGATGCCACCAGAATCTCTTAGAGATTTAGTGTTTATGGATTGGTTTGGCGAAAACTGGTGCCTCAATCTGACAGTTGGGGAATTGCAGTTGAAATATCTCAAACAATATGGTACTATTTGATACTATTTGACGCTTTCATTCAAGTATGCTCAATTGGCTACACATGAATCTCAGTAAAGGCAGGTAGTACTTGTTGCTGGTGGAACATGGTGGAACATGGTGGAACATGGTGGAACATGGTGGAACATGGTGGAACTGAAGGGGGTTCTCCGAGATTTACTTGACCAGATTTGCTGGATCTCAGCTATTCTCAGTTGTTGTTTGTAGATTTTCCATTTTGACTTGAAAGACACGCTATGACTTAATGACTTACCGTACTCCTCTTCTACCGAGGTAATGATTGCCGTCAGAGGCCTGGTGACCATTGTCTTTACACTGGTTCCTTGGCTGCATCACACACTTCGTCCTTGTTTTGATGGCTTGTGAATCGACATCATAGTCATCATACACGGCGAGTTCTCGTAATGTTGCGGCCATTTTCTATCCTGTGCCTTAATAGCCTTAATTGGAACTTGTAGTTGGATGACACCAGATAATTCAGATATCCAGTGATACTACTGCAGCATATCCGACCGGATGAGATTAACTCACATGTTTAGAGATTTCCAGCTGATAGTTTCTTACCACCCAAGCATCAGCCAGCTAGCCTAAGTACAGCTTTCTCTGAGGCGGTCGTTTATATGGCACGGGGCACCCAGCATACGAGACCTCTATCAGACACAAACAGAACCGCGGATGATTGGACGATTGGACATGAAAGGATTTGCTGGCCTTTGACGGACAGCGGTGTCAAATACGTTTGCAACAACTTAGATCGATGGAGGATGTCATTGTCAGACGTAGATCTCAGTGAACTGTAGACTTTAGATGGTGCTGGAGACAGAGCGGGAGAGGTCTGACATGAATGGACAACTGCCGGTGCCGGGGAACTGCCGGTGCCGGGGTAGTTTCATACCACCATGAGAGGTGAATAATGATCATCAAGTTTTTTCAGTGGGTGCCCTTTGCTCATTCATTTGAGTTAGGCTGACATGCTTCAGTACTGTTTTTTTGAGTCAGAAAGCTTGCTCCCTGTATTACGTGTCTGCAATATTCTGCAATTTGGGTAGGGTTGCTGCAGATCCGTCAGGAAGAGGTAGGAAAAAGATGGGACAAGTATAATATATATATATTATATACATATATTTATTTCGCTTGCGCATTCTTCTTCAGTCTTCAAGTTGCCACCATGGAGCCTTCTCCGCCTGCAAAGGCTGCGCATGGCATTTTCCAATTCGGATGGTTACGAGCCATTGGCATCCCCGTTGGTGGAACAGAAGGACAGGACATGACAGGACATTTTTAGTGGAGTCAGATTTGAGTTCAGTGATGTTCAGTGACATCAGTCGAATCAGTGACTGTCACAGCAGCATTGCTTGCTCTTGTGAGGACTCTTTTTTATGGCCTGGCACCCAGCTGGTGGACTTTCCGGCTTCGGAAGCCATTGATCCCATCGATTTCCGCGGGTGTATCCGAGGTGCCCGTGACAACTTTTATCATTGTGCCCTGACAGCAAGCCAGAGAGTCAATCAGGGTTCTCCAAAAAGTTTCCAGTGCATAATGTATTGTATGACGCTATATTGTAATTTAACTGAACTATATGACCATATGCATGTTAAAATACTATACTATATTATATGCATGCTATATGACTATGTTATCCATCACTGTGCAACATGTAGTATATGTATGCAGTCGGCTACCGCTCTAAAGTTGTCCATGTTTGTATATTCCTCCCTAAGTTTGCCTGCAATGCGTACAACATGATGCAACATGAGTATTTGATTCCGGAGCGATGTTATTTCATGTTGTTTCTCAGTTTTGGACCGCAGCCACATTTCATATTTCATAATCATATGTAATGTTCCACTTGCGCGGTCCATACCAGAGCCGAAAGTGAAGAAGTCATAGATCTAAGGTGCTGGGGCTTGCACTTGACTATGATATTTTCTTGCTTGGCCGTGCTCTGGCAGCAGCTAGTTGTGGACTGTGAATCAGACAATCCCACAAGGCATATGGTCCAGGGCATGGTCCAGCACTTGAGTTTTAAAGGGCACCGGCCTGCAACAAAAGGTGAATCGAGCAGGTTGGACAAGTCAACTTTTGGCGAGATGAGCAATGCCAAATGTTTTCGTTCAACTCATGTTCAGAGATTCGTTTGTGCTATGGATTGACAGGAATGACAGAGCTTCGAGAACGAGGTCTTCCTACGCTTGATGCTGTCAACTCCTGAGCTGGGTGAAGTGTTGGCAAGTGCAGCCAATGCATCCAAGAGTATCCAAGAGTGATGTTATAGTGATGTTCTATAGCTGTCCCATCCTTCAGTACAGTCAAATCATGATGAGGTTGCAGACGGTGTGGCCCAAACTGGTCATGTCATCACTTGCGCAGGACTTGCTCGCAAGTGGCATCCATTCACATGATTCCACTGGATTGAACTTTCGCTTGGTAGTTCCCAACTGGCAGAACGCATCTGAAGTATCTCCCTGTTTCTGTGAGGACTGATGATGGCAATAGCCTTTGGAGGAATGTTGCTTTCTGACGTGCGACACTGGCTCGCAGACTTGCTGGGAGAACTGCATTGCATCACTACAAGTTGAGGAGCATGTCATCCAGGTATGATCATTTTGGACAATATAGGAAAGGTACCTGCTGAATCTTGACCCACGTGACACAATATATATATAATTATATATATATAATTATATATATATGTATATATATAATAATTATATATATATGTATATATTTAATTATATATATATATAACAAACAAATAAAACAACATTGATAATCACACATACATCACCACAAATCTTGAATATTGGCACCCGTGCAATCCGAACTTTTGCTCGACTTTGCTTTCAGGTACCCGGCATGAGACAGTTGTCCTTCATCTTCACCCTAGGAGTGCTCATCGCTTCTTGGCCAACACGACACAATCACAGCACAAAGCTTACATCTAGGGGAGTACGGAACACAAATGTCAACATGTTGTAAATTGCGATGGATGAATAACTATTTTATAGTTATAATAATATATATATATATATATAATTATATATATACGTACAATGGTAGAGCTTTGCAGGTGAATGCCCGGGGAGTTGGTGTGGTTTCAAGCTACTTGGAACCCTGAGTGCCCACTGACATTTGATCACAGCTATTTACAACCTTCCATGATCTGGATTTTTTTTGCTGCTTCCATTTCCCCTGGCACTTTCACTACTTAGGATACTTTTGTGGTGCGAACCATTGTGACACCTGCTTTGACAGCTGCACTGGGTGAGGCTAATTGGTGGCCAAGACAGTTCAAGGATTCGGAATGATATGGAATGACCAGCATTCAAACCCTTGGGACTCGAACAAACACACATGGAGAATCACCTTTATAATCCTTTATAGGGATTCATCATCAGCATACCATGAGGATCCATGAGGCATTTTAGACGCGGCCATTTCAACAGTATTTCAACGAATCTCGTTGAACTGTCGGCCTCAAGCTGAGACTGCTAGCCCAAATTGAATCAAGTGTAAGAGACGATGAGTAGTTGACAAAGTTCATGAGATGACAAGGCTAATGAGTCATGTCTTCCAAGCAAATGTATCTACCTAAGCAGCTCTTTACAGAATACATAATTTAATATATTGATGCAACACTTTCACATGCGAACAAGTTTGTGGCCAACTTATGTCGGCTGTTCTGTTGGAGTAGTTTGTTGATTAATGTTGATTACATAATCTTAATACCTCTAGATTGTCATACATATGTAGATGTGAATAGATGTATGTTCTACATACATTGGATGCAGTTAGAATGTGGATGTTCAGAGCCTGCCTGAGTGGCTGCAACAATCCGCTGGCCAACTGTTTCACCCGCAAAAAAGCAGCATGGGTCACTGCCTGCAGTACCTACAGAAGGCCAATTTCTATTCAGCATCGGCATCGGAAGTTGAGCTCAACAACCTCACTTGGAATTCCCAATGAACTCCAGTGACCCGAGTGATGAAGACGTTTGTAACACATACACATACAACATCATACAAATATATATATATATAAAAGCTCGCGCAATGTATTTTTAAAGCCTTGCCGTCTTGGAGAACCTCCACAACTTCCAAGACACAGTACTACTGCCACCTCCTTCCTCTGAGGCGTCGCATCTCTGACGCAGGCCAGATCTTCGCTAATGTTTACAGTGACCCCAAGGAGTTTACCACGATCTTAACCTGAATTTTCTGTGGCAAGGAATCTACTGTTCTATCCGTTCTACGTTAGATTTGTATTTGGACCGCTCCTGATCAAAAGACACCACCACCAACAACACCACCAACAACACCACCACCACCACCACCACCGCCATCATCCATCATCCATCATCCGTCATCCGTCGTCCGTCGTCCGTCGTCCATCGTCCATCGTCCATCGTCCATCATCATCATCATCATCATCATCAGCCGCAGATTTCCAACCACCGAAGCTGCGGGGCATGCTTTGCCCAGAGAATTGATGTTTGCGGCCAAAGTTTGCAGGGGAAAACGTGCTCAAATCAACTTGTTTATTTTCTTGCACTTCCTGAATCTCAGCAGGCGAGCATATTGGAAAGAACAGCCAGTCCAAACCCTAGACTCAAAGACTCACAATTATGGCATATGGTATTCGTTTAGCCAGAGGAAGGTTTGAGATGCACATCACCTTTCACAGCTTATCCATATTAGGTTGGCTTGGTGACCAATTCCATCGGTTGATCCTACAACAGCGTTTTGATAAGACTTCCTAGCCAGCAACGGTGGGATCAAGGCTTATTGATGGAACGAAGCTGCCGACGATCCAGACGGTGCCTCGTTTGTTCCGGGGTGATCATCAGCAGAGTTGCCATGCAGCTTGCAGCTGACCTCAATATGTAAGCGAAACGAATCAACAGATGGCGGCTAAGCATAGCCAAGAACTGTTGAAGCTGGTGCTGCCTTGAAGTTTGGTGCCCCTCAGACATTCGAGATGGTTTGGTTTGCTGCATTCCTCCTGCCCGCAGGCCAGAGGCATGCAGGCTTCACCAAAGGTGGCTGAAGACTTAAAGGGTTTGTGGGTTTGGGCCATGCACACCTCGAGCATACTTGCACCTGAGCAGCTGGCAGTCTCATGTCCCACAATCAACTCTTGTGATCTCTTGTGTAGCATTCCAGCCTTGACAAAGGCCACTCCACCTATGAGCCGACCTGGCACAGGCAGTTGGGGTGAGCAGCATGGAGCCGTCTCGTTTGGAGTCTTGCGTGATGAAGTCTCACCTTCGTTCGCCTTCAACAATTGATATGTCAAGGCGATGAGTGATATCGACAACGCTTAGCATGGCTTGGCCCTTACATGCACCCGGTGAGCATAGAATGGCAAGATATCGCAAGTCCATCAGTCCATCAGCTGTGCGTCAACATGGCGCTCCGATCATGCATGTTTGCTTTGTTTTTGGCAGAGATTATCAGAGATTTCAAACTGACAGTTCAGTAGATTTGTTTTTCTTTGCAACAGGTTCTCCGAGCTGAGAAATCATTATTTCATGTTTGCCGTACGGCAGAAAGCGATTATATTTTGAGCACAGGCTGATTCCAACACTCTTGACCCAAAAGGGTTGTGTTGGAAGGAACTGGCATAGAGTGTCGGTGAGTTTTGATTGCAACGTTCGGGGGTGCTACATACTACATAGGCTAAACAGGCCCCGTTTTTGCACCAGTTGCAACATAGATTCTATCGCCCTTGCCAAGCAAGTGCGTTTCAAATGAGCTAGAGGAAGGTCGTGGACCCAGAAAATGTATTGCATTTTGCAGAATGGGGTTCTAGAATGTTCTAGATACCCTCGTTGAAAAAACAACCGAAAGTAGCTCCTGGGGGGGGGGCAGGTCGGGCAAAAAAATCGCCATGATAAGTTTGTTTTTGAACATGTTTGAACTCTGTGTATTTTAAAACACATGTTTGTGACCGCTTGTGTGCTTCGCTCAGCTGGATCAATTGGGTGGGTTGGCCAGTGAGAAACTGAGCCCTTGTCAACTCGCCTCTTGCACGGAGAGGCTGGGATTGCAAACACCATGCAAATTGCAATGATTTGACCTGTTTGCTGTACTTGCATTATATATTGTATATGCATGAAATTTTGATTTTCGTGTAATTTCGTATATATGGACAGGCACTGTTGCAACAACTGACCCAAACATCAATTCGCAATAAGGATTTTGTATTGTGTCCTAATCTCGCATATTTGTGTTCCAGTCCTTTTCCAAGTTCGTTGAACACCACCTTGGGGAAGGCTGGAGATGGCGCTGTCCGCCGTGTCTCTATGCAGAGGCCACATGAACACCTGAAGACAGTCGATTCTGTGATGTTTTTTTTTTTTGACAGAGCAAGACAAAGCAGGTCGGAACATTTTTTTCCCAACTGTTTTTTTCTCCCAAGTGTATCATATATATTGTATCTAACTGTTTAACTTCATTCCAGATATTCCAGAGTTTTGGGATCAGGCAGCTGTTTGGAACCCTGAGTGGGAGAAATTTGTTCTCGCAGCACCGGTCGGCACCGTTGCTGGCAGAATCACCTGGTGCAAGCGAGATGGCTGGATTGCGTGCTTTTCTCCGAAGCTGGGATCTCAGTGGGAAAGGTGGTTCAGTAAATGATATAGATGATTGTGAAATTGTGTTTATTGCAGATGATCAAACAGTGTATATGTTTTCAAAATTTTGATTTGGATACCACCTGCTGAGGCCGATGTGGAAGCCTCAAGGTGGATCAGTGGACATTTTTTTCTGAGGTTTCATTTCAGCCAAGTATTCGCGGTTCTGATCACTGTAGCATTGCCAGCATTGCTGTGATTTTTGGAATAAATTTATCCATTGATCAATGAAATCAATGGAATGGACCTTTGTAGCGTTTTCAATCTGTTTCCGTGTTTTCCATTGTTCCCCACCTGCCAGGTGAGGGTTGTTAGATTTTATGTCAGTTGCCTCCTCCTCCTTCTCCTCCTCCTCCTTCTCCTCCTCCTCCTCCGCCTCCTCCGCCTCCTCCTGCCTCGTCCTCCTCCTCCTCGTCCTCCTTGTCATCCTTGTCGTCCTTGTCGTCCTCGTCGTCCTTGCTCAACTGCGATCCGCGATCCA
>Ga0126342_10006667_pt1 | contig 20514 bp, 21 predicted proteins | sample Cyp1metagenome_FD_92528 | JGI IMG/M metagenome (GOLD analysis project Ga0126342, IMG submission 92528) | Coral microbial communities from Lord Howe Island, Old Settlement Bay, Australia - Cyphastrea 1 metagenome | ecosystem: Host-associated > Invertebrates > Cnidaria > Coral ...
GAAGTACGAGGAACGTTAACATGCCCCCCCACCCCACCCCACCCCAACCCCAAGACAAAGAGCAATACTCAAAAAGAAGCAAAACGCACGTACGGTTTTCCTGCCGTAGGCATATACATGTACCATATACCCGTTCAGATTAGGGCTAGGGGGTGTCGCACCCGGCTTCTTGGAAGCATAAAATGGTGGGATTTTGAAAACCTTTATGAAATGGATCGGTTTTTGGGAATTTGGGCCCTTACAAAAAGCATATATAGGGTTTTAGCACCAACAATCGGCTCTAAAATCCCACATCATTTTGTAAGGTGACAACTTTCTTCATGATGTGAATGTTGCGTCATCCCGATGACCTTTCTATAAGAAGTTGTTATTTCAGATAGCATTTTGGCGTATCATTTTGTAAGGCAACAACTTCTGGTTCCCTGCTTCTTTTTTCCCCGGTCTCGTTGGTTTTCAAGCATCCTTTTTGTACGGAGTCCGTTTCTTTTTGCAGTGAACACAAGCCGCAAAAAGTTTGCCACCCTTTTGCAAGTATTGAGTCGAATCTGAACGATAATTTGTATCAAATTGTATCAATATCTTAAGAGCATATATTCTTACAAAATGGTTCTTCTACTCTTCTCGACATCTCCTTACAACATGTCATGGCACACCCTGCTGAGAATTTACTGTTTTTTTATGTGTCATAACAGTCTCTTGAGTTTACAAAATGCCTCAAAAAAAAAACAACAACCCCGATGGTCTTATAGAATGAGTTGGCCCCTTACAAAATGAACACTATAAAATGTACAACTTTGCCTTTTAGGTGTCCTGTACTGTCCTGTTACAAAATACCCTGGGTGCTGGGGCTTCTTGTAACTACAAAATGCCTATATAGAAACCATTTATAACAGGGTCGGCCCCTGCCAAAATGGAAGGGAAATGCCAACGGGTATATATACATCATTACATCTACATGCCAAATCGCCAAATTCACAATAGCTTTCAGTTCAACAACATGCAGTCGTTGGTTGTTATTCCGCTTCATGAGAGGGTAGGGATGCTGTTGCGTGGAAGACCTTCCAGTGGAATCGACAAAAATTAGCGAAGCAAACCCTCAGGAATGACGTAGCAGCCAGCGTCGCCTCAGCACCAGCAGCAGCCAAAATGGCAATGTGTAGTAGAGACACGGCCTTGTCCTCTCGCACCGCGCGAAAGAGGCGCAGCTTTCCAAGAGCTGAAGATACTGCAAAGCCTTTCCTCAGCACGTGACTGATGGATGTTGATTGCCAATGGGACGTCCAGCAACTTGGGGAAAGATGGGAAAGCCAAAAGGAAGAAAAACAGCGATTCCATGCGATTCCATGCGATTCCCATCCCGTGACCTTTCAGAAAAAACCTGTTGAAATTGCGATACACAGCCTGGCAATGAGGGATGTTGTCCTGACGCAATGAAGCTGTTTGAAGCAAGAAACTCCATTTCAGGATCAGAAGAGTTGATCCAGCTGCCAAGCTTTGCCACCTGCGCAGAACAGGGAAAAGTAGTCTTTCAAAATCTAAGCCTAGCAGTCTTTCACATTCAATGCCTGTGCAAGATTCTACGGTTGGAAATGGCAAGGATTCATCATGGTGGTGATGATGGTGATGATGATGGGGGGTGACGAGGGTGACGAGGGTGACGAGGGCGATGAGGAAGATGAGGAAGATGAGGAAGATGAGGAAGATGAGGAAGATGAGGAAGATGAGGAAGATGAGGAAGATGAGGAAGAGGATGAGGATGATGGCGGTGACGTAATGATATGCAATGATAACACGTCGTGATAAAACAACAAAATGGAACAATTAGAATCGGGTGCTGTGATTATCAGCCCTCCATCAGCCCTCCCCTCCAGTCTCTCCCAACCGTGCGCAGGAAGCGCCGGAGAGCCATGGAGTCGCGCAGCGCATCGCAAGCGTTTTGAAGGTTCTCGAGGCGACCCTGGTGTGAGGATAGCTACAAGCATCAAAACGGAAAACCCACAAATGCAAACTAGAGGTAATATCGCACTTGGACTTAGACAAAGTCTATCAAAGACCCAAATCCCAAATCGTTCCATCCATTTCAATGTCCATCTTGCACTTCTGCTCAGGCAGGTTTCCAATGGTTTCCATAATCTCTGCCCCATCCCGGCACATCCGGCACCTGCAAGTTGTCGTGCAGCATCTCAGCTTGAGCGGCCAAGCGCAAGGCTCGGATGCGCTGCGGGCAGCGAGTGAGCTGTGCCAAGGGTAGGACCAGCCTGCAGCCACATCCGAAAGGTCAGGTTAACATCAGCTGACGATAGTGAAGTGCTTCAGACTTGCCATGTTTTTTTTTCTCTGCCCTACCATGCTCCGACACCATTGTCAAAATAAACACGGCATTGGCACAGCCAAGCGTGTGCGCATTACTAAAACTGTCCGTGCATGGCTGCATTGAACGCACGGCTGTTATCAACGGAACCTTCTTCATAGTGATGAAGAGGTTCCCTTGCATCCTGCTGCCCTCATAGATTTTTTCTAAGTGTTCGATATTTATCGATATTTTGCATCATGTTTCTCTTTAATACCTGATTCAAGAGAACAGAGAAACCTGATTGTTCGCCTGTTCCCTGGTGTCATGAACCCTGTAATTTGCCACCATGAGCCACCTCTCAACTTGGCGCAGCCGATCCGGATCGTGTTCTCGCAATTGTTGGGCTTCTTCATCTGTGGGCATGGCCTAGGCACTTTTGACCACACATCTGCCCGAATAAGAAATCAGAACCAGCCCAAAATTCAAGGATATTCAATGTGTGAGTAAGCAGTGAGTCAGGAAGATTCCTCAATCCTTGGCCAACCTGTGGGAGTTTCCTCAGGAGTTCCCACCTCTCAAGACACATCCTGTGACACAAACACATCAAACACTGCTTGCGGCCCGGGCAGTGGGAAGCAAAGAGATCTTCTCACCATCACGAAGGGAAGGTGCCATCGGCCCCGCTCGAGCAGGATCTACCGCTTCAATTCCTGCAGCCAAGAAATCCATATCCTTGGCATCCATTGCGCGAAGGAAGTTGAAGGGCCAAACTGCCAAACCGTCTAAGTGCCAGTAAATGTGCCAACTAGATTCTATGTTCAATTCATGCATGCATATGCATGCACAAACGAACCAAGGTAGTGAGTGACATACTGGATTCTGGACGAGTTTCCTGGGCCAATGGCATCTGACCGAATATCCCTCGCATCACGATGGCAATATTCTGCATACGAGTGTTGTCAAAAACTCGCACCATCTCCTGGGATTGCTGTGCAGCTGGAGCACCTTGCTTCGACAGTTCGTCATCGTCTGCGAAATAGTTTTTGAGCCCATCAAATTGAACATCAATCGTGTCCATCATAGGGCTATCAGCCTTGTCGAAAACGGTGCCCTTCACCTTCTCAGCATTTAGCTCTTTCCAGTGGAATCTGCGACCTAAGGGAGTAACCTTCCGTATCCGTCCACCTTTTCCAGGCGGCCCTTTCATACCCTTTCCGTCGCCGTCTGCAGCTGGTTTTCCACCTTTGGCAGGTGCAGCCGGACCTTTCTTGCCGGAACCCTTCCCTGGACGCTTCCCACCATCGCCCTTGCCCTTTCCACCAAGGGGGCTGGTGGTGCTGCCAGTTCCACCATCGGGATGGCTTCCATCTATCAGCTTTCCACCTGTATCCCCAGCTTCCGTGTCTTGACCCCCGGCGTTGGTTGCTTTTCTTCTGGGCGTGTGGGGTCGAGCACCCTGCACGTTGCGTGTCTTGCACGGTGAGTCGTCACTGAAAGGAGACGTCGCAGGGTCTGAGGCTTTGGTGAATCGTGGGTCCAGCACAGGTTGAAACCGACCATCTTCGGTCGCAGCCACTGGGCGGCTCAATGGAAGCTTTGGAACCAATCTCACTGGCTCAGGCTGAGGTTGGGAAACCTCGGGGTTCGGAGATGTCGATGCATCTGCCTTGGTGGGTGTAGGTACTGGTGGTCTCTGGAGAGCTCGTGCCTCTACCAGGCCCAGCTCCACCAGTTTGGCTTCGAGTTCAGCTTGTAGCTTCTTCGGATTTCTCATTTCCAGAAGGGTCTGAGAACTTGGAAGATCCTCCGGCTGGATCCAAAGAGCGCATGAAAGACGAGCTTGCCGCACCTTTAGGTCCTTCAATTCTGCCTCTAGGGCACGTCGCCTTTCCTGGTCATTGCTCATGTCCGCAATGTGCAATTCATTGCGTCGATGTTCCATGATCTGCTTGAGCATCGCTAAATTCCTTTCCATCGACTCAGACCACTGTAGCTTTTGATACTCCTTTTTCATGTCCTTCCATTCCTTCCTGTCATCTTCCTCCATTCGATCATACTGGCGGCGTGAATAGGACGGCCCAGCAGAGAAAGAACGGGAGACGCTGCGAGCAACGGCGCTAACGCCAGACCAAATCCCATCCTGCACAGCCCTTGCGCCCTCCACTAATGGTGTGAATGCGTTAGAGATGGCGGCCGCACCATCCTCCAAAGCCGGGATTGAAGGGCTGTTGCTCTGTTGGGACTTCAAGTGCTTTAGTATATATCTTGTGCAAGTACATGTACACATATATTATAATTTAATTATTATGATTTACATCTAATATCATCTAATCATATGCATATATACATAATTATACAGCGCATACATATAGTATATATATATAATATCTGTACTGTATATTATATATATATATATATGTATTATGGAATATTATGGATATAATTATGGTGTCATGTTCTCCAAAACTGTCAACTGAACCAGGGAACCATCAGCAGCTGGCGTGTAATCCCTCAGGAGATCCAGCCTGTGCACCCTCTTCCAGTGAGCGCGTGTTCATGGGCCGAAGGAACGATCTGTGATGAGTGATGAGTTTCTGTCGCAGGATGAATCAGGTCCAGAGGTGATGGTACCTGGATCCCCCAAGATTCAGAAGGAGAATAATCATGAATCATATGAACAATCTACATGCTGGTTTATTTTAGCGGCATCACATGTCATAAGGTGCCAATTTCAGTACGATTCGGTATGATCTCAAATCATGTCAAATCCATGTCACCTGTCAATCTCAAAGTTATAAAGTTGCACCAGATATGGCTCCATTGCTTATAGCATCTTATAGCCTTATAGCTTGCATGCATGCTGCCTTTCGTTAGCCAATGCTGGAGCCAACCGATGCGCGAGGATTGGCCGAGCACACTCAAGCCCACTCTTCGGCCCACTCCCCTAAAATCAACGTCAGTGAAAAATGTGAAAATGGATCAGCAAACTCAGCAAACTCAGCAAACTCACAAAAATCAACTCACATCTCACATCATTGGCATCATGATTCATCGTGAATCCATATCCTTAACTCTTCTCTACGTGCTAGGAAGGAGAGATGACTGTACGTGAGAGCTGCCCCACTGCACCTTCAACACGGCATGGAGATGCATATCTCGGAGCTCCCCAGCTACCTGAAAATCGATGACCGTGCATCACGCCATCAAGGCGTTCACTCAGTAAAGCCCTCACTCTGCCTGAAACATCCAAAAATATCCAAAAATCATCAAAAATCATGATGACATTGAAATCACTGCAATCTGCTGCAAACACCTGGCAACAAGCACAGAACACATCAGAAAATGAGCTGCGGCATGCTGCTGCCTTTTGGTACCGAAACAGTTTCAATGCACTATCAGTTCCACTCATTTACTAAAAATTGGTAAAAGAATTAAAAGGCTATGAAGCGTGCGCCGCTCAAGGCCTCGGGCAAGACGTTTGTTGCAAACATCTGTGGCCCTACTGAGGTCCCTGATCTGGGCAGCTGAGTTCATCCCATGGTCGCCATGGCCGCTGCTCCGCTTGGCGAAGGGTCCCAACATGTCCCAACGGTCCAACGTTTCATGTCAAGTGTTTGGAGGCTTCGCGATGCGACAGGCGCGCAAGATCATCCCCATGCTTCACCAAGAACTGGCGGACCCACTCGGGGTCATAGTGGGCATGCTGCCGCAAGGCCCAGCCAATGGCCTTCTGAACAAAGAAATCCGGATGCTTGCGATTCTGCAAAATGTAGCGTGTCCTTATCTATGGATTTTACCAAATGTATCATGATTCTACCAAATGCATCCAAATGTGGGGAAAAATAACGGCAAAACCGGAAAACGTGATCGAGACTCTCTCGTCATGTTGCTCCTGAAGCCAGCTACAGCACCAAGGAAAGGTACTGGGATTGAAACTGCATTGGGACGACACCATTGCCCGGTTGCAAAATGCTACAAAAACATCATCAAAAATGTGAACAATATCGAGAATCGAAAACATCCAAAAACTACCTACCCAGCATCAGCCGTGAAAGATCCGCTTTACCCTTTAGCTTCATCTGGCAGAGGATGGCAGTGCGCCGGAGCCAAAGGTTCTCTGAAATGGACCAGCAATCCATGGTCTTGAGAACTTCTTCACACGGCTGTCCATTTCCACATTTCAGAAGGTACGGTGACATGGAGGAAGCGGCAAAGATGTCCACTGTGTCCCACCAACTGTTGGTCTCAACCCCCAGTTTCACCACGCTCAGGAATTTCGGAGTTACCGGCCCTGATCGCATGAGCGATGCACAAAACTCGGCACCAACATAGTGCATCTCCCTTTCTTTACATGCATAGAGTGCACACAGCACAGCTCGAGCCAAGTTCTCTGGGATCTTCTGAATTCCATGATCCTTTCGCCAATGCTGGATAACACTTGTGGCAGATTGTCGGCGCTGAGGTGCCTTCAAGCCATAGAAAGGATGCTTGTTTTTCAGATATTTGGACATCTGCTCAGCAATCTTTGGCTTTCTCTGGCTCTCAAACTTCTGCCTCAGTCGTTCCTTCAAATCCAGCGCCAAAGCGGACGGACCCGAAGCACTCGCCGCCGCAGGACGCTTCATGAGCGGCATTCTGAAGGGATCAGCGGGAGAAACAAAGGATCTGTTTGGGACTCAGTGCAGCTGAGCTGATCCAAACTTCAGGGGTCTTCAGGTTGAGGCTGGCGGAGTTTCACAGGCCCCGATGAAGAGAAATCATAGACTGGATCACTGGCGAATGTACCAGTAATCCAAGGCAGCAAGCCAAACCGTCTACCAACCAGCGGAAATATGGAATATGTCATATGTCGCCACTATACTCCACTATATTGAGATGGGCCAACACCAGTTGTGAATTGCCTACTAGTACATGTGGTACAATGTCTTGGAGGATGAACATTCATTTACCACCTATTTGATTTTCACTAGGGTGCCAGGGGTTTAACCCATAATTACCTAGTAATATACACCATGAATTGTGAAGGATCCTCGTCCACTGCTTGTGAGACAGCAGGCCCTCCCAAAGTCGCCTTGCGGTAGTGCTCCACATCGCTGTCCCGCTCATGGAAGGTCCAGTTAAATTCCACCTAAGATCTCGGAAATTGACGGGTTGGAGTACTGAAGCTTGGTCAAATTTGAGGCTGAACCAATCAAGCCTAAACTTCCATTGCCTTTTCTTCCATTGCCTTTTCTCCCATTGCCTTTTCTCCATGTACATACTTGAAATTGTTTTAGGATCAAAGTCATCAAAACTCATCAAAATTGCACAAAATGGCCAGTTGATGCTAGCGCTGCTAGCTGTGTGATTGAGTGCCTGTTGGGTTCCTGGATTTTGAGCCACTGGTCATCTTATCATTCTTATCTCCTGGCATCTCCGGCTCCCCAGGTGCCCTATGGTGCCCTGACCACATCGTAGTGCCGCGCGAAATCTTTGGGGTGCAGGCCAGACCAACCCGATGTTCCCACAAAGAGCCGGCCCATGGTCACGGAGAGACTTGAAGGCTCTGACTGTCCAAAATGCATGCAGAAATCAGACATCTCTCTGTGTTTTTGCTGTGGGCGTACCGGTGTGTGTGACTTTTATGGACCGCACATGTGAACGCAGAGAATTGCAGAAAGACATGAACTAGCTGTCATCCAAGAGCAGTTCACAAAAGACAGGCAGTCTTGTGGCTGATCCTCAGCTTCTACCATGACAGTTTCAGATTGACATGACTATCATGACACGAAGCTTGATCTGGGGCTGGAGTACAGCACAAGAGAGTCACAGCAGCCACAACCAACAAACGTTACAACCATACGCGTGGGTCAAGGTGAGGCCATGGTTTCTGAATTATTTCAGCATAACTCAGCCAACCTTGACACTTCAGCTGGGTAGGTTTGCAAACAATCAAGTCCGAATGTTTCTTTTCGGCTTCGGCAGCAGCACACCTCATCCAACTAAGGCTACTTGAAGTGTCAAGAAGACCTGCGTCCGAGGGTGCTCACACATGCCCTTTTGGCGGTTCATCATCTTCAGTCAGGACATCTTGAATAACCTTGAGGCGAAACCCCACACACACAGAGACACGTACACATCATGAGTATGCACGTGTAATGTTCTTCTGGTACAGTATTTGTTTGACCTATGGGAACTAATGCCATGTGCATCATCAAATGCAACCTGAATGCACCATGAAACATGACATGTTGAAGATAACTACACTGCATGATATATTATTAGAGAGAAAGAGGGGAAAACAAAATCAGGAATCATCTTGTGTTTCTACAGAGTGCTGGCATGTCAGTTGCCGGAGCCAAGCGAGTCACTCAGCCAGCAGGGGCAAACTCCCAAGCACAGTCGCGATGTTCAGGCATACTGGGCCAGAGTTGCAGCGCATTGCCTCACAGCTCTGCAATCAGTTGGTCGTCGGAAAAAGTTGGGCACCCCAATTTCAACAATATCTCAAACAAAGAATCCGATGGTGCATCATCAGTTCACCAGCAAATAGCAAAACATGGTAAAAGGCTAAAAGGTACGTAAAGTGTTGTAAAGTTGCACCTTTGCTGGCTATGGCTATACTATACATTCAACATTCCATGTCCATTGCTGGGTGTCAGCCATGAGCATCTGCCTGGGACAGGTGAGACTGTCAAAGTGTTGGGGCCAGGACTCATTGCGGATTGGGATAGGGAGTAGTCTCCCAGGTGTTGACTGAGAACCGCCTGACGCTCGTTGTATGTCGTTGCACTTGGTTCAAAAATGCTCAAATGTTCAAAACAAGAGATAAGAGAAATAGAACGAATCAATAACGAAACAATGGAAACCCTGTGACTGTATTGACTGTCTTGACTGTCTTGCGCCATGTTTCAGCAAGAAGTATGTGCAGGGAGTTCACTTTTCTATTCTTCTGTGATTCAATCATTCAACACCATTCAACCACACCCAATTCTCTGAGAAAAGCACGAGGTTGGCCCAGTATTGCCTTTGTACACCATGCAGGGGTTAAGTGCAGCATCCACACAGCTCCAACAGAGTTTGCTGAACACTCGAACAGCCGAGTTGCGGATTCTCAGGATCCAATGAGACGGCCTTGCGAACTGCACGGGCCTCAGGAAAATCAAACTTGGTCAAACTTGTCACGTCTCACCACCTGACTTGGTTGTGGTTTAACTGGCGACGTCCGAGCTTGAGACACCATCATGGAGGTTCAACTTGGAAGCCTCGGGCCAATCACTCAATCACGCACCACAGGGCCATGTGGGCAGCAAAAACTGTGCAATCTGCTCACCGGCAGATTTCAACACTCTACAACACATACAAGTACTGAGGTCTCGGGCTAGGCAGCAGCCAAGGTTGTTCCATCCCTTTGCGAAGTCGGGATTCAGCCTGATGTAAGATATGAGTGATATGAGGCACTCTGTGAGAGCATGTCCAGATTGAAACCAGATGAAACCAGTACAGGCAGAACAGCAGCAGGCAGAACCCAGAAGCAGCAGGCGGAATCCAAAAGCAGCAGCTGCCGCAGCAGCAGCAGGAAGAATCCAACAAGACAAGAGTAAGAACGGTACTGCCGAAGCACTAGTTCACAACCCGAAAGCAGCATCTGGCATTGACAAGTATTGAAGTATAGGACGGTAAATCGCCATGTTTGACATGTAAAGACAACGCAATCAAGGAAAAACAGGTAATGATTGCAACTGACAAGATTCTTGCGATATGTTTTCCACAAGCTAAACGCAAGTTGGAGCGACTTTCCTGCATTGACTTCCCTATAAGGGGTTTGAGAGTATGATACTGTACCAGTGCGCATCGCAGCATAGCTCGTTCTGATACTTTCTCTGGGACAGTGGCGCGATCAGATGCACCTAGTGGTTGCGCGCCCTTTTTGCGCACACAGTCCAATTCTAAGAGCAAGGCTGCAAAGAGATCCGGAGCCTGACCGGTCGTGGCTGCTCTTTTGCAGGAACTGTGTTGTCTGGCTGTTAAACACATGTTTCATGGTCAAATTCCACTCTGCGGCCTGGTCTCTGCTTGCTCAACTTTCCTCAGCAGTGGAGTTATCCAGATTCATGAGGCACTGAACAAACTCGGAGAGAATTCTCAGCAAAGCCCACAGCACATGACTCTCTCTTGCCTCAGAATGAATTAAATACAGTATTTCAGCTGAAAGGCCCATTTTGGAACATCGCTAAAGCTAGGTCGTGGAAGACCTGCCATGAGGACTTCAAAATACGTCAAATATCTTCAAAAACTCACAATCACTCACATGTATTCATGATGAGGCACACAGCCGCACACAATGTGTGCGTCGTCCAAAACTATGGTTGTAGAATGTGGCAGCGACGCGGGAAGTATCAGTCAGTATCAGTCACAGTTTTTTTTCCAAAAGCCGAGCCGAAAAAATAATGCAATCAAATATATGGTGCCTGATGGTGCCTGGTACCTCTTAGAAAGGTTCTCGACTTTGCGAGGCATTGGCCAAGTATGGCCAAGTTCAATCCAGATCAAACTGAACCCTTTGGGTCTTCAATTGGGTCCATTTGCCTTCGCCTCCTTCGCTTGGTGGCAGAGCAGCGCTTTGCATGCTTTCCTCGGACGAAACCAACAACTCCTGAGCCTCGAGACAGATTGCTTCAGCTGCTTCCTTTCCATCATCATCCACCAGAACACCTGAAGCTTCGGCATCTTGGAGCAATGGAATATCAGAGATATCAGGAGCCGCCAGTGGAGCAGGCAAGCCTAATTCCTCCAAACGTGCCCGCGATCGATCTTCATCTCGGTGTACCCAGCCGTAGACCTGTTGGACTGCTGCCTGGCATGTGGGTCACATGGGTCTTGAAATGGCACATGTTCATTTTAAGGATCCAAGATGAGCCTGGAAGCCCCAAAATAAACTCAGACTGTTGGGCTCACAAGATGTTTTTCATTGTTTTTCAATGTTTTTCGTGCATATCTCTGCACAATGTGTCACAGGCCTGTTCCATCTAAAATAACATTCCATCAAATACCCTAATATCTAATCTCATCTTAAATTTCGACAGATTCTACCAGACTGGTTCATCAATCTGAAACTGCCGGATCAGGTTGGATGCAACATGATATAATTACATGATGCAACTGAACGTTCCAACTGATGCCGACTCCCACCTTGGCAGCTGGAGGCAAAGCAACAAAGGCTTCAGCTGGAATGAGGTCCTCCAGCATGGTGCAGTGGGATGCTGCTGCTTTGGCGGCACGTTCAGCGGCACAGCCACCGAAACGCTTGTTGTCAGCGCGGTAGCAATAGGTCATACACTTCAGGATGTGAGCTCCTGAGTTTCGAGCCTGAACATTCAAGCACACATCTTCAAACAAACGAAGCTGAGGAACATATTCGACCTGATGCTGAAACAGCTGCACCAGGTTTAAGAGGACCACCTTGAAGACTGAAGTGCTGTCCAAAGACCATTGTGCGGACTTCATGGGAGCCGTGCCATCATCGCGCAGGAATCCACAAATGGCGTAGTTGGCTTTCGCCGCCTTCTGCACCGTCAGCAGCGCCTTGGCAAACATGGCTCCTGCCCCACAGCGCTCAGTGCGTCGTCCTAAGGGCCGTGACAAGGGTGGCTTCGTGGTAATCAGAGACACAGGGCCGGCCACCTGTGAACAGCGTTCCTGGATGCGCTGCTGCTCTTCTTCCAAGCTCTGCTCAGAGAGCTGCTCCAAGCTGTAGAAACTTGTGATGCTGTCATCGATCAACCAGCAGTATTGCATGTGTTGCAATGGTCCAAACTCTCCTGAGCCGATCTCTGCCTCTGCTTTGAAACATGTGCAAAGCTTTTGCACGCACCACCGGGCGAAGGAAGGACCCATATCATTCTCCGGTAGCACAATGAGTGGCATCTCTGGCCATGCTTCACGGTATGCTGATGCTTCCGACGGTTCAACAATAGCTATAACAAGAGCATTTGGGCTTTCAGCTTCTGAACTAATTTCTGCATCAAATGCTTCCTTTCCAAAGCAATGCTCAGCTCTCCAGTTCAGATGCGCGTCCTTTGCACGACCTTTGCTGGGAATGAAAACTGGGTATGGACTTTCTGCCACCCAAGCATTCTCCTGGCTGACCTGACCACGCTGTCCAAACCACCAGCACCAAGAGAAGAGGCACTCGGCCGAGCTCTCCGTACACCACAAACTCAGGCGGAGGCTACCGCTCGAAGCATCTGCACGTCGGTAAGTGACGGGCTGTCCTCCTGGTCCTTTCCGGCGGTCCCAAGGCACTAAGATCCATTTGTCCACTGCCACACCAGTGCTTTCGGAAGGCGTTTGCATGGACTTCCGGTATTTGTCCTGTTTAAACATGCCCATGGTATGAAGGTACCGCCCTTCAGCAATCTTTTGTTTCATATTTCTCGTGCGCTGAATTCCCAACAACTTTGCATTGATCTTCCCATAGCGAGGGGAAACATGCAACATCTTAAGCCCGCGTTTGCCTGCGGGTTCCATCCTCTGCCGCCTCATTTTTTTTAATTGAAGACGGAGTGATCGTTGTGACCGCGACTTCACCACAGCACCTTGCGCGGTGCTTTGAGCCAAACCCTGAAGTGCTTGCTTTGAGTTCTCCCGGCGTAGGCTCAGAGGCGCCAATCGCTTCTTTCTGGGCCGTGGGGAGCCACACTCGTGTTCCAAGAGTGCCAACTGCTCATCCAATTCAAACAAAGACGTCTCCAAGTCATCCACCTCTTTACTGATCGAGTGCCAGTAACGTTGCTCAGCACGCTGAGGACCGGCAAAATCCACCAATTTGGTGTCCATGGCTCAAGGGAAAGGACATGATTGGATGGCGTGGCCAATGTTTGCTCATTGTGGAATCCTGCCGGCATCTCCAAATTGATGATACTATGCGTTTTGTTGTCAAGTTTGGTGTGGATGCTGAGCGTTGGTTTTTGTATGGTTCTGCTTCCGCTGGTCATGGGGGAAGCCTTATTTCTGTCATATTTTATTTGTCTTTGCGAATGGATCAACGTATCAATATCGAGATATATCGAATCACCGAGCAGATGCAAACAAGCAGAGCAAGACAATTGAAGAGTCCCTGACCCCACTGTCAAGACTATTGAAGATCAAAATGGATTGGATTTGGCAGCCCGAAGCCTCTTCATCACTTTCAAGGCAACAAACATGCTCAAATGCCCGTGACACCCGGCGTCTGTGTGCATAATCTTCCAAAAATCTTCCAAACAAGCATAAACAGTATATGTGCAAACCGAATAAGTCTGGATCCGTCTCAAACATCCCTAAACATCCTCTAACAGCATTGAACAACTTACTACAAAGATGTTGATTCTTGGTGATTCCCTCCTAGACTGGAAAATATGAACGGGCCCCTACTTTATCAGACAGACAGACATACCTTCCGTAATCAGTTGTGCTTGCAGCCTCCTCATCCCTCACCATCAGGCTTGCTCCAAATTTGTCAATGGCGGCAGCGAGCCACTTCTCCTCATGTCGCACCAAGATTACACGACTAGGGGTTGCAATCATCATGATACTCCTTGCCTTTCATAATGCTGGTCTGAAGCACTTTGCATCTCAAAGCGGGATGCTAAGTGCTATTCTGCTGATTCGAACCGATTGCGCAGGATCTCAATTTGCCCAATTCGATAGAATGGCCTGGCAGCAGAGAGAAGCTGTTTCTATGCAAGTCTGTCAAAGGGAAAACAACGTGTCTGGATGGAAGCCAGTTCCCACAATATCTGATTCATCTCTTGCGTGGGGCTCCCGGCAGTGAGCTCAAAGGATCTGCCCATGCACATCGCACCAATGCATCCACCGCAGCATCCCACTCCTGGAGATGAAGCGCTGCTTCTGTATCAAAAGATATCAAAAGGAAATCCAGTCAGATCTGAAAGAATGCAAATGTAGCAGCGCCATAAGAAATGATGAATGAATGTCAGAGTTCCTTTCCATATAGCGCTTTTATGCGCTTTTCTTGTACTGGGGTGTTACCGTGCAGTTGTGGTGCAAGTTCTCTTTTGCCATTGTGGGAGGGTATGCGATCCGTAGGCCTCACTGCAGGGCACTGCAGGGCACTGCAGGGTACTGAACTACTCTGTCTCCTGCATCTGCATGTAAGTGATGCCCAGATTGAACTGGCCGGAATCGCACAAAGTAACATCACCAAGTTATGGGGTTAGGATCTTGACCAAATTTTTAACATGGGCCACAGGATGGCTCGATCAGGATTTGTTGAAAATTGTATGGTTCACAATACCCGGCTGCGTTTTAGGAGCTGAAACTCACCAAAGCAGGTGATTGGTGAGATGCTGGATTCATGTGAAGCCAGTTTCATCAGGGGATGATGTTCCAGCGCCACATGAAGGTCATGGATCTAGCCTGTGTCTTGGAGGAGTTTGGCTGCCGCGCCCCATCTTTGATGAAGAGCGTTTCAGACTTAGCAAGTCTAGGAATGGCAAAACGATATCTTCACAAGTCATCTGATCGGTAGATAACTGAACATGCCAGTCGGATCGAAATGGCTGGAAAAGATGCTGGAAATGCCTCCCACATTGAACTGACTGCAACACGGTGCTACACGGTGCTGAGCCACCCCACGGATTCCCAGTCCCAGACACGGACCCAGGTTCGAACTGAGAGGGCTGCCATCCCAGACGACACCTCATAGTCTCTCAAGTGCCTGTTTCTAACATCTGGACTGTGTGAATTATAAAACTGATGTCTATACATGTTTAAATTTAAATATATGTTAATTATAGCTAAAGTATGTAAAATTAAATATGTTAAAGATGTTAAAATATGTTAAAGTATGTTGAAGTATTTATATTCATTGAATATCCAACATTCTCCTTAAGCCCTGATCAATTCAGCCCTTGAGCGCCCAACAAACAGGAGAACTTTGAAGGCTCGTCGCATCGCCTGAGCGAATGGTCACCGAGTCACCGAGGGGTCGGCCTGGGTCCATTTGGTGCCCACCTCAGGGCGACCACTTCCGATGCCCCAGCTGTGAATCTCCTGGGCGACCAAAGATACCAAAGGTATCCAAAGGTAAGATCCTACCCAGGAGGATCCAGGAGGTAACATTATATTAACCATCATTAACATGCACATCTTGTTTCCAAAGATATCTAAAGTCCAAAGAAATCAGGGACTCATTCAAGGAGTGACATGTGAAACATTGTATTAAAGATGCTTGTTGCCATATCCAGATTGTCAGCAAATTTTGGCCGCAAGATCTCCTTGCCACGTTGAATCTTGGTTGGTTCTAGGCCTCAGCCATTTGTGTCATTGTCACAGTCTGTCATGAGCTCTCCTGCGGTAGTCTATATACATCAGTCTACCTTTTCACAAGAATCATTCAAAATCATCCAAGATATCGAGAACTCAGAGCTGGACGGTGAGGAATAGGAGGTTTGTTGAGTGTGCCCTGCAAATACGCATGTAGGACCTGAAGAGCGAAAAAGAAAAACTGGCTCACCTAACTCCAAATCACCAAAGCTGTTGTGACGGGCACCTCCTTATGGCAGGCCATGTTGAACAGCAAACGCTGAACATGACTAGGAACGCTAGAGCAATGAAGAGGCGTTCCACGGAAACATGACTCCCCAGCACACCAGCCCGACCCAAGCTGCAAAATCACAAGAGAAGCTGAGAGCCCAGCAACCACAACGGCCAAACAGTAACCAGCCGAAGGAACATACATCAGCCGTTCTCCAACCACCTGGACTCAACAGTTTGCCATCCCCAATGCGTCTCTTCCAAGCATCCTCAGGACAGGACAGTCCCAACAGGGAACAGAATATTGCCTGGCCAAAGCGCTTTCATTCCACTGCTCTTTAACGCCCCTTACAACCTGCATCAACCCTGCATCAACCTGCATCAATGTACCTGCCATGATTCAAACAAGTTCGGTCGCCACTGCCATCGGGCTCAAAACTCAGAGGAGCGGCTGGCAGGCAAGAAGGACACAGCCTGGCGGTATGCGAGGCATCGAAGAAGAGGCTGGCCAAATGATCCAGGGCGTCACTAGACGAAAGGAAGGGATGAGAAGCACATGCAACTCCTTTCAAGCTCAAAGTCAGAACAAGTCAATGTGATTCGATGTGTATTTTACTATATTTTACTGCTACCCAATGCCGCACCAGAAGTGCCATAGCGATGAGCCCAGATCGCCGGTGTCGTGCAGGCAGCTGCCTCAATAACGCAAAGCAGTCTGATTTGAAATTGGCAAATTCAATGATATTGAACGAGTCGTAGCTGGCTTGCTGGGTGCAATTTCAATTCCAACTTTTCAAACCTATGCTACATACATCTGGCTAGTCTGCTTCTGAAGTGGGGATGCGAACATTGTTGCGATATGTTTGCTAGAAGTCTAAACCATGTTAACTGTATACCCTTGAAATACCTGGAGACGGAGTGACAGCCCAGCGACATCACAAAGCTCAGAGATGCCATAAAACCACCATAGGCTGAAAGTGGCAGCATCATGCGGCAGTCAAAGAAATCCCGCACCTGAGAGAGCAGTCTGAATCAATGATGCCAGGGTTGTTCAAAATAGGATACTAAAAATCTCATGGTTTAGCTCCAAATCTTCTTCATTCGAATGGCACTTTGGGATCTTTTGGGTGCATTCAATTATTCACACACGCATATACATATATATATATATATACACATATACTGCATATATATATATAGTTATATATTATAATTATATATATATATAAGATTATAATAGATTATATAAGTACCTCACGATGAAAGGACCAAAAAGCTGATTGAACATCTCTGGAGGCTGGGCGTCTGGCCATCGGGATAGCATCCATGGAATAGTCATAGCCTCATCCCATGTGATCACTGCCCTGCCGATTCGATGCCGGTGGGGCTCCAGGAACATCCACGAATTTCCCTAAGCCTGAGATGAGGGCAAAGAAACTGGGGCCACACCAAGAGCCTTGTGACGACGTGAACGCTGCTGGACGTACGTGGAATACCATGGAATACCATGGAATACCCCCTCGGGAAAAAGATCAGTGGCTGTACACCGTCTACAGAGTCTACATTGTGGCGTTGGGCCCCCCCAGATTGTGATGGACTTCATTACATTTAGATAATTTAAAGATCCTTTAGTTCAAGTTGTTGCAAAATGATGCAAAAAGCTTTGGATCCAGACCGCATGTAGACGCCATGCAGGAATGAATAGGACAGAATCCTGGCCTGCAATCCATTGCAATCCAATAGTGATGCTATTTTGTTCCAACCGCATCTCGTTGGCTTCATCTGCGACGGTGTCACTGCCTTTCGGTCGGACTCAAAGCTGATCGGATTGTCTTGTGGTGACCTGCTCATTGGGGATAGGCATCGAGACCATTGAGATGGAGATGGTTTGGGTCCAGGTTCAAAGCACTCTGCATTGCTTGCAATTTATCAGAAAAGAAACGCAACACCCAAGCAGCCCATCTGTTCATCCCATCTTCCAGGATCCCCTGCATGTTTAGCGAGGTTCCTCCAGTGTGACGATAGCGGGCCACAAACACAAGGAATGTACCTCAGCAGGCTCGCTATGGGAGGTTGTTAGTAGCTGCTGGACAGACACTCCCTCGTAATCATTGGAGAGTTTTTCCTGTACACATGACCCATAACTTCTTCGAGTTCCTTGCTGGCAATCAGCAGGCCAGCGCGCAGCCTCAAGACTGGATGATTGGGACCCAGCAGTGTCACATCTACAGCCGCAACAGATCGTAATAGCTGTTTTCAGCTGACTTGGCATTAACAATTTATCTCATTTTATCTCATGCGCACATGCTACAAATATAGTTTTGATTCGTTTTGATTATATAGTTTTGGCATGTTTGGGCCATGTTCACCACTTGAACGTTGCGAGCAAGTTGTTTGACTCAAATAAATGCTATAATAAATGATATAATAAATGTTATTCCATGTTATGCCACTTTCCTGCAGTCCCAGATGTCCCAGATGTCCCAGATGTCCCAGATGTCCCAGCCTAAGGCGACGGATGACCCCTCGGCCAGAAGAGGCGATTGATATCGGGTCACGGCGGTCACAGCACAGCTTAGATGCTGACGCTTGGAGAGCCGTTCTTTCTGACACCGAGCCATGGCCTGGAGATCTGGAGACATCGACCATGGCTGTGTTTGGTTTCAGGTTTTTACCGGTTTTTACCGGTTTTACCCCTGTCATAATCTGTCATATCTATTCATATCTATCATGACTGCCAAAGTGGGAACACCTCCTTGAAACACCTTGCTTAGCATCTTTTCCCTGTTAACCTCAACTGCACTCGGAGGATATTGTAGCCGCATGACTATTGTTTCAAGGTTGAACTTCTTTGGGCCTGTGCAGCCAGGAAGTCCAACAACTCCATGCCCATAGGGATCGAAAAGAGGGTGAAGCCGGATTCCTTGCAAAGGCCACTAGCCTCAGCTGCATGCGTCACAGCAGTAAAACTATACCAAGTCCTTCAACTCCACTCATTGTAGCCGTGACGTAGCATATATGTAGCCCCTAGCCATCCTAGCCGTCCTAGCCCTAAGTTGCCCACAATGATCAGCAACACTGGGAAGATCATCCACAGCGGATTGTGCGTAGTACCTGCAACCAATTCATGTCAGATTCCAAGAGTTCAAATCAAAACTAACTGGGCCTGTCAGCATCGTCATCGTCATTGTCTGACTTGGCTTTAAACATCTTTGAACATGGGCGCAGACTATGGGCGCAATACATCTCCAAAATCTGAGTGACATTCTCCCACCATAATTACGCCATCAATCGACATCATCATTCTAGCTCAGTAATTCAAACAGACAGATGAAGTTTGCTCTTCCAAGTTTCTACCACAGCAGTTAAGACATTTTCGACTGCATACCAGGGACATAACTGACATAGCCAAAGGAAATAGAACTATACTCATGCACGAAAACCTTGACATTTTCCACCATTGGCCCAGGATGGCACCACTCCCCGGCACCGCCACAGCTGCATCGAAGGGGCGACTTCGCAAGGTGGGCCAGAGTGGCCTACAGGCTGGAAACTGTTTTGCCAGGGATTAGAGTGGATCACCTCATGCAAACAATCGCTCATCGCTAACAAGCTCCAGCTTGAAACAATGCATGTTCAAATCTCAAAAAACATAGAACACAACTCTAGAAATCAAGCCAACTGGGAGCCAATACATCAAGTATATATGACATGCATATACCGGGTACTGTCTTTGCGCAAGTAGCATCATATGCCATATGCATTACCGCACCACCTTGACCGAGCCGCCTCAAAGCGGCGGGAGGACTAAAGCTGGCAGCATAGGCATTTATGGCCTGGATGTGGGCTAACGGGTGGTTCAAAAATATCTGAAATAATGTCTGAGGTGATGAAGGATGCAAGAATTAGGACTACGGCCATTTATAATTAATGCATAGCCAGGAAGAATGATGGGATCGATAAGGATGGGATGTGATGGTTGGTTGGCAAATGATTGCAAGACATGGCAGGACTACAATGGGATCAGAATTCACGACCAACATGGACCAACATGGGCCAACCAGCGTCTAACTTCATCAGTTTGAAAGCTTCAGTCAGGATACCAAAAGACCCAGCAGGCACGCCAAGATGTCCTGAGAGGAACAGGTTGCCAGTCATCTTACCATATCACCACTTGGCCCATTGGGCGCGCCATGGTGCGCCTTTGCTGCACATGCCAGGGCTCTGACAGCACGGCACACCAGGTAGAGGACCTAGACGCACTTATTGATTGATGCAACGTCATCTACTTAGAACTGTATGTCAAAGCACGCCCAAACCATTCAGCTGCATATCTACTTGCACAATATGCCAGCGCACCAGAATTGCACCATATGCGTGAAAAAAGAATTCTCACTCACAAACATATATATATATGTATGTATACATGTGTATGTATACATGTGTATGTATGCATGTATGCATGTATGCATGGATGTATGTATGCATGTATGCATGCATGCATGTATGCATGTATGCATGCATGCATGCATGGATGTATGTATGTATGTATGTATCTATGTGTGTACCTACGTATATATATATATATATATATATATATATGTGTGTATGTGTATAAATATGTATATATATATATGTATAAATATATATATGTATATATATATGTATAAATATACATATATATGTATATATACATACATACA
>Ga0126342_10006668_pt1 | contig 20514 bp, 19 predicted proteins | sample Cyp1metagenome_FD_92528 | JGI IMG/M metagenome (GOLD analysis project Ga0126342, IMG submission 92528) | Coral microbial communities from Lord Howe Island, Old Settlement Bay, Australia - Cyphastrea 1 metagenome | ecosystem: Host-associated > Invertebrates > Cnidaria > Coral ...
CGATGCGGCAAAAAAAAAGGCAAACCGACCGCAGCCGCAACCGCCGCACACAGGAGGTACCTTTCATCGTCGGCTGCAGCCACTTGACACGGAAAAACACAAGGTTTCGTGCTCCGGCTTCCTCCCCAACACAAGCCCCATGCAACGTTCATGCAGGTCAATTCTTTTGTGATGTATTGTTATGTAGTGTAAAGTCACACACCGCCCTTCATCAAGGTCAATTTTTTTGTGATGTATTGCTATGTAGTGTAAAGTCTCACACCGCCCTTCAGCAAGATCATTTCTTTTGTGATGTATTGTTATTTGATGTAAAGTCTCACACCGCCCTTCATCAAGGTCAATTCTTTTGTGAGGTATTGTTATGTGATGTAGCCACTCACACCACCCTTCATCAAGGTTAAGCCTCACAATTCTAAATGACCACACAAGGCGGTGGCGGAAGTTTCAAAGACAGGAAACCGATAGGAGAGGTTGGTTGTTGTGAATGACGGATGGCAGAGCAAATCCACGAATGGACCGAAGGTGGTTGGAGTTGTGTTTTTTGGAGTGGTTGCCATGGTTGCAGTGGTCACCTCACCCACAACTGCTGGATGCAGTGTGGTGTGGCGCAGCTGTAGTTGTAGTTGTAATGTAGTGGAGTTGTAGTTGTAGTGTAGTGTAATTAGTGTGGTGCAGTTGCAGTTGTAGTGGTGGTGTGGTGTAATGAATGTAGCGCAATGTAATGTAGTGTAGTGTGCTGTAGTGTTGCGTGCTGTAGTGTAGTCTAGTCTAGATAGTCTAGTCTAGCCTAGTGTATTGTAGTGTGGTGTGGTGTGGTGTGGTGTGGTGCAGTGTGGTGTAGTGGAGTGTAGCGTAGTGTAATGTAGTGTAGTTGTCGTTGTCGTTGTAGTTGTAGTTAGTGTAGTGTAGTGTAATGTAGTTAGTGTGGTGCAATGCAATTAGTGTAGTGTAGTGTAATGTAGTGTAGTTGTAGTTGTAGTTGCTGTTGTAGTTGCAGTTGTGGTTGTAGTTGTGGTGTAGTGTAATTGAGTGTAGTGTAGTGAAGTGGAGTGCAGTGAAGCGTAGTGTAGTGTAATTAGTGTAGTGTAGCGTAGTGTAATGTAGTGTAGTTGCAGTTGCAGTTGTAGTTGCAATTGTGGTTGTAGTTCGTGCAGTGTGGTGGGGTGGAGTGGAGTGGAGTGTAGTGTCGCGTAGTGATGTGTAGTGTAGTGTAATGTAATTAGTGTAGTGTAGTGTAGTGTGGTGTGGTGTAGTGTAGTGTAGTTGTAGTTGTAGTTGTAGTTGTAGTGTAGTGTAGTGTGATGTAGTGTAGTTGTAGTTGTAGTTGTAGGTTTAGGTGTAGTGTAGTATAGTTGTGGTTGTAGTTGAAATTGTTACAAAACCCTCACTTGTTTTTACTCACTTTGGCAAGGTGTAGAATGAATACCTTGCGCCTGCCACGCGAACACATCTGAACCTTCAAAAGTGGTCCGAGCATGTAGTGTGTTTAACATTTTGACTTGGAAAGCTGCTTCGCGCCATTTTTTCGACGTGTCAACTTCCAAAAGTGCTAATGTGCTTCGTGCCAGAAGGGCGTACACTTTTTCGACATGTCAACTTCCAAAAGTGGTCCGAACGTGGTGTGTTTTCTACATTTTGACCTGGACATGTGCTTAGCACTTTTTCGACATTTTGACTTGGAAATGTGCTTCGCGCCACAACGGCGTGCAACTTTTCATCTCTCATCTGGCTAAATAACTCCGCACCCGCCGCTTTAGCGAGCCTACTTTTTGACCCTCCGGAGCCACAAATCATTGGAAAAAAACCGTGAATCGCGACTCTTCTACCTTTTCGCGCGCCTGCATCTTCTTTCTTCTCACTCTTTCTCTTCTCTGATCTTCTCTCTTCGGCTCTTCTCCTCTTTGACTCTTCCCACCTCTGCTTTTCCATCTGTCCATCTTGTCGGAAGTTTGACTTCGAAACTTCCTTCGATTTTCCATATACCAGTAATATATATATATACACATATATCAGTAATATATATATATATATATATATACATCTATTCCAGTATATATATATAAATATATTTATATATATATATATATATGTATGTGTGTGTTTGTGTGTGTATAATATAAACGCTACTAGCCCGCTGCGCGGTTCAGGCCGCTGGAGGCCAGGAGCTTCCCATGGCGACGCTCTATGCGGAGGCCGTCGGATCGATTGTCCGACTCAATGGTTTACATAGCCCATTTCCAGACACACCCATATGGTGAAATGATCATCATATACAGTAGTTATATGAAGACAAGATAGGTAGAGATAGAGAGAGAGATATTACATACATATATAATATATATATATAATATTTGTGTGTGTGTGCGTATATGTATATAGTGTCAGGAATTTTTCAAAAGTGAAATTATATGCAATATTATGCACCTTGTGATGTTGATGCGACTGGTACTGCGCTGGTACTGTACTGGTGGTGCTTCGTACAAAGCCATTTCAATCCTTATTGGGGCTATCCCGTCCCCCAGTAAACTGTAACCCTTGATATGGAATCCATGGTTCTTTCCCGTTTGGAACATGATTTACACATGGTGATTTTTCGATATGTCAGTTTCCTGGATGATATTGAGATCATTTCCACATTTTGGGGGGTGAAGATCCACCTGCCAGTGCTGGAAGGTTCAGTCCCTGCAGTTGAGATCCAAGGTGCCAAAGCCCCTCGGCCTGGGAAGACCGTTTGTTGCTGGTTAACACCGCAGTGGAGGTATCGCCTTTGGACCTTTGGGGTAGGGGAAGCTCTTGTTATTCCCATGATTAGATGAGGTTTGCGGGGCCCCACCCACCAGTCTTTGCTGGAATATCATTATCGTGGTTTTCCGCAATCTACGCATTGTTGCCAAGAAGATCCAAGACGATTTTGGCCTCCACATGTTTTAGAGATTTTGAGACTTAATATTTTTCTCAACCCCTATGTCGGCATGGCTGAAAAGTGTTTGTAATTGCAGTGCCAATACGACTGGGAAAAATTGGAGAAATTTGCAAACAAAAAATGACACACATCAGAATACTACCCACCTACCCTGAAACTGCTTGCGAATAGCCTGAGGTTCTGGGGGAAATTTTCCTCTCAGCTGGGCCAAGATCGTGAAGCTGGCACCCTGGAAGCATGGAAATCTACGTGGGGTTCAGCCATGACGGGTTAAATCATTGGAGGATAACCATCCATATTTTCTAAAAAATCCAATGGTTATCATCCAATGATAGGATTTTTGAGGTGATTTCGTTGTCCATTCATATTTTCCTATCTTGCCATCCTGAGATGATGATCCCGACCTTCATATTTGCAGCTAGGAAATATACTGATAAGTGATGTAACATGATAGAACCCCTTAGCTACTGGGATATTAGTGGATGAAGACCTGAGGTACCACCCTTTGGTAATCCAGCATGGCAAGCAAAGTTCTTCATTTTCAGATGAATTTCTGGATCATCCAAGAAATAGGCATTTTGACATTGCCACGGGAGATTCCCAGAAAGTACCCGCCATATATTTGCAAACCAAGGCTAGGGTACTGTATAACCATCGGGTTATATCACCCACATCATTACATCACGTGTTACTCCGATCCATTACAAGAATCAGTGGATATCGCCATTATCTTAAGTTCTAGCTCGATATGCACCATGTCACCATGTGTGGCTCCAATATTCGGACAGAGAGAATCCACCATGTGTGTGGACCCCATGCCCCCATCCAAGTCATCCAAGAGTTCCCAGGTGAATGTATCAACCTCTCGGAGCTCACGGTTTTTCTCCTCCTTTGGCTCCGTGCCTTGGAGAAGGGACTGGTCGGCCTAGCGACGAATGAACCAATGGTTTAAGGGGATGATGTTTACCTTCCATTTATTACTGGGAAGAACATCATTGAATGGAATGAACAACATCATTGTGATTTGCTAGTGATAGTGATGATATGTGATGATGTTTGAAATATTGGGGGTGGTTTATGGCATTTGTTTATGGCATTGGTTTATGGCATTGGTTTATGGCATATGGTGATTAAGAGAAACGCTGGTGGATTAACTGGTGGGATTCCACCCAAATAGCGGGGTGAATCCAGTCTTGCTCCAAGAGAAGATCGTTCCAGGGGTGATGTGCCACAAAACACCCGAGCAATTGACAATATGTTCATAACATTTCATAACCAACTATTAGGGAATGAACATCTAGTAGTTACAGTGACAATACAGTGATACATCTTAAACAGGATTTAAATACCCACGATGCTGAAGTATGAGAGGTAAAAGCAAATAGGAAACATGTGCATTAGCCTATAGGTTACATGCTCGTCAAATGTGTTCCCAATGATTGCATGACCATGCTATGTGTTCGATGGAAAATCCTACAGCACATCCCCATCCAATTTGGCTAGTTTTTGATGGCACGACCATGCTTTCATGTAGAATTCTCAAACCAACATAAGTCAATAATTGTGATGCCGCTTTGCCTGTTCACAAACCCAGTGCAACCCGAAGTCGTAGACGTCTATAAATCATTATAAATCTAAGTACTCCACGTTCTAACCCCTCATAAGTCATAACGGTCATAATCCCAATTACATGTCGAAGTCTCCACTTTCAAACATTTTTCAACAATTAACCCCCTTGTTTCAAAGGTTATTTTATTGCCAACATCCAATGCACATGCAGCAACGTCAAATCCAAAGAATTTCCCCTCATGTATTCGAGGCGTCCTAATTCTACCCTGTTCTGACTCCTTAATTTGCATAATTAATGTGGCGAACCCAATGCCATAATCCTCCAATTGTGGTGAATTCGCTATTCACCATAGTGTCACCTATTTCTGGTACACTTCTGGGATAAAGATCTGCCTATTTTGTGATTTTCCAACAGACCTGGATGAATTATAGCGACCTGACCTCACGTACCGTCGCGACGTCACTGGATGGCTAGGATTGGGTTTTAAATGTTTTAAAGCTCCCAAAGTAGCGGAGCGTTTATGGATGGCACCATCATCATTTAATTTATACTAGTTTGGTGGTGATATGTGGTGATGTTCCATTCTTATCATTCGTGATTCTCATGTTCAACTGAATGTCATTTCAGCATATGAACCCTTCAAGTCTATTAGAATCCATTGGAATCCATGAAATTAAAAATCCATTTATCAAAACACATGTCTCACTTGAAAATCCATTAGCATCCATTAATCATCACCCTTCAAAAAAACATCCAGAGGGTACCCCCTGAAAATTTTGCAAACAAAAACCAGGCGAGGCCGCAGCCTGTGACCTTGCAGCAGGCTCCGGGTCGGGGATCCCCAATAGCTGGATGGTTTCTTTCATGGAAAATGCCAAAATGAAATGGATTATGACTGGGGGTAGCCCCATTTAACCTCCATATGGATTATAAACCAGGGATCCTAAGTGGGATGCACATCCAACTCAGGAAGCAAACTCTTTCCAGGACAATTCAATAGTGAATCCAACTTCTTTTTTTCCAGGAAAATGAGTGACTGAACAGCTGATTTGATCAACAAAGACAGGTGATTTATAAGCACTGAATAAGGGATATAACGGGTGATTTGTAGCCTAGAAAGTTCGGCCAAAGCAAGAACATTATATAATGGGATATGGTTGATAATTACAGTAGTACTTGGGTGAATCCATTGGTGGGTTAACCAACTGTTTGATCGGGAAATGATGGGATGGATTAATCCGACAGTCCGACAGTCCGTGCGCAATTTAAGTGACCAAATATTGGTTGGATTAATGTCGATGCAATCCCAGGCGGAAAGGCTTCACCAGATGGGAATTTATTCTAGATACAGAACTGCTACAACTGGGAACGATGATAGGTGTTTGACCAGCCGAACATAATCCTTCATGGGCTTTCAATCAATGAACATATATATATATATATTATATTCTGATGATGTTTGAGCTTCTCACTCTAGAACCTCGATTTTCCCAGTTCCGGAAACAGGGACCCGGGCGCCCCATCGTTCCGAAATCGCAGCCATGGCTCAAAGTAGGCAGTGGTCAGAGCGGTAAACCCGCAGCCAAGGCAAATGGGTGAAGCGAAACTAGGTAATTCATGATTCAGTATAACTTAACTACGTATAAATTGCATCCAGACTGCAATACCTATTCATTGGAGAGCAAGGAGCTACTAGTACGTAAGAGTTTCCCAACCACAGGATAGATAACCCGGTGCTGTGTGAACGCATTTATATCAATTTGTTCTATGATATTGTATGCTGAGGTGTGCTGTAACTGATTTTTAGTTGACCATGCAACTGAGAACGTCCAGCTTGTCTCCAGTCTTGAATCAGCAGGTTACAGGCTGTTGGTTCGCCCCAAAGATCCCAAAGTACTCGAAACTTTGACCTCCTTACCAACCCTTTCCAGGCCCCTTCAAAGGGGTAATCATGTTGCTTCTGATCACCCCTTCCTTTGACCCTCCAATGCTGACATGGCCACCGATTGTCCATCATTTTAAGAGGGATGATATCCATAAAGCATCTACCACATTCCACAACGTGCTCAATAGATGTTGGATTTGCATCATCCTTTGCTTGGAGGTGACATGGTGGACGTCATTCCCAAGAGCGACGACAACTGTCGGCATTGCGAAATCTAGGATACCATATGATACCATATGATACCATGAATCAGAATGGTTTCTGTACACAACCTACAGAGAATCATGTGGAACTGCCAACGATATCCGGCCAGACCTTCACCGAAGCCTCCCGTACGTTGGGTCCTTCTCCTAGGTCCGGGTCGACTTGGGTGAAGCGTTGCATCTGGCCATCAAGGACAGTCACCTTGGAGACAGCCCTATGATGCAAACTTCATTGGTAGCTTACACGTCCCATTTTTTTTCTGGAGCCCGCAGCCCCAAACATGGACTTTGGATGAGTGTGGAAGAGTTTAATTCTGTGATTTTCCTCTTGGATGATATGGCCATTTTCAATCCCATGTCATATGTGGGGACTGGCCGCGCGAGGATGACCGGAAGTCGGATCTGGATCGCTTGCTGGAGAAGGGGGCGGATCCATCGCAGCTTGTCGTTGCGGTTTGAGTCCATCGTCATGCCTTGGATCCCATCAACTATCGTTGTCATTACTCAATAAACCAATAAACAAACAACAAATTATTTATTGTACTAATATATATATATATATATGTATGTATGTGTATTCATATGTAGATTATGACTGATTATGATAATTATCATAAATCTTCATTATCACAGAAGTTGTGGGTGTCGTTAGTTCTCAAACTTTCCCAGGTATCGTGGCAAGCGCGGCCAGACCGCCTTGCACGAAGCCGCATGGTACGGGAGGCACGGGGAATTGGTGGCTTAGTAGTTGTCATAATAAATTAGTGATTTGCTATCACTTTTGATGATGATGATGATGATCATGATGATCATGATGGTGATGATGATGATGATGATGACGACGTCGATGACGATGACGACGTCGATGACGATGATGATTATGATTACGATTCATCATGATGATGCTGCTGATCCAACGGCCATTGATAGCTACCACTTACTTCAACCGATGCCCGGCTCAGGGCCTACTGCATCAAGGAGTTGCTTCGGGTCATGCCGGAGGTGATGGCTGAGAAGGATCGTGCAGGCGGGAACCGGTAGGAATATGTTTTTCCGCTGATAACTCAGGGAGCTGTGCATAGAGAATATGTGTACGTTGAAATAAGGATATATATAAAAATATATATATAGTTTTATAGGATTATACAGAACTGTATAGACATATGATGATATATGATGATATATTTATATGCAGATTGAGTAGGTCAACTTGGGACTTCCGAGGTCAGACAGCCATCCACTGCGCTGCTGCGGAAGGACGGGGCCCGGGGCAAACTCGAACTATTGTGGTTTAATGTGGTTTAATGTGGTTTAATCGGGTTTCATGGGATTTCATGGGATTCATTAGGGTTTAATGGGGTTTAATGGGATTTATAAACTACGTAACTTAATTAGACATGGAGGGGCTACTGCATGCTTGGTGGTTTCAACTATTTTTTATGACCATATTTGGGATGATGATCTGACATAGGGGTTATCATCTCAAGATTAGTCGTTTCCTGGAAAAAACAACTCAGACCAACTCTGAGAGTTTGTCTGCCGACACATCGAATTCCTCATCTTGTATCCTTTGTTGAGGATTGTTGGTTCTCAGTCTTGTTGTGTTTTTGCCGATTTGATATGTTTGCCTTCCAGCTCCCATATCCTTTCAAACCGCTGAGTATCCAGGGCCGCCTTACTGCCTTTGCAAGAATTGTGATTCATTCGGACAAGAAAAAAACAATGATCATGTAGGAATGCAATTCAACCGATGCCATTGACATTGACCAACTACAGAACTTTGGAAGGCTGCCACAACATGGAAGGACTTGTCCACTTAGCTTACACTGACAGGTTTTGGTTGGAACAATTTTGGCATGTCTCCCAAGTCATTGTTTATCATTGGTTCATTTTGACCAGCGATGTCATCCTTGGCAGGACATCACGCCTCCCTTGAGGAATTGCTGGGAATGCGGCAGACGCCAAGAGAGGCTGCTCCGGCAGAACACCAAGGGAGGGTGAGATGGGCAATTGACCATCCTTTCCCATGTCAACCGTTGTTGACCATTAATATTCCATTAATTATTTAAATTTAAATTTATTTAACCATTCCTAACCATTCCCAACCATTATTAACCACTATTGGCCATTTTCCCCATGACTATGACAATCCTTTCTCTTTTGTCCAGGTCCCACTGGAGCTCCTGAGCGCCAAGAGCTACAAGATCGGCTGGACGGCCCTGCACTATGCAGCTCACAATGGCCATGTGCCTTGGTACCGTTGAAGAAATGGCCATGAAATGGCCACGGAATGGCCGAGTTGTTGGAGTGGGAATCATTCCAGAAAGATGTCGACTGATGTGGTTGGCAAGCGTGCCAAAGATATGTTTGATAGCATTTACACTTAAAACATGTCAGATATCGTTGGAAAACATCATGGTTACAATCTTTCCAACTGGAATAATTAGCCAGCCGGAATGCCGCTAGGCCGAGTGCTGCCGCCTACTGATGTCGGCTGCAAGCCAAGCGCCAGAGTGTTTGGCCGAAAATGGTTATGCGATTATGCCCGCTGTATCTGAAGAAAATGGGATATTTCGCCATAAGTTGTGGCCGTTTTCGTGGAACATCTTGGGTCTCAGCCTCGAATCATTTAGAATCCATTTGCAAAAATAGATGCAGAAAGATGGGAACATCCACTAGAAATAGTTTTTGCACAATACAGGGTACCCTCTGGTGAACTAACATAGCAATGGAAAATGGCCATAGAAATAGTGGATTTTCCCATGAAAAATGGTGATTTTCCATTGCTATGTTAGTTCACCAGAGGGTAGCCAATCAACCGGGGAACCTGACAATGTGGATACCTTCTCCGGCATGGCGCTGGGACTCAGCTGCCTGCATCTAGGCATTGCATGGGACATTTTCCAGAACTACACAACCCCAATTGTTGAAAGATATGCAGTATACGATTTACATATATTAATAATACATAATACTAGCAGTATTATTATTGTTGATTGTTCCCCTTATTAATATTAATGTCGATTTAAGAACCATTGATGATGAATTTAGCTACACTTTTCCATGAATCTTACGAAGATAGACCATGCTTCACCACATACGATTTGCAGCCCGTGGTTTTACCATGGAAAGCCCTCAACTGCTCCAGGTTCATCGGCGCCGTGACGAACACTGGGCGAACGGCCTTGCACTTGGCCAGCGTCAACGGCCACCGAAAGTGTTTGAATATCTTGCTGGGAGGCCCAGGGGTCCAGGATATAATGGGAAATGTTGATTGAACCACTAAGAAATACTACACATGGTGATTCAACATTATATGTATATATATATATTATATATATGCTCAGCGCCCCCCCCAGAACCCCCAAGCAACCTATATATATATATATATATGGGATGATATACCCTTCAAGTGGTAAACTAACATAGCTCTGGAAAATCACCATGTTCAATAGGTAAATCAACGAACAAAATGGGCCATCTATAAGCTATGTTAGCTTAGGTGAGGCCGAAGTGGAAAAAATCACCATGTTGTCCGGAAAAACTCTCGAACAAAATGGGGGGCTGTCATTGCTAAAATTGGTGTAACATCCATAAGTTACCCTCTGGTAAACTAACATAACTATGGAAAATCACCATTTTTAATGGGAAAATCCACTATTTCTATGGTCATTTTCAATAGCTATGTTAGTCATTACCAGAGGGTATATACTGTATATATAGTTTCCCATACTAAATCCTTCGGCAGTGTCCTGGTAGGTACCTGGAATATCTGGCCCACGTTTTTAAGGGGAAGCCAAGGCTTCGAACGCACATGGCCAAAAAGCTCATGACGACGCAAAGTGCCCGGGGGAGCGGCTGTGGTTGAACAGGTACCCTCAACGAACGTAGCATAGCTGTGGAAAATCATCATTTTTAATAGGTAAGTCTGCTCTATAAAGAGCAATTTTCAATATATAGCTTTGTTAAACTACCGGGGTGCATATGCCCAAATAGCAAATGTCATTGGGGAAAATGATTTTTCTAGTAGTGGATCTTTAGGCAACCCTATTTTTGGACATGTTCTTGTTGGTAATGACTACACATCATTATTCATTAAGAGAGAGAGAGAGAGAGATCTATTTGAATAAGAACACCATGACCAGCGGCGTCAAACACATTTCCGGCATCCCTAGGCAGGATCCCAAAGTGTGGATTGATCATGAGGGGTTTTGTTTTGGAATACCCTTTGGTAATTTGATTGAACATATTGATTACCATTTTGAATGTTCACCTTTGAACATCATCAATACGTTTAATTAGGTAATATGACATATTGATTGAACATATTGATTGAACATCACCTTTGACAGGGAAATCATCTATAGGTGGACCATGTTCCATGGCAACAGCCCGAACATCACCGATGTTTCCAACGGGAGGTATGGATGGTCACACGGCTATGCACTTGGCTGCGCGCTTTGGACAAGAGAACTGCGTGAAGACGTTGGCCAAGAAACTGCCAGACTTAGTCAAGGCTAGAGGGGTGGGGAAAGTCACCACAAGTGCTATGTGAATTATTTCATTTATTGTCATCATTTTAATTACCCTGTGGTTATTTAACATAGCCATGGAAAATAGCCCATTTATAGTTTACCTGTTAAAAATGGTAATTTTCCATGACTATGTTAAATAACCAGAGGGTATATAGCTTGTGTCGTCAACATTTGATTTCTCATTTTTTCGTTGGGAAGGAAGTTTGGATGAATTGCCTGGGTAGAGTCAAGGTGATTCAAAAACTGCTGGGATGGGCGGGGTGAGAAACTCCCAGTGAAATTACCCTCTGGTAATTTAACATAACTATGGAAAATCACAATTTTTCATGGGAAAATCCACTATAAATGGCCATTTTCAATAGCTATGTTAGTCATTACCAGAGGGTAAATCAGTGGATGACCCTTGTTTTCATACTTCGTCCAAGGGACAACTTGGATGTGCGAATCCCAGTTGGGAAGTGCTTCATAACCCATATTAATACAATTATATACACATATAAATCACATATAACAATTTTATACGTATAATATAACATGATATAATATGATATATAATATGTTTTTATAAATGTATATATATATGTAATATGATATAATATTATTTGATATAATATAAAAATACAATATAATATGATATATATATATATATATGTGTGTTATAATATGAAACACATGTAATATAGTAATAATATAATATAATGTAAGTAATGTAACATAATAGAATATATTATATGTATATTATCCCATAAAAATACTGGGACTGGGTTGTAATACCTGGTATGGTCCTAACCCTCCGTGGGATGCAGCACCAAGAAGGCCCATCGTCGCAGGTGAAGAACTTCTCGGGGCATCCCTCGTTGCACGAAGCGGCACGGCGCGGCAACAACAAGTGCGTGGAGACGCTCATGGCGTTTCCTGCCGTGGATCCATCGGGTTATAACATATCATAGCCCTATACATAGCCCCTCACAAGCTGGGATCTAACTCCGATAATTTAATGGCCATGTGTGTGTCATATATTTAATAATTATATATATATATATATCTGTCTATAATAGTATATACATACATACGTTATATATATATATATTAATAATAATAAATAATAATAAAAATTATTATTATTATTATTATTATACATGCGTGTGTGTATTTGTGTGTTTTGGGTTCCCCGCGAATGGTTCTCAGTTGCCCTCCTGAGACTTGGGGGCGGCAACGAGCTCTCCAAGAGCACCAAGTACTATGCAGAGACGCGTGGGCACAGCAGCTTGGCACCGGCAACGCAAATCTATGCGGATATTGAGGTAAACCAACTTGATGCGGATAGTTTGTGACATTTTGTGGTGAAGTGGTAAATCAACTGGCAACTGAGAACTGGCAATGTGGATGCATATTGGATTGCACAGGGTTCTTAGAAGAAGTCATCGCTTGGAAGCCACTTGAGTCTTTCAACATACTGTAGCCCTATCCTGCACACCAAGCAGTTGCAGGATTCACCGTGTGCCATGATTTTGCCATGACCTGCTAGTTTTGTTCGCAGGTTGCCAGCTGCACTTGGCTGTCGTGACAATACTCTCGGCATCATTCTCTTGTTCTTGTTGGGCATGTTGCTTCTACCCATGGTCTTGGTAGCTTCTGAAAGTAGGAATACCTTCAAATCATCCAAGTTTGGATTATTTTAGTACTGAAACCACGTGGTTTAGTCTATACCCTCGATTTGAAGAACACCCCATAACAGTTCTTTTGCTTTTGTAGGCTCCCACAAAACGTCGCTGGAATGATTTAGGTGACATCGCTGATGCTCTGATAGAGATGGAACAAAGGTTCAAGCGTCAGCAGACAGCCTTGTTACTCCGCAGTCAGCCCGCGGGATTGGTGGGTGGAATATAGATGAACACACACACACACACGTGATCTCATGTTATCTCCTATGGATACAGTAAATGTATATAAATGTGATATTTTTTTTTTTCATTTTTGTACCGCTGACTGTCATGCCAACATCACATCATTCTCTTTTGGGTACCACCTCAATCTGGTTTTCGCACTTGTAACCCACGCACTTATAGAAACGTATATAAATATGGTTCATATACATTATACAGTACCCACACACGCACATATATATATATATATAATATCATATATAATTACACATGCATAACATGAATATAGTCTATATATTTCTATATTTATATTTCTACATTATATAGGGAGAGAAATGTTGCCATATGTTGCCTACATGATTATATTGTTAGATATATATATATATACACTCCCCATTGTCCACACCCAAGGCTGCGGAGGCGTTCCACGCGCTCCATGTCATTCTCACAGTCCTTGCCCAACATCGCAATGTGAATCGCGCTCTTGGGCTCCGTTGTGGGCTGCGTAGCTTTGTGCGGAATATGTGGGATATGGATAATAATGCTCATATAATGCTCAGGAGAAACACGTAATGTTGACATATGTTGACAAAACAAGACAAAATATGACAAAAGAATGTAGCATATGACCATCGCAAATCATGGGGTATTGAGATAACAAAGCAACCATAGAGTATATGCTGGGATAAATGAAGCCAGGATACGGACAATGCCAAGTCCCTAGGTAGGGCCCAATTTCATAAACCATCATAAACCACTACTATCCAGATCTATCCAGGATGATGACTAATGCTGATCCTCAATGATAAAACTCAATTAAACTGGTAGATAACCCTGGTCATGGGCAGTTATGGGCCATATAAGTTACATATGACTTACCAGTTACAGTACCCCATCTATCAGTGGCACAGGCTGTAGGCCACCGTGGACCTCAGCTCCAGACGTGTTCTGGGTTTCGGGTTTCATTTGATGATCCATTGCTGGTGCCTCGATGATTGCTGGTAAGTCATATCGCATGTTTCATCCAAGAATTGTTCAAATGCCTTGAAATGCAGAGAAATATGCCGGATTGTATCGTAATCATACCAGGATCAACTACAAGAGGTAGATGCAGAGGCATCAGAGCAGTTTCACCCAACTCGGCTGCTTTTTTTCAGCAGCACCGATCTTGGAAGCAAAGCTCCAAATCGCAAGATGTGTTGGCAGTTGTAGATTTGTTCTTTGTGCTTTCAAAAATGCGGCGAGCCAGGGCTTGGAGTTAGTTTGCTGAGGTTTTCCGCTCTGAAAGGCAGTATGCTGATGTATGCGCTATATATATAATATTATGTCACCTGAATTTGTTGGTTCTGTTGGTTGTCACGTGATATTAAAATGTGTTCATTCAGGAACTTTTTGTTATTTTCATTCATTTTCATTTCATGGTTGGTATGTGCTGAGGGCCGCCCTGCACTGCTGCTTGTCGGTGTTACTGATAAATCTCACCGTTACAGGTAGATAGATATTGATGCCCTTGTCTCCTAGGCCTCCACTATGGACAAGGGTCAAGAATTTAAGACCCAGAATGACCCAGAAAACACAGATATAGACTAGACATAGTTTCGTATCTTTAGGAGACACCCGTCCCACTTGAAACCATCCCAGCTTTTCGGAGCATACTTCGACTCTGCAGGCGTTGACGCTGAGACATCTCCTGCCTCTGCTTCTGAGGCGCCGTCCGCGGACCGAAACGGGATGGGGCTGTCAACTGCCGCGCCGAGGATTTGTCGATGCTGGCAGAACACCTTCAACAGGTGCGGAGCGTAAAGTGGGAAGCAAGACTGCAGGTGAAACACCGCGGAATACGAAGTCTTCGTGATGTGGTATGCTTCTGTTAGCATAATCCAGAATGTGTTGTCAAAAACTGTGACCTATTTGTCGATCATCCTGAGATTCTGAACTCACTGCAACCATCATCAGCACTCTTCATCCAATAATTTCACCATGTTTTATCATGATTTATCCATGTTTCATCCATCATTTTCACTCATGTTCCATCATTTTCCATAGTTTTCACATCATTGTTCCATATTTTCCCACATGCTTCCCTCACGGTACTGGTCCGCTTTCAGCGGGGTCATGTGCCGCACCAATTCTTGGAGACCCACAGGCGCTTGATGTGCCGCCGACGACGAGGATAGCCATTCCATGTTGACGGGTGGTTTGGTGGTTTGTTAAATCGAATTGCATTTAATTTGTTATTGATAATGATATTAATCAATATATCATAGTAAGAATAATGATAGTCAAAGCATCATTTGATAAGAAACAATGAGAATGATCATCATTATGTAAGCATGGAATATGGAATATGATAGTATGAACTGCAGCAATATGGCTTCACAACGCGCTTCATGCCACGGCTTCCCCTTGGGATGATGATCCCCAGGAACGCCGGGAGCCATCAAAGTGCAGGCACCGAGGGATACGAAAGCCGGATGCCCAGTTGGGGCAGAAGTTATGACGACCGAAATCGGTCAATGGGAATTTCAGGATCCTAAAATGGAGGTACCTACCATATATAAGGCCTATATAAGGCCTATGTAAGTGAATATCACCACAAAATATGGCCTTATATGGTACAGTACCTCCATTTTAGGATCTTGGAATTCCCATTGATCGGGTGTGTCGCCGGAGCTCCAAAATCATGTTCGCTTTCCAACGGCCATCGAAATCTCAAGTTCAATGTTGACATATGTTGACTGTTGGATTCATTTTACGTTAACATTTGAAACGTTTTGGATACGGGTCAGGATTGCTTGCCTTCAAGAGCATGTGATGTGTTTCCAATTTTTGTTTCCATCAAATCCAAGGTTTTTCCAATGTTTTTCCCATGAAATCCAAATGTTGCCCTCTGCTTTTTTCCTTAGACCAAGTCTAGGATTTAACTTAAGGGAAAGAATATATACTTATATACTGTATATATATATAATATATTTATACATATATACACAGAATCATCCAAATCTTAGCGGGGAAGACCTGCAGAAAACCTATGGTCTGCAGAAAACATATGGTTTGCTGTAGATTTCCTGTGCATCATCCCAATAAAGATGAGAACAAAAACCTTTTGGACCCGACTTGGTTCTGATGGGGGAGAAACATTCAACAAAACATTGGATTTGATGGGAAAAATTCAAAACATTGGATTTGATGGGAAAAATTCAACAAAACATTGGATTTGATGGGGGAAACATTCAACAAAACATTGGATTTGATGGGAAAAAACCATGGAACAGGATGGTCAAACCCTGGTTTCAAGCGCCCCCCAGGCACTGCGGGACCGGAGATGCTGTGGGATCGGGGCCGCCCGAACCTCCGCTCGGCCATGCTGAGCCTCAACGGTGAGATGGCGGAGCTGCACCAGGCAGAGATCCTGGGTTGGGGTGGGATATGGTGGGATTTCATAGTGATTTAATTAGTGGATATTAGTGGGGTTTAATGATTTAATGGGATATTTAGTGGGATATAAGTTAGAAGTGAATCTATCAATATGGGGTTCTATAGTGATTTGATGGGATTTAATTAGTAGTGATTTAATGGGAAATGATTGTGATTTAATGGGAATCATAATTCTCGAGCGATTTCGTTCTGCCTTGGAAATTGCACACGAAATTTGATTTGTATCATTTTGTATCCACATATTTCCCAAAGCATCACTCTGTCAAGGGTGCCCCGCTTCAAAGCCGGGTTCATCAATCCTCTGAGCCACTGGCCTGAAAGCGGAACAGGTCCACTCAATGTTGGATCATTCCTTCATATTTCTCCCGTGCTCATTTTTTGAGCCCCAGGTTCATTCTAGTTCTTCTTTCTGGCGGGAAGCTTTGCATGGCTGTGGCTCATGTTTTTTGTTGGTAGGTCCGGTGCGGAGGTAAACACCTCGCCAGAATTTCCCTTACATCAACCCAGTTTCTGATGTGCCTTGTGTCTCTGCCACTGCCCACTGCACAGGCACAAGAGGGTGCCCGAGGTTGGATGCGTTCGGCGCTGTTGCCTCGCCCATGGGCTCAGTGAAGGGCTGGGCCCATGGAGATTGAGCATGGGAACAGAAATCGACAGCAAGGCAGTGGGATTTCAATTATGTCAACTAACCATCAAACATTGAGATCAATTAGAAACAAAAACCGGGAATCCAATGATGTCATTGTTTCTTACCAGTGGGGGTCGCATAGCAGTTCTGGCCTTTGAATGGAATTTTCAATGAACAACCAGCAACAACCATGACTAACCAAAGGTTTTAGATTTCGTAATTCGGTTTCTCTGTCTATGCAAATTCTGCGACTATTTGCTCTAAAGATTAGGTGCCGCAACGCCAACGCCCATTTTTCACTTAAACCTGGCTTCGCTTGCATATAAGTTTTCCCAGGTCTTCCATATAGTTGGTGAATTTCCTCTGGTCAAAACACACATGGCAAGGCAAAATTTCCCAGTGTAGGGATTTTCACATGTCCATGTTGAATGAATTGAAGCAGCTATGGCTACGGGAGAGTAAATGCCTTCCACCTAAAAAGAGTCACCCATTGGGGGTGTCCATTATATTCTATAGTACTGTTTCATTCACTGACAAGTTAGTTATAAGTTATAAGTTATAACTATAACTGACAACTTGTGTTTTTTGATAGTAGAACATTGTTCAAACATCGCACCAAGTCTTGTTGCTTAAATTGTAAAACTCCCCCATTATGACCATCAACGCCTCGCCGTGGCATGAGGCTGTGATCTCCCAGATCAGATCAGTCAGGTGGGGATCCTATGGATTTCATTGAAGGTGATAGATAGATTATCGGATAGAAACCTTGCATAACCATGCTATTTTCATGGGAAATCGGCATTAGATTGCGAATTTCGACGATATTTTGCAATCAAGGAGAAATGGATAATCCATCGTATTCCACCCTGATTTTCCCTAAACTGGGGAGAGAAAACATACTGAAGGTGATCTACTTCCGATGAAAGACCCTAAAAGTCTCATTTTACCCGTTTCACATTTATCCACCATGGTAGTGCTAGTGCAGTTATTGAGCCTAGGACGAGACGGTGTCGTTGCCGGCGTCAAGGCAGCCAGGAGTGCAGCAAGCCGGTCTAAGCCCCGATTTGATCCGAGGTATGTCATGGTATGTCTATAACCTATAACCATCTACCATCTACAACATTCTATAACCTCAAAGAGTCAGAATTGGATGAATTGGATGTGACAGTTACGATGACCATGAGTCTCTTTACCACATGATTTCCCCAACTTCATCGTCACTTCGAGACTTGGTCCGTATCCTTGAGGACTCAGAGAGGCTGCATCGCCGGCAGATCCAAGTGCAGGTGCGGCCCCTGAGAGCAAAAGGGCAAACCTTTCGAAGAAATTCAGGAAACATCAGGAAACAATGTCCCAAATGTCCCAAAATCCTTGTCACGAATGGATTAAATATGATTAAATGATTAAAGGACAGCGCCATCAGCCATATCGATCAACTTTTGTCCCGGTCAGCGATGCCCGAATCATCGGAATCCAGTCGCGAGAGATTAGTGGATGGTGGACAGCTGCTTACCAAAACAGCGAACATCACTGTACTATCCAGCAGAATTAGTGAACGATCCAGCCGAAGATTGTCACACAATAAAGATAAATAAGCTTATTAATACCTTCACTGAACCATTATATTTTACCTATGCCGATACCAAGGCATTATTACATGACCCAAGAAATCACCAATTCATGTAGGTGAATACTAGGTGAATACACAGCAACATACATGCATGGTATCATTCAGCTTCGCGGGAGACTGCTGCCAGGTGACTTGGGGGAAGGCTGGGCACTTGGCAAACCTGGGTCATTTCGTAGGGGATGATTGAATACATAATATAATCTAATAATATATGATATAATCTGATATAATATAATATAATATTATATTAAATTATATATATATTATACATTATATCATATACCATCCATTTTTGCGTCAACTGGCGGACGCTTCAGCCTTGAGTTTACTAGAGTCCCATATGGACCATGATCCAAATTAAATCTGTTTACCGTAAACATTTGTAAAGGTAAGCTGCCTTGCCGACTTCCCAGCATGGGGATGGTGAACTTCTAAAGTAGTTGTTCCAATGGCTGTTTCTGGTTCATGTGCCCCAAAAGGTTGAGACATTATACAGATATGACAATGTGTGAACAAATGATTCTCTGCGTCTTGATGGGGATTTCGCACATGGTTTTAGAGTTTGTTGCGGCAACGAAAGCATCCAATTGCTTCGTTGCTTGGGAAACAGCCATCAGGATGGAAGCAGCTGATGCCAACTGCCGATGACTTTGCGCGGACAGCCATGAGGTCAGAACAGTCCACCGTCACTTGAGCTTCTGGTTCTGGTTGTGTTTGTTGCCGGTTCTGGTTCTTGTTCCTCCTCCTCCTCCTCATCACCACCACCACCACCACCATCAGCATCAGCATCAGCATCAGCATCATCATCATCATCATCATCACCACCACCACCATCAGCATCAGCATCAGCATCAGCATCATCATCATCATCATCATCACCACCACCACCATCAGCATCATCAGCATCATCATCATCATCATCACCATCATCATCATCATCATCATCCTCATCCTCATCCTCATCCTCATCCTCATCCTCAGTCATTATTAACCATTATTAGATTATTAACCACTATTAACCATTATTTACAATTTACCATTATTAACCCGCTACTAGCCCTACTAACCATCAATCCCACCATCATCATCACAACCAGCTGTTTCTTATCCTTCAAAGCCAGCGGCTCGGCCTTCAGGACAGTGAGCCCCCTGCCGTCGCTGGAGCAGCTAGCGCCGCGGCGCATGCCGGTATTGCTTCACATCTATGACGCGCTACCCCCAGATGTGCCAATTTTGGATTGCCATCAATGAATGTTTAGAGTCACTATAATTATAACTATGACTATACTCTATAGATATATAGTAATATAATATATAATATATATATAATATAATATATATAATATATATATAATAATATATATATAATAAATTATATTATATATATTATATACTATATATAAATAAGATATAATATATATATAGTTTATATATATATAACATAATATATATATATATATCATATTTTATATATAATATAATGTATAATATATATATATATGACTCAGGTGTTGTGCGATGCATTTGGTGGATTTGTTTGGGTGAGTTGGCAAGAAAATATCACAGGGCAAGGACGAGTGTGGCATACTGTGGCCCTGTGGGTTCAAAGCCTGTTGCGTTGCATCGTGCATCCAGATTTCGCGTTTGCCAAAACTCGTAGGAGTTTGCTTTAGTGCAATGGCTCCCACCTTTTCTTTAGTGGCTTCCCTTCTTGTGCTCAGTGAGGCAATCCGTTCAGAAGATGATCTACATGCAG
>Ga0126342_10006669_pt1 | contig 20513 bp, 19 predicted proteins | sample Cyp1metagenome_FD_92528 | JGI IMG/M metagenome (GOLD analysis project Ga0126342, IMG submission 92528) | Coral microbial communities from Lord Howe Island, Old Settlement Bay, Australia - Cyphastrea 1 metagenome | ecosystem: Host-associated > Invertebrates > Cnidaria > Coral ...
CTACACTACATTGCATGCACGACACTACACTAATTGCACTACATTACGCTACAACTACAACTACCACTGCAACTACAATTGTGGCTTCCACTAAATTGCACTACACGACACTACACCAATTACATTACACCACACTACAACTACAACTACACTACCTTACACTAGACTACACTACACTATACCACACTACAGTACACAACACTACAGTACACTACAGTACAGTACACTACAATACACTACACTAATTACACCACAACTACAACTACAACTAAAACTGCGCTACACCAGACTACATCCAGCAGTTGTGGTAAGGTGACCACTGCAACCATTGCAACCACTCCAAAAAACACAACTCCAACCACCTGTCAGTCCATCAGTGGATTCGCTCTGCCATCCGTGATTCACAACAAACAACCTCTCCTATTTTTGAAACTTCCGCCACCGCCTTGCGCGGTACTACTGGTAGAAATATCATGGAGATCCCATAGGAATCCAATAGAAATCCCATAGAAATATAATCGAAATCCAAAAGAAATATCATGGAAATCCCATAGGAGCCCCAAGGAAATCCCATAGAAATATCATACAAATCCCATCAAAATTCCATAGGAATCCAGTGGAAATCCATAGACATCCCTTGGAAACCCAGTAGAAATTCCAAAGAACCCCCATCGAAATCCCACGAAGGAAGTTTAGGCGTCAAACTTCCGACAATATGGACAGATAGCAAAGCAGAGGTGGGAAGAGTCGGAGAGGAGAAGAGCAGAAGAGAGGATCAGAGAAGAGAAAGAGTCAGAAGAAAGAAGATGCAGGTGCCCGAAAAGGTAGGAAAGTCGCGGAACACTGTGTTTTTCTAATGATTTATGGCTCCAGAGGGTCGAAAAGTAGGCTCGCTAAAGCGGCGGGTGCGGAGCCAGCTGGCCAGATGAGAGATGAAAAGTTGCACGCCCTTGTGAAGCACATTTGCAACTGAAAATGCTAAAAGCACCTCATGTTCGGAGCACTTTTGGAAGTTGAGATGTCGAAAAAGTGCACGCTGTTGGGGCGCCAAGCACATGTCGAAGTCAAAATGTACAAAGCACCAGAGGTTCGGACCACTTTTGGAAGTTGAGATGTCGAAAAAGTGCACGCCGTTGTGGCGCGAAGCACATTTCGAAGTCAACAGTGTAAAAGACTGGTGGGTTTGGAGCACTTTTGGACGTTCAGATGTCGTTTCGCGTGGCAGGCGCAAGCGATTATGCACCGCGTCAAAATGTGAGCAAAACGCGACATTGTTGTCGCAGGTACAGCTACAACCACCACTACGCTACACTGCACTCCACTACAACTACAACTACAACTGCAACTGCAACTGCAACTACAACTACACTACGCTACACTAAGTACATTCCGCTACACTACACTCCACTCCACTACACTGCACTCACTACACTACAACAACAGCTACAACTACAGCTACAACTACAACTACCATTACACTACACTACACTACACTACACTAATTACATTACTCTACGCTAATTACATTACACTAAACTACACTACAGTACACTACACTTCACCACACCACACTACACTACACAAACTACAACTACAGCTACAACGACGCTACTTTACACTACACGACACTAGACTACACCACACCACACCACACCACGCCACGCCACGCCACACCACACTACTTTACACTACACTACACTAGACTACACTACACCACACTACATTACATTACTCTACATTCATTACACCACCACAAATGCAGCTGCAACTACACTACACTAATTACATTACACACCACAGCTACAACTCCACTACGCTACAACTACAACTACAGCTGCGTTACACCACACTACATGCAGCAGTTGTGGGTGAGGTGACCGACCAGGTGACCACTAACCATGGTAACCACTCCAAAAAACAATTCCAACCACCTTTCAGTCCGTCAGTGGATTCGCTCTGCCATCCTTGATTCACAATTCACAAGAACCAAGCTCCCCTATAGGTTTCCTATTCTGAAACTTCCGCCACCGCCTTTATTGGCACTACTGGTAATCCCATAGAAATATCATAGAACCCCCATAGCAATTCCAAAGAAACCTCTTGGGTACCCCCTGGAAATCCCAAAGAAATCCCATAGAAATATCATAAAAATGCATCCGATGGGAATCCAATGGACATCCCATAGACATCGACTTTTGAAAACCAATAGGAACCCCATAGAAATACAATAAGAATCCTAAAGAAGCCCCATAGAACATCATAGAAACACCACAAAAATTCCATAGAATTCTTGTAGAAACCCTGTTGAAAATCCATAGAAACACCATAGAAATCAAGGAGAGGATGCCCGGATAAATTGAACCAAGTAAGAGACAAAAACCATAGCAAAGGAAAGGAGAACAGATTTTGATGGATTTTGGAACATTTTCACTTCAAAAAGAAGTTGGGCACAATAGAGGACCCCCGCAACAAACATACGATTGAAGATCAGGGTTGCTCATGGGCCACCCATTTGAAAAATGGTTTGAGTGTTTTTTTTTATGTTGTTTTAAGAAGGCATCCTATATTTTGGGAAACGAGACATTTTGAGAATTCCAAACGAATGGGGCTAAGAAAGTAAGACAGAAAAACTAAAGGAAAGGAAAGAAGAAAACGACCAAAAAAATGGAACATTTTTCACTTCAAAAAAACTGTTCACAATAGAGGACCCCCACATCACAATTGAAGATCAGGGTTGCTCATGGGTTACCCCCTTGAAAAATTGTATGGGTGCCGTTGTTTAATGGGGGTTTTAATAAGACATCCTCTATTTTGGGAAACCAAATGGAACTCAAGAAAGTAAAAGGTAAAACTTATGGCAAAGGACGGGATAAAAGGAACGTGAAAAGTGAAAATGTTAACCTCAGAAAAAAAACAGGACACAATAGAGGACCCCCACAACAAACATACTGTTGAAAATCAATGTTGCTCATGGACTACCCCCTTGAAAATTGTTTGGGTGTTGTTTTTTAATGGGGTTTTAATAAAAAACATTTTATTTTGATTTGTGTATTTCAAATTTATTCAAATTTATTTATTGTTATATATATTATATATATGAAACATATGTTGTAATATTCAAACACATGTTGCAATATACGTACAATTAATTGATTAATTATTAAAAAATGAAACACAAAAACATACAAAAAAAATGCTGAAAAAAATTGATCCAAAAAAATGAAAAAAAAACACACATGTTTCAGAAAAAAATTGACACAATACCGACCCGCCCCCACCAATTCACAGGATCAGAATTATTTTGGGAAAACTTGACACAATAGCGGCGTACCATGACACTAATCATGATACAACATGTTTTTTTTGTAGATATTTGAAGTATTTTTGACAAGTATCTTGTCACATCTTGTCTGAGGATCGAGATGCCACAGGTGGGTTCCGGATTCTACAATTGTTGGTCTGGCGATCCACATTTCACCTGCAGCAGCTCGTCGGGATGGAACGCCTGCACAAAACATTGAAAAACTGAAATTCCCGGGCATTGCCCTTGGTCGCACGAAAACTAATTAAATACTGTATATTAAATATTATTAAATGGAATCGTTTTTGGTATGGGTTGCATTTACAGTCGTGGCGTGTCACAGCATTTTTCTCTCATTGCTGACATTTGACATTGCTGAACATGCACAATCAAACGGCGGGGACGGTGGGATGTAAAGGACACGGTCGAAGAAGCGACCCACTGGTGCCTGGTACGCATTGGGTGCTGAGGCAGTTCCTTAGCTGCAAGAACTTCTGGGAGGGCGATGGAGAGAGAGAGAGAGAGAGAGCTGGCAAGGATGCTAGCGAATTGAGCGACAAAGCAGATTGAATTAGCTGAGGCACAGTCTAGCAACACCAATTTGATTTGGGCTGATTTGGCATGGTTTCACAGTTCTCCACCGCGTGCCCAGGTCCTGCCCCAACAGCCCCAATTTCATGTGGGTCCAGGGTGTCTATGGACCCGCCAACCCTTCTGCAACAATGGCAACTGCATTTGGTGGGATGTTCCTGGGCAAAAACGTTTTGACGATCCGAGACTTGACTGCAGTTGACTGCAAAATGTTGCGTGGTTAACATATTATACTTAAAGAAAATGAAAATATTCGTCATATCAGAGTCATATCAGTAAGCACATAATACAGGACAATCAAGCACAGAAAAAATGTCAATTTTGCTCAATTGCTTTCAGGTCTTCGGACTTCTTTTGTGTGCAGGTGGATGGCCATGTTCCAAGGTTTTCCCACACCTGATATAATTGCCTTCTTAAGGGCTTCCTGGTTTGCCTTCGCAATCCTCCCATTGCCAATACCCCCTCCATGCAATTAATTAATTATATGATAATATGTGTGTTTTCTGGCCCTTTATTTCAGAGGTCTCTCCATCGCATCTTTTGATCCGCAGATCGCCCTTTGTGAGTCGTTCCCGTTCCCTGTGCTACTTTGCAATGACACTCTTACACACTCAAAGACCGTTACTCCATGTTACTCCACCTTTGTCCGAATAAAAAGCAGTTGGCAGATGCAGATGGTTCATTCGTCCCTATTGCTGCGACAGTGGACGCACCTTAAATAGCCAGCCTTTGATGATTCTTGCAGTGGCTGAGTACAGTGCATAGAACATACCATCAAACAAAGGCATTTTCACGGTCCTAGCTAGGGTGTGTGTTCTCGGCAGTGGTGCAGTAGATGCTGACTGGGTGACTGTCAATGTCAAGAGTGGACATCAAAAGGTTGAAATATTTTTGGCCCACAAGTGTTCAAAGCGCAAAGTCAGAAGATGTCAGAAGGCACGGTTGTGTTTGGGATGTGCAATTGTGTTCTAGAAGAGCTGCTGGAAAGAATAGATGTAATTACATAGCTGCTGACATACTCACAAATCAAGCAAAGGTTCATGTTCCGTTTCTGCCACTCCCTGTGCGAAGCCCATACCAGGGGATGTGATTTTCTGGAACTAGCAGAGGGCCAGAATTACACATTGACATTGGTTCGGCCACCGGTAGACATGACTGAAGAATACTGAAGACATGTTCCAAATTTGTGGTGTCGGCCATGATCTGTGATGAATGCTGTGTGGGACCCAGGAGCCAACTCAAATCCCCCTTGGATTGCAAAGTGGAACGGTGCAGATGTCAGGAGGAAATGGAAGGCTGTGCAGACATCAGCTTTGGACATGGCATAGGACAAGGACAAGGAAAAACCATAAGACATCGTGGGAGCTACATATAATTGCGATAGTAGGAACATGGTTAATGAAAATCGTTTGTCAATCATATCTCAAAGCTGGACAAAGTCAAGCCTCAAGCTGTACGCTGGAATTTCTTTCGAGAGTGGATGTTTACCATATTATGCAAGTTGTTTGTCCTTTGAACTTTCTCTGAGTTTGCTTTCAGATTAAATATTTTTGTTGAAAAATCTATTTTTTTCGACTTTTCTTGCATGTTTTGGGGGTCTTCTTTGGATCTCAGCCGGGAACGCGCACTGTGATTTTACCGCCGTGGACCTTGTATTTTCAGCCAGGTGGCGGGTGGGCACTGGAGACGCCGAAGGGGCAGAGTATTCGGCTTGGCCACGAAAAACACAAGCTTTAAACCATTCCAATATTTTCAGGTTTTTCGCCGGTTGTAAGTTTTGGTGATGTCAAGTGTCAAAAGTGTCGAGAGATGTCAAGAGCAGACCATGTCAAACCAAAGGGGGGCACAAGAGATTGTCTGAGCATCATTCCAGCTGCCAAGGCCCATTATCAATACAATTATCGAGGCGCAAAGTATACCATCATCATGCACGGCAATCATATCGAAGTGGGTTTGAGTTGCTTGGGCAGACATAGAAGACTACAGCAGCATGAAGCACTCAGACTTCATTCCGAGAGAGAGAGAGAGAGGAAAGAGGTGCACACGGCTTGGTGCCCAGGCTATGGTGTCACATACAAGGCTTCTCGACACCACTGGAACCGCCAGAATTGGAAGGTTCCTTGACTGCATCATTTGCTGCACCAAGAGCACCATAAACCTTGCACAGAACCTTAGCTGGGGAGAAGCTGAAATGGAAGAAGAGGATGCAACATGATGCAACCAAAAAACATCAAAAAAACCTGTTGTTGGCTATTCACAGCAGACACTCATGCCGTGCAATGGCCTCAGATAAGCGGGATCTACTACACGGAGACTTTGGCTGCATTGACCTAGACAGCAAGCTCATCACACAAAATGTCACCTGAAAAGAGTTTGGGGTCCTGTTTCGGCCTTCAGGATTTCTACATGAACAACCAGTTCTGGTCAGCACCTCAAAGCTAAAACCCTTACAGCCCCCCTATGACGTGCGAGCAGTGAATGCAAGAGGAAAGATTGGAAAGACCTGGTTGATACATTTGATGCTACGTTTGGCTTGGGCACTGTTGATTCAGCACCGCTTTCGAAGTCTGCCTGCATTAGCAAGGTGCAATTTGAAGCTTGGCTTACACAGTAGCCTGTTTTTGCACCCACATGTGTGCATGGCGTGCAGCAGGGGGACGAGCAAGCAGTTGTTTTGTGCAGTCTTGGAATCTCTTAGATCGAGTCTTTTGACCACAAGGACCGCAATTGAGTTGAGTTGGGCGAAGCTTCTGTAGATTTGAGGTGCGCAAGGGGCAGCTTCAAGGGCGAAGCAATCGAGTTGCCTCATCACCGTTGGCACTGGCGCCCCGCGGGCGATGATAAAATGGCTCCATGCTTGCACTGAAGGGAATGTTGCTTGGTGTGGCGACATCCTGCCACGACTCAAGTGTTGGGTGAGGTCTGGGGCGGTGTGGATTTGTTCCAGAAGAGCCAGGCTCAGATCGCACCTTGTGCTGCATTGATGGGCAATTGTGCTCGATGGCAGTAGTGGCTCAAGTGTTGCCATGTGTTGCTATGTGTTGCCATGTGTTGCCAATGGCAGCTCAATGATGCTCAATGGATTTCTCACGACTAGATACGACTAGATGATAGTGTGCACGGGGCATTCATGGGCATTCTATGAATTTCCATGACCACTCCATGACCACTCCATGACCCAGGTCGCCGTTTTGGACCAGCTGAATGCGCAGGGAAGGGCTGCTTTGCCCCTTGGATCCCCAAGCTCGGAGTTTGGTGGCCTGCCGGTGTGCGCAGGAGGAGCCGCCTTCCAACTAGCAAGGCCCAGGCATTAAAGAGCAGAGCAAGAATATTATGTATGATCATATATAAAAATATAATATATATATGTATGTATATTCATTATTAAGACCTCTAAGCTGACAAATGTAGCAAGTAAATATGTCATGTGAAATATGTGAAGAATAAATATGTGCGAAGAGTTATTGTTTGAACAGTGCCATCAACTTTTCTTTGACTTGATTCTAGTCGCCGTGCCATGCCATGATTACTGTAATTCTCCAACATTTAAAGATAAGAGCTGATCATTTACTGTCCAGGATCTTTGAATCAGATCGCGAATGCCAATGTCACTGTAGAATAGTGTCAATGTTTATTAAATCATATTTAATCTGTTGATTATAGTTTACTTTCCTAAATCCTTCTAGGGGAAGTGCCCAATCAGCCTCCCCAAGAGGTCGTGTGCTGATTTTGGACCTCAAACCAGTCTGGCAAGACAACAAGCATAACAAGGTACCTCACAAACCGCCCAAACGGAACTGAGAATGGGGAGAAAGACGCACCAGAACAGTTACACCTTGAAAGCCGTAGTTGTCTATATATGTCTATATATTGTTTCAGGCTACTTTGACCTAGTAGCGCATTGTTGTGTCACTTGTCAATTTCTCAAAAAAAAGAAAAAAGATGCAGTTCATCTTTTGGTGCAACATGTTCGGCAAGAGTGCCAAGAATACACGTAAAAGTGAAGTAGATAAATAAGCGTAAAGACAAGTGCCCTTACTCATCCGTACTCCTAGGTAGATCATGGTAGATACATTTCAATACATTTCAGCCATCCCTCAATGTGGGATGATATGGGTCCCATGCAGTTTCATGTAAGTAGAGTAATGTCTGACTGATTTCCATATTTTCTCGACTTGGAATCAGTTGGCAATATTGCCTCGCTCTCCAAAAAAACATTCAAAGCCATGAAACGTTTACAGATGTAAATTTACAGGCCACCAATGCCACTGCTGGTTGGCTGGAAATGTACGGGACATATAACCCCTCGTTGGGGGCAGAATCAAAAAGCTGAATTAATGCTTGCAAATGCTGACGGTTCGAACTGCTTGGGGCATAAAAGCTTGTGCTAATGCTAAACACCTTTGGAGCAACCAAACATCCACTCTGCGCGATGCAACATCCACTCTGCGCGATGCACTTTCGGTGCAGATGGCACGGAAGGAAAAATCTTTTGCTGGAGAGGATCCTGAATGATTTTGATGATCTTCGATGAAGATGATAAAGTTCAAACTTGTTTTATTATTTTACTATTATTAGTTTGCAGTAAAGACTATGCCAAACGGCTCCCAATAAGCCATAAGAACAATAAGCATACAGTTGTTTGGAATAGTTTCTTCTAACTTTGTTAAATGGCAAGCGGCAAGCTTGTGAATGTTGCTTTGCGAAGTATCAAGTCAAAATTCTGTGCAAAGTACTCTGCTCCTACACATTTTGATCTCAGGCTTGAAGGCGAAGACGCGGAGCTGATAGAAGACAACCTAACCGAGAACGTGACGATCGATACCAACTTCAGTGTGAAAGCCGAGCTACTAGCCAACATTAGAGTCATTAGAGCGTCGCGTAGTTCAATCTTGCATTTGTTTTGCATACAAAAGAACCACCCCACCTTTGGTCTTCACTCTACATGTGTCGTCCTCCTTTTGTAATTTGATGTTTTTATGATTTCCATTTTCTTTGATTTGCTGCAGCTATTCTTTGGCCGTTTGCAATCGGAGAAACCAACTGCGATGGCATTCACCTTTTCACTCAGCCGAGAATTTTCAATCGCCATGATAGACCTGCAAAGCATATTGCATGGATATGCATGGATCCTCTTGGCGAATCGTCCAAGGTGCACCGGAAAGGCATTGGAGGAGAACTCAGTACACTTGTGAGCGTGCAGCTGGAGCACGTCACTAAATTCCAATAAATTCCACAAGCGAATCAGGTCACTATGGGTCACTACATGTCATTCCTGGAACTGTTTGTTCTGCAGCTGATCCCCCTAGCTGCATGATTGACCTGCCTTCGTTTGCATTTGAGATTTGTTGACATTTGTTGACATTGTCGAGATGCGACTTGTCACTGGCTTTTGACTTGTCTCATGGTCTCCATCTAATCATTTTAATCGTGAGTGTGTTTTCCTTGCGAATGCCGAGTTCTGCTCACGAGTGCAGGAAGCCCAGAAGTCATGCGCAGTCTTGAAGAAAGAGAAAACAGAGGAAGCAGCGGCATATCAAGACTTCAAGATACTTCAAGCAAATTAGTTTGTTGATTTATGTTGATTTGTTGATGCTGTTTACCAGATGTTTGGCCGAGTCCGAGCAAAAGACAGGCATCTCTCCCAATTGCTTTTTCTTCTCTCTCTCTCTCTCTCGCTTTATTTGTCTAGCTCACTGCCTTCGCATATGACTGCGATAGGGGAATTGATTGGGGGCCACCCATGACATGATTCGTGGCCAGGAGGAGAAAGAGGAGGTTGAAGAAGATGCAGAAGCAAAGGCAAACCAGGAGATGCTACCTCACAACATCTCGCAACATCTCACAACCTGTTCTGAAATCCGATACGGCCGATACGGGTGACAGGTTTTGTTGGTGAGATAAGTCTGAACCAAAGTATGGTTAGTGTCAACCCAGAGGGCGCTACCCACGAACTGGATCAAAAGTGTTGGGACACAAACTTGACTGCAAAAAAGTTCCACAGATTTCCACAGTTTCATATTGTTACGATCAGTTACGTCGTGTTTCACAGGTTTCACTCGTGAAATGACGTGAAGTTTACAGATTGAGATGGTCTGTGTGGCCCCTCGACCCAGGATGCCACGTACCAGTCTGGACCCAAGTTGCTGCGTTCGAAAGTGTGTGCTTTCCACATCTCTCAATGAATGCAAGTAAGATCTTGTAAGACCTTGTGAGCAGACTAAGCAGACTAAGCAGAAGAGCAGAATGCTGTCTTTGCTCCAGGGCATGCATCGCAGATGCCTGTGATACTGGACAGAAAGATTTTGGAAATGCCGGCAAGGAAGAGCAGGAGACTCACAAGCATAGTACAAGTACAGTACAAGTACAGTACAAGTATATTACATTTTTTTTTGTGCAAGCTTTGTTGCTTTGTTTCTTGACTTGTTTTCAATCTTGACTTCAAAAAATGGAGAGCACGCCTTGCCTGTAGCTTCGAGGACATGGAGCATTTGTGTTTTCTAGTGACTCGTGTCCTTCAGACATTTCTCCAGGAAGAAAGCGAAATGCAAACGGCCTTGAAGTTCAAGAAGGCAGCAGATTTGGAGGGATGCAGTTCCCCACAATTTGGGGTTCCTCTTTTGTTTGGTCAACATGACTTTGTGAGGGAATATCCAGTTGGCAAAGACATTTCAGTGGAAGTGGCAGGTGGATGCGTTGTCGAAGTAAAATCGAAGCGAAAATGAATAATGCCATGGAAACCAGGGCCATGCCACTTCAGTTTATCCCAAGCAGTCCAAAACAGTCCTAAGTACAGTGATGCCTGCACGGACTGGCGAAAGATGGCAAAAGTTTGTCAGCAATTTAAAGCTTGAATTCCGAACCTCCTTTGGCTGGACAGACACCGTAGATGACAGCAGCAATTAGCAGCAACTCGACTCAGTGCAATGTTTGAAACCAAGTCTTTGAAACCAATCCGTTTGGTCAGCAACTTTCAACAGTGCTTTAGTTGCTGTGCTTGTACGACTTATCCGATCCTGTCCGTCCCTTCAACCTCATGCTTGCACATAGGGGCGGGGATGGTTTGCGCATGTCTTGAGCGTGATGAAGCAGATATGATTCCATGGTGCCAGAGTGAGAGCAGACTGTGAACGAGCATGTGCATGTGCAAATGCGCGGCTATTCCAAAAAGCTGCTTTCCCAGTGCTGGATGAGCCAACAATGTCTTACTTGTTGAAAAAAACTCGTGACCAGCAGTGCGACTTGAGATTGTATAAACCTTACAGCGAAATCTTCTTGGTCGGCGTTTAGTATGTTTAGTTCTGATACGTCAATTTCACAATGTACTTTCGTGTTTTTGAGACAATCAGGGTTGGATCAGCTTGGCCTGCTTTTAAAGGAACTTTGAAATCTTTGCGCAATTGAGAACGACTGTGACCCGAGTCTTCCTTAGTTTTTTCCAAGCCTAGTTTGCCCTCGGCCGCTTTCCCTGTACAGCTTGGTAAGGGGTTTGTCTCACTTGGAGAGGGTCTTAGTGAGGACTGTGAAGGTATGTTAGTCCATGATCAATCCTAGCCGTGCGATTTGTTTGTTTAAGAGCTGCTAGTTGGGCCTGGTGCCACGGTGGTCAATACTATTTAAGGAACGTGTTTGTTTCATATTACGTGCATAAATGTAACATATATATGTGCACACCTTATGCACGCAATTTGTGTGTGTGCGCATGATTCTTGGGTGTTTGTGACACTGCTCCCAACCCTGGAACCGATGACTCCGTGCAAGTGATTGATGGGTTTCAATTTTGATTGTACTGAAACTTGTGTCATCCAACTAGCAGAACAACGTGAATCATCGTGCAGTTTCGTTGGCCTAAATGTTCAACCTCGAACGCATCCGAACCGCCCCGGCAAGTTTGAACACTTTCATTGAAAGAGCACAAAGAGGTGAAAGTACAAAGAAATTAGATAACAGCACGCGCAAGCGGCAAAGTGGTATTCTTTCGATGCAGGAGTTCAAAGTCGTTGCTGCAAACGAGGCCTGTAAAGAAGGCTGGGTGTTTTCATGGCTTTCCAGGGCATGTATTGCACAATTCAGATCCTGAGATTTTCCATGTTCGGAATGGTGTACACAGTATCTTTTAAGGAATTCTTAGGTTTCAGGAGATGATTGTCTTGCGTGTTCATTCCGATACGTCTTGGATGTCCGGGGCACGTTGGTCAACAGCGCTCTTGATGCTGGAGGATGGATGCTTACAGACCCGAATGAGAACATTCTGTCCGACGAAGAGAAGTGACCTGGATTGAGATGAACGTGTAATTACTCGCGATCTATATATAATCTAATTAGATCCAATTAGAATATTAGAATCAACATAATTACCAGTCGTACCGCACAAGGCGGTGGCGGAAGTTTCAAAGATAGTAAAGTTATGGCAGAGTTTGGTTGTTGTGACGCATGGATGGCAGAGCGAACCCAATGATGGATTGAAAGGTGGTTGAGGCTAGTTTGTTTCTCTCTCTCGCTTTCTCTCTCTCTCTCTCTCTCTCCATCTATCTCTCCATCTATCTAATATCTAATCTAATCTAAATCTAATACAATCTGATCTGATCTAATCTAATCTAATCTAAACCCAACCTAATCTAATCTATATAATTCAATCTAATCTATATAAATCTAACCTAACCTGATCTAATCTATGCTAATCTGATCGAACCTAACCTGACCTAATCTAATCTATGCTAATCTAACCTAACCTGATCTAATCTAATCGCATCTAAGCTCTCTATCTATCTCTGCGAGACTTCCTCAAAAAGTGCAAGTTCACAGCTCCAAAACGATGAAATTCCACGAGACTTCCTCATTTTTTGCACTTGAAAACGTCAAAAACGAAGCAAATCGAAGCAATTCTAGAAGAATTTCGTCAAGAATGGATAGTTGAGTGCAGAACTGGCGGCCTGTGCCAATGCGTTTTGCGATTTTTTCAGTCCATGTCGAAAAAGTGCACGCGAGTATGGCACGAAGCGCATTTGGAGGTAAAAATGGTGAACACACCGCCACTTCGGAGATGTTTTGGAAGTTGAGACGGTCCAAAAGTGCACGTGACTGTTGCGCGAAGCACCGTTCGAAGTCAAAATGTCGTACACTTTTGGAAATTGAGATGTCAAAAAGTGCACGCTGTTGTGTTCATACTTTATACTTTATACCTTGCCCTTTACACTCTACACTCTATACTCTAGACTTGACACTGTGCACTACACTTTACACTCCCCACACTACGCTTGACACTTTACACTTTACACTCCACACTCTGCACTTTACGCTTCACACTGGACACTCCACTACACTTTACACTTTACACTCCACACTCTACACATTACACTTTACACTTCATACGTTACACTTGACAGCCCACACTCGACACTCTACACTTTACACGCTCCAGACCTTAGACTTTACACTTTGCATGTCGCACTTTACACTTGACACTCCACACTCTACACTTTACAATTTACAATTTACACTCCACTCTACACTTTGCACTTTACACTTCACACTTTACACTTGGCACGCCACACTCGTCACTTTATACTTTACGTACACTTGCATACCCTAAACACTACATTCCCCACTCAACACTCCGCTGTCTTTACGCTCCACACACTACACCTCACCCCATTCCACACTCCACAGTCTACACTGGTATGGTAACAGGGGAAGAATGTACGAGACTGTTGAAATAACTTGTCTCACAAAAGTGTTTTACGTGACTGCATTTGGGTTCGTTGGTTGCTGGTGTTTTTCTGAGGGAAAACTAGTTGGAGCATCTATCAACAAAAGCAAGAAAGAAAATAAGAAACAAGTACTTAAATCTTTTCTTGCGATGTATTGCTGTTTGCTTGTTTTGCTGCATGTCACGTGTTACTAGTTACGTCTAGTTACTATACAAGATTGTTCTTTGAACAGTTTGTGTAACGTAGCTCTGACCTGTTGACTGCTGTTGTGGGGGATTTAGGTTCAAACCATCAGGTTCATGAGTAGGTGTTCAAAGTGTAGACAAGCCACTCCGTTTGATAACGATAGCTGGTGTTTAGGCTGCTCAGGGGTTGAAACACTGGTCTGTGAGTTGTCTGCGCCTTGGAAATTTGCTGGTTTCAGGGCCGCAGCAAACGACGTGATAGTGAGCACTGTGAGGGCCATCAAGTCGCTGAGAGATCTCGATTCTAGCTCGTTTAGCGCTGGGGCCTCCCGAGCTGCTGCGAGCGGCGACACCAGGCCTTCTTTGCCAAGATCAACCCCTGCAGCAGACCGTCCTCGAAGCCGAGCGCCTACTCCACCACCTCCACCGGTGAAGGTCCAGGCAGAGAGCATCGGTGAAGAGTCGGAAGAAGAGGAGGAGTTCGACGACGACAGGGTGGAAGGCGCTTGCGCTAAGGCTGATCCAGCCCGAAAGCCGCCTGAGCCAAATCACCCACCTCGGCAGTCGCATCACAGTGAACCTCGTCGTGAAGAACGTTGAGAACGATCCAGGTCTCATAAGAAGAGGCATTCTGGGAAGCGGCGCTCAGGTTCAGGTAAGAGAAGAGGATCTAGGGGAGACAGCAAGCATCCTCGGGTTTATCGGACTTGGAAAATCCAGATCTACGAGCTCACAAGAAGCCACCGCATTCTTTTTGGACAGGTGCTAGATCCTACGCTGGCCATCGGCCTCGCGAAGGACGCCGTTAGCATGGACCTTGCAGAAGGCCGTGAATTCAATTTGGAGAGTCCAAACGAATGGGAATCTCTGTTGGTGAATCGAAACGAAATCATAGAGGTGCATCTTCCAAGCACAAATCTGGAATGCATGGGCAATCTTTGGGCTGGCTTTTGGGTCAAGCAGGTGATGATGATGGGAAATGGAGATTATGTGCTCAACGTGAAGAGCCTAGGATGCAGCGATCCAGACTGGACTCGATATCTGTCAGGTCAATTGATCGCAAATCCGGGCGTGTTCATCTCTGCAGTTCAAAGCCGTGTGGAACTACGGAAGAGTATGCCATGCACGTGACTCGGCTCCGGATCTTTTCCGTAGAAACCTTCGACCGGCCCTACATGAATGCCTATATGAAGAAGCAGTTAGGCAAGTGGCAGGGCGACGAAGTGGACGAAGTTGGAGACGAAGCCATCGATGTGAGCAATGGCAAGGAGGGGGAAGAAGTGGCAGAGGGGCCCTTAGAAAACAAGGCCCCTGGTCCACAACCCCTGACCAAGCAGCCCACGGCGCCGGCCCCTGCCGCTGCAGCCGGTGGGGATGGAGGAGACCCGAAGAAGAAAGGCTTGAAGATAGGCGAAGAAGAGAAGCTCAAACTACGCCAAAGGTTGGACGAGGCCCGGGCAAGGATGCTGAAGGATACTGTCAACCGGGGCGCTGGCCACGAGGCCGATGCGGGCTACCCAGCTCAGGAGGGCAGAGCAGCCTCTTCAAAGCACGACTATACACCCTCCTTAGCTCACACAGCAGATTTGGATAAACGTGGGCGTCCAGCTCTGGAGGATGCGAGCGTCGAAGAGGCACTGCGGAAGATGGGAAGATGGAAGAGGGCGACCGCCTGAAAGGTCCCAGGAAAGCCAAAGACAAGAGAAAATCTTCTTCTCAGAGTCGCGTCAGAAAAAGAGACACGAAAAGGAAGAAGGAGGATTCAAACGACACTATTACAAAAAGCTTGCCCCTGGTTGCGGCGGAAGCAGCACGTCAGACAGCCGAGAAAGCTCAAGAAAGACGAAAGCCCGGAGCTCTCACCACCAATTAGCAAAGATCCTTACCAAGTTGACTGGCCAGAAGGAGCCCCCAGAGGAGAGCAGTCAGGAAGGCAACAAGAAACAGAAGAAAGAAAAGAAGAGAAGGAAGGAACGAGATGGCAAGAAGAGGCGGAGACGCAAGAGGGGGCAGGACCCGGATGGGAGTCCCTCAAGCAGCGACTCAGCGATCGGGAGCTCCAAGAGCAACTCTGGAAAGGATTCGGAAGAGGACTCATCAACTTCGGAGGAGAAGAAACTCGAGGCTCCCTTGACGAGACGCCCAAAAGAAAAGCCAGGGTCAGTCCTGCAGATGCTCATCTCCCATGCGAGATCTCAGCTGGACCAGTCTGCAAAAGTCAGCATAATAGGGAAACCGGAAGAGGTGACGGTGATGACCGGAGTCAAGATGGGCAGTTATTTTTCGATTGTGGTGAGACCTCAGTTGGGATCAGCAATGGCCCAGGCCCGGGAGTTGCACGTGCTGGCCCAATCGATAGATCTCCTCCGGCAAGGCAGCTCGGACCTTTTGGGAGACGTGTTGGCCGGAAGATTCATGAGTCTTCATCAGTCGGTTATAGACGGCTCGTGGTCAACAGCACGTCACCTGTGCTGCCGTTGGAGGAGGGGACAGCTGCCACTCCAGAGGTCTTGCTCCGCGCTCGCAAGCATGCCAAAGCTGGCGTCACAGCTAGCGCCGGGCGATTCCTGGCATTGGCAAAGCGGCGGCAAAGGTCGAGGAGGACGGAGCAAAGGAGGATCCTGGGGCGATGGGGCCACAGAGTCGAAAGGCAAGGGCAAGAAAGGACAGAAAGGAAAAGGAAAGTTCAAGAGTTGGCAAGGTCAGGAAAAAGAAGGAGATGGGAAAACCAGAGAGAAGGTCCCAGACAAATGATGACTCGAGATGAGTCTAGGGAGGCGCTGGCACCCCGTTGCACGTTGTCCCAAAAGGGAGTTCAGGCTGGATGATTTGAAAGAAGCCATTCGCCGGTGTGACTCATTCAGGCGCACGGGTGTCGTTCTGGCGTGGTGGCTCATCAATGCTTCTGGTCAAAGATGTTGCGATGGTATCACTTTTGAATCCATGGATGTATGGCGTGAAGCTACTGCCAAGCACAGGTGGACCCCGAAACGAATGCGGGGGGCCACCTTTCCCTTGAGACTTGGAGAGTTCGGTGAGCTTGAGGAGGTCTTTGCAGGTTCAACTTTAGCTGAAATGTTGAACGAAGAGCTTGTGAATATCTGGAGCGGTAAGGCATGGGCCTATCTCTCGGGATGCGCTTTGAGTCGTTTGGCTGGATTTAACGCGCGACCCGCCAAGGCCGCTGGACGAAGTCCGAGCAGGCTGCAGTGAACTCACTTTTGTCAGCAGCCCGCAGGAGATGTTCCAGCGATGTGTCACAGATCCAACCGAGCGAGGAGGCATGGCAAAAAGACATGAGCAGCAAGAAGGTTGGGTACAATGGTGAGGAGATTTCGGTTTGTCAGCAATCAACATCCTGCACTCCCCCCTGAAGAACATGGTGGTTGTATCGATTGTCTTAACTGGGTTGGACCTCGCACCAAGGAATTCTTGTGTAATCCGGATAGGTTGATTAGGAAAGTTGAGGACATCCAATTGCCCCCGATGCCTGTGAGAGTTCATATTAAAGAAGGGGACAAGATGAGTATTGCATTTGAATTGGTTAGACGCAGAGACTCTGGTTGGATTCCTCTGGAAACAGTTTTTACAGTTCGTGGAACCCCAATATTTTAATGGACTTTTTGGAGTATGCAAACCCGCAGCTCTAGAAGACGGAAGAGCTGTGCTACGCCTTATTATGAATTTGACAGGTCAAACGCATGTCAATTACAGCTTTCGGGGGGTTCTGCCAGTTCGCCATCCATTACATCATGGCAAAGCATTGTGTTGGATGGAGACTAAACGTTGTCGTTGCATCAAAGTGATATGTGCTCTGCATTCTATTTGTTCAAGCTACCTTCAATTTGGCACAGGTATTTGGCATTCAACATTGTAATTGAGGGCGATGCTATCCAAGGGGAATCTGTTTTAAATATGCACTAGCTTGTGGGGTAATTCCAATGGGATGGCTCAATAGTGTTGGGATCATGCAGGAGATGTCAGAGAAACTTTTAGCAAGTGGGTCACTCAGGGCTGAACATCGCATCGCTAAAGGTTATTCTTTACCTCCATGGATGAATGCGGTTTTGGATCATGCGAAGGACTCCGACAGGAATTGGTGGCATGTTTATCTTGACAACTATGCGGGGGGAGAACGGATACTCCCCACTGAAGCTGGAGCTAGTGCCAAGCTTTGTCATGAAGCTGCGGAGATTGCTTGGAAAAATGCGGGAGTGATTGCTTCCGAGAAAAGGCGATTGTCCTGTGAGAGACGGGTGACTGAATTAGGAGCAGAAGTTGATGGCTTGGCTGGTACGTTAGGCCTGGGAACTGAGAAACTGCTTAAGCTGATTCAAGCTACTTTGTGGATGCTCAGTCAGGGAAGGTTGGATAGAAAGACAGTACAAGTGATGGCAGGACGCCTTCAGTTCCGACGTCCGGCAATGAGCTACTTGCAGCATACATGGGACTTCATTAGCGGAAAACAAAAGCTAGGAGAACGACTGCGAGTGTTGGTAAAAGGCGAATTTTTATCTCTCACTTTCATTCCATGACCCCTCCTGCACTGCAACCTGGGGGCGCAGATCGCGCCTCAGATCGCCTGCACGGATGCATCAGAGGTTGGTGGATCAGTGGACGTTGCGGAAGCTGTTGCAGCCACGGGGATTGACTTCCTGCAAACCTGTGAGAAAATTGAGCGCGGCCCAGGAAAAGGACATAGAGCCCTATTATTTTGCTGAGTTTATTTAATGGCATTGGCGGATCTTTCCGCTGCTATGATCTCATTGGAATAGTACCCCTGGTGTGGATTGCTGTAGACATTGATGACGCGGCCAACAGAGTCACAGCACGCCGCTGGCCTGGCACAGTGTTTGTCAAAGACATTCGTTCAATATCGCGAGAGATGGTGCAGGGCGGCTGGAGTCTCAAATGCTTGGATGTGATTGAAATTCATCTTTGTGGAGGCTGGCCATGTGTCGACTTATCTCGGATTAAGGCTGGACGTTTAAACCTGGAGGGACCGCAAAGCAGTTTATTCTGGGAAATTCAAAGGGTGTTAAAGCTGCTAAGGGAAGTTTTTGGAAGTCAAATCGTTGCGCGGTATGTTCTGGAAAATGTGGCTTCTATGGACGAAAGTGCAGCTGAACAGATTTCCTCAGAGATTGGATCGGTCCCTTACACGCTCGACTGTGCAGATGCTGTACACCGATGAGGCGGCCAAGGTACTGCTGGACATCCGAGACAGTGGAAGGATGTCTCCCAGACATATTTGTCGAAAACAGGCGCTATTGGAAAGAGGTGCTGGCAGAAGCGGTATATCCCCAAACAAAAGATTGGATTACACCAGGTTTTCGCTGGGAAGGAGAAGAAGTAGGTGCTATTTTTCCCACTTGTTTGAAGTCCATACCACGTTCTGCACCCCCACCTAAACCGGCGGGGTTAGGAAAAACAGACATTGCTACCCGAAAACGCTGGGCTGATGATTCATATAGATATCCTCCAGGCTTTTGAATGCCACGGAGAAGGAACTGTTGCTGGGATACGGATTGGGTCACACATCCTTATGGTGGAGTGCTTCGAAGTCAAAGCAAAACAAAGTGGGATTTTCTGATTGCAGACATAAGTTGCTAGGAGATTCCTTCAGTTGTTTTTCGTTTGTGATCATGGCAGTCGCTTGCTGTCGAAGCTTTTTACCACAGTTGACTTACGAGCACCTGGTACATAGGATGGGACTTGCCCCTGGTTTTTGCACCCACATCAGAAGCCGAGCACCTTTATCACGAGCGCTGGCCTATGGTTGCGCTGGCCTATGGTTCTGGAGACAAAGGTTCAGACAATTTGGATGGCGGAATTAATTTGTTCAACCGGTTACTGTTACGCAAGACTAACCACACAGGGTCGGACATAAGAATCTTATCAGGGGGAATTTGCAGCTCAAAGGCGTTTCCACGGCAATCTGTTGAATCATGTTGGTGGTCATGGAAACGGGGTTTTACAACAAGATGGAAGGGGAAGAGCCATATTAACGGCTGTCTTATTAGGAATAAAATTTCAAGTGCAACGCTACGGGGCTACGGATATGCGTATCTTCCAACTCTGTGATTCTTATGTTTGTATGAGTGTGGTAAGCAAAGGGAGAAGCAGCAGCAAGCAACTCACCAGAGTACTCAATCAAATCTCAGCCTACCTTCTTGCACATGGGCTGCAGCTAGTAATGGCTCACGTCGAGTCGCTGGATAATCCATCCGATGCGGGGTCACGGGCGAGCTAAACCAAGAGTCATTGCTGGCAGGTTTTCTCGTAAAGAACGTCAGTTTCACAGAGCAAAGATCGACCTTGAAGATGCGGCCTTAACTGATCAAACACGGACACGCTATTATTTGGCGCTGCGCAAAATCATCAGGCATGTGGAGAAAGCAACAAATGAAGATCAGTTGGACAGTTATTTATGCCTTTGGATTAAGAAAATGTGGAAGACAGGAGAGCCTCTCCTTACTGTAGGAGATGCATTGTCTGCTTTGCACTTTTATCTACGGATTTTTCAGGAGCTTAAAAATGAGGATCTGAGGGTATGCCCTTCCTACCCCAAAAAGTTGCTTCTTACATAATGTTGTGATTTTTACTCTTCAACCCGTATTAGTTTGAATTCTTGTGCCAGAAGTGAACGACAATGGTTGTTCCCAAAAAGGGTGATTCTTACATAGGGGGGTGTCATTGAACATGGTTGGGGTCACGGTGGAGCCA
>Ga0126342_10006670_pt1 | contig 20512 bp, 23 predicted proteins | sample Cyp1metagenome_FD_92528 | JGI IMG/M metagenome (GOLD analysis project Ga0126342, IMG submission 92528) | Coral microbial communities from Lord Howe Island, Old Settlement Bay, Australia - Cyphastrea 1 metagenome | ecosystem: Host-associated > Invertebrates > Cnidaria > Coral ...
CGGTAAGTTTTCGTCAACTCCCCAGTCTCATCAACCTCCAAGTAGTGCTTGTTGATGTTCTTGTCGTACTTCCAAGCCTTCAGTGATGGTAGTATAAAATTAATTCTAACAACTCAAGAGTTGGGATGAAGCTTTTCCCTCGGGTTCTGGGTTTTGGAGACTGATGTAAAAATGAACACGTAAGCATTCGACCTTCCGAAGCTTCGGGTGCTTGGCTGTGTACGCGACCACGGCATCGATTTCCGACCTTGGATTCATGTAGATGGAAGGCAGTACCCCGCGGCAATGCGGATGCACGGCAAAAACATGAAAACACAAATTCGAAATACAAAACATGAACTGCAGAAACAAGATGTGAAATGAGGTGTCTACTTCGACATTTTCAGGGTCTCCTTCATTTGGCGTTCGGTGTACCAACCACATTTGATGGTTTCCTTCTTCTGTTCCTCGTGTAGGATCTTGTGGTGGACGCGTTTTCTCAACTCTTCCTGCGGAACTCCCGCTACATGTTGACAATTGTTGACAGAGTATAGTTCCATTGTTCTACAAAGTTCACAAGAGACATGGCAATGGCAATGATTGATTTCAATCTTGTTGGTGACCATGGTCGCATGTGGTCCTTGTTCAGCTTCACCTGTTTCCACATTTCGATGAGTTCTTCTCTCTTGGAGAGATCATCAAACAAGTCCTTAACCTCTGGCCCACAAAGAGTTTTTCCATTCTTTCTCACTGCGCAAAAGCGCCTGAGGCGCTGCTCGATGGCGGCCTGGGAAAGAACCTTGCCTTTGCATACCAGGCGGCCTTTCTCGTCAATGGTCACCTCATCGTCCTCAAGTGTTTTGCAGTCAGTTTTGAATAATAAGATTTCCATTTCAAAGGAAATTGTGTGAAATCTCAGTCGCATATATCATAACGATAAAAAAAAGTCAACAACAACAACATCATTGCATACAATTCAAAGCTATGAAATACACTCATCAAATGGTACGCGTTCATGTCAAGAAGATTCAATATGAAGAACAGCTCCAATGAATTGCAGTCTTGCAGGTGGCATGGCCGGCCTGATCTTCATCAGGCTCCGCTGATTGGGATGGCTGTGGCGGCGAGGGTGTGCCAGAGGATGGCATTGCAGCTGGACGGGGTGAAGGGGTTGACAATCCGGGTTCACCCATTGATCCACTTTGATTAGCTTTGATAAGCTCAGCCTTCTTACGCTGAAGGGCCTCCAACTCTTGAATCTCCACCATGAGGCTTTCTTTCGACTTAGTTAGTCAGGGGACTTGATGGGGAAAAAAATGTGTCTTCGCACTATCAACTTTTAAGGTCGAGAGGACTTTGGGTGTATGAGTAAAACATATCAATGCTGAAATTCAAATGGTTGATCAACCAGGGCCATCCAAGTTAATCACTGCATCTTTTATTTCCGAGGGGCGGCTCTAACAGAAGTGATGTCGGCCGGCATGATGTGTGAAGCTGGCACTTTGCTGGCGACCTTGGTCGGATATCAAACTTTGGCATTTGCCGGGCATGAATTCATACACGATCATAGCACACCTGAAAAAACAACACAATGAAAAAAAACATGTTAAGATGTACTTTGATCGGATTGACATACTTCAAATACATGTTACCTGCGATGGTTGTCCTTTGGCTTGTTGATGTCGCAGTTGTTCCTCCAACGCCTCCCGACATCGAAATTGTTGCTAAACATATATAGGATGGACATTAAAAAAATTGGACTTCTCAATTGAAGACTTCACCTAGTGAACGCACATGGTCATGAATTGTGAAAAAGAAAACCGAAGCCTGAATTTCAGCTTGGATTTCCGCTTGGTTCCTTTGGCCTTCCTGCTTAACTTGGATCATATGCCGAGACCCGACGGCCAGAGATCCTGAACTCCAAGTTTTCGACACTAAAGGCCTCATATGAGCAATCTTATAGCAATCTTAAAGCCTTGACAAAACCAAAATGCTGCAAGGGCGATATGAAAGGGCCGATGGTAGCGATGTGTTTTCAGCAAAATGATACCTAAGATTGGAGCATAAAAGCTATAAGAGGATCAGTCATGTCAGTAGCGATTTCGATCTCATCAAGACCATTTCTGGCCTTTTAATCAGCTTTTCGCGCGCCTATGTAGCACACAGATTCGAGCTAAATGACCCCTAGCCGACAACCAGCCAGATTTCCGAACAAATCCGAGGGTTTCCGAGGATGTCCGAGTCAGCAATATTTCAATCATGTATGGCCATATATGGCCATATATGCCAAGTGTATATGACATACGGGTACGGTATTTTTTCAATAAAATATTGAAAAATTATGGGTTGCATATGGGTAACCCAAATACGGTCCTGCCATATATGGCCATATATGGCCATATATGGGTGTATATTCAATACAAACCCAGTATGGCATAGGTTTGAACACTTTAATCCAAAATAAGTCGAGTTTATCAGTTCCATCAGTGATCAAATTCGGTTTGCTCAATGGCTGAATTATAGTTCCGATTCTTCCATGTTTAGAAGAATGCTGGGGGCAAGGCTTGCCTCCAAACCTCAGGGATTCTCAAAGATTTGGATCCCCGTGCATAGATAATGGAAGCCAAGATCTTACAATCCCGACACATTTGGAAATCATTTTTCCAATCAAAATCCAAAGAATTGAAAATATCTACGCCGCTCATTCCTTCGGGGCAGGGTTGCATTGAAGTGCACTCATCCAGCAGGCGTGGCATCAAGCTCGCAACTCTGATGCCGAAATGGAGCGGGTAGCACCTCGGCAAGTATGGAGGAACCGGGCAGCAGAGTTGAATGACTAAGACATGGGTGACTGTTGAAACTGATTGCATGTGGATGGTGTTCGATTCGATCAAATTAAGCTTTGGGCTGTGTACTCTTTAAGTGCTTACTCCCATGCCACTTCTTCTTTCCGTCGGAACCCTTGTAGACATGTGTAGTTTTCTTCTTGGAGTTAGTCGATTTCCACCCTTTCAGGGGACCGCGGTTGAATTTCGCAATCCACCGGCGGGAATTGCTAAGTGCTAGGTGAGGCTTCGGACAGAAATGCCCGTAGTGATGCATGTACCAGGAAATTCTGAAGACCTCGGCACGGTGGGGCATGCAATGCTGCAAGGCTAAACAAAAATTAAACTATAATTTTCAAATATAGTGTTCGGTTCAAAGTTAATTCAAAATGTCACTCTCGGATGACATGGCAGTCCAGAAAACAAAGGACGTGACTCGACTCACCGTAGTAAGCCACCGAACCCGCTTATGACGAGGAAGTAAGCTCTGCTTCGGTTGCTCCAATATGTATTTCCCTCCCAGGCACACGATCAGCGCCATCAGCAAACAGCACCTGGGCGAGACAATGGGTTGGGAACTGATTTGCCTACGGGTGGTCGTCAACTAAAAACTGAAGCTAAGAATCGTTATGCTGTTTTTGAGTCCTAGGCACCGACTAACCATAACATTGCCGTCGGCTACACATTTTTTCGAAGTATCCCCTTCAGCATCCAGCCAGTTTCGCAATGTTGACCCTCGTGAAACAGCGCTCCATGTGGAGCAAAGTACCCCAAGCCACACCACAAAACCTGCTGGGTCGGTTTGGAGAATTGCTTTGATGGCTAGCCTCAGCATGAGGATCCTAAACGGACATGGTCACGTGGGACGGGTTCAATCAAAACAAAACAAAACAAAAGGAAACTCGATGGAAAGTCTTGAGGGCAAGGGGCAGAAATCCCGAAGGAGATAAGATATCAAAACAAGTGCCTTTACCAGCTGAATACCCATTCTTGTCATAATCATCAAAGTCGATGCATGTAGCTGCATACCCACGGCTCTGGACGCATTTGGTGGCCATGCGGCTACCAGCAAAGAACTCAATCCACTGGTAAGCCTGAACAAGTTCAAAGGTGTTTGGGCAACAGCTATTTTGGGATACCTTTGGCTTTTGGAACATACTCGGTATTTGGGCACCCCGCCGGCTGCGGACCATCCACGACTGACCAAATTGCGAGGAGGGTCAAGAAAATGAAAGCCTCCGCATGGAAGGCAAGTATGATTGAAATAATTGCATGGTTTTCGAGAGAATAAACCAAATTCAAATCGACTCATACTTGTGATTTTGATTGCAATTGCCTTCGGCAGCTTCATGCGGGCCATATTGAAGACCAAAGAACTTGTCTCTCGTTCATCCCAGGTTCGACCCATTGGTCGTCGAAACACCGAGTGTGGCAGGACTTGGGGCTATTGGGGCTGGCGCTGGCCAGGTCTGGGAATTGATGAGAAACAGCTCGGTAAACCGGAGCATATTGGATATCCCATGTTTTCGATCACGTTCGCAACTCGACTAAAATATAATGGTGAGCCGTTGCAAGCTGCATCCCGCGTGTGAAAACATGTACAATGAGATTTTGAACCAGCTCTCAAACTCTGAACCCATGTTTTTTTTATTGTTTTTAGACATCTCTGCACAAACATGTCGGGAAGTCAAGGCTCCACACGGCCACGCTTGGCAGCCCATTTGTTCCCAGCAAGGTAAGTCCTCACCAACAGAGGAATAAAGGGTAAAAATGACCAAAGCTGATGGGAACTGAGCTATATATGTCTTAATGTCAACCCCGGATTAACAAACCATTGCTTATTAATTAGGTGGTACTCCTCCAATAGTCATAATACCATCCCAATGAAACAGCCTAGGGGTTTGTTAATACAGGGTTGACATTAATTTGAATGCAAAAATTCGATCCAAATACCATGTAACAATTATGCATCCTAGTTCATTCTCTACTGGAATGTAACTTTTTGATCTGCATTCCGAATCCATAGTGCTATACTATACCATTCAAAGTGAAAATCACTGATGGGGAGCTTGACTCCTGGGTCTTTTCGGCATCGAGTGCGCAGTGGCGGCCTTGCAGAAACACAAAATTAACAACCACGAGCCCGACGATTTGGCATGGAAGAAAAAGAGAAAAAACATTGTTTCTTTTGAGCTTTTGATTTCTAGTGTACCGCACTCGGAATGACAGCAGGCAAGTCGGGCAATGGCAGAATCATTTTTCAAAATTGGCAGACTCAAGCACGCGGTCGGTTGGCGCTTGCAGCTCGGCGTGCACTGGGCACACACACACACATGACCCATGGCTACAATGGCCAACGCATTCCGGTGATTCGATTCGAGTGTCAAACAGCTTGCCGAAGTATAAAGTGAATAATTTTTTGCGATGTCAGAGCTAAGCCAAGCCGGAATGAACCCCTAGGCCAGAAATCAGCTATTCGATTTCATTATCATTTCAGACCTCAAAAGCCTTCGGCTTCGATCCATTCGATGAGTTCGGCTTTCAATTGGTCGACTGCATTCTGGTCAGCCTCCGGGTCAACCCTAACACATCCCTTGTACCAGTCAAAATTCGCAATCGCATCTTCTAAGTTGATGCCCTTCAGGAGCTGAGTCCCCTTAGCCGTGCATCAGCTTGAATGTTGCAAATATATTTGATGCGAAGATTATGAAAAGATTCGGGATGAATAAAATGAAAATGGAAATACTTACCCAACCAAGACCCATCGGAATAAAAGTTTGAACTTTTTCCTGTTCTGGGTCCGCGCGCGCGCGCCACTGGGCTAACGAAAGAAAGATCAAAGTGGCGCGCGCGCGCGGACCCACAACCAAAAAAGTTCAAAAGTTGGCCCTTGGTGACTTCAGAATAAATGGAAGGGCGATATGACATGGGTGGGGTAGTGATTTTGTCCATGCTATCGTCAAATCGAAACATGTCCAGACTAGTTGCGATCAAAGCCATGCCCCTTGCTGCCAAAAGCATGTCCCCATCTTCTCCGACAATGCAATAGGACACCTGCGGCTATGCGGCCGAGCTGGTGCTACTGTGGAGGAGAGGTCTCGGGATGGGAGTTTCTGGTGGCGGTTGCTTTCGACTATACTGGACATAAATGAATTCAATATCATATGGGATAACGAAGATTTGGAAAAGCAATACAACCAGGGCTGCCTGCTTCTGCTTCCCTGTCTCTCGATCGGGCACTTGGAAGCCAAGGGCATGACGGCTCCAGTAAGGGATAATTTTCAAAGTGGTGTTCATCGAATGAAACCAATCGTTGATATCGCTGATCTTCTCCTTGAGTTTCAAAGTCTTCTCCGTGTGGGTGATCCTTGAGCGCTTCGGAGCTGCAGCCTGCCAGGGGGCATGGTCGGAGGTTTTGTTTTGCTGGCATAGCTGAAAAAGTTTTTTAAAAATGGTGAACACATACCCCACCTCGGCTTCCTTCGGCTTTGCATTGTTCGTTTCCTCTGGTTCATCAGGTTTCTTTGAGTCGGTTTCCACATGAGGCTCTTCGTTTGATCCATAGAACTCCGCCTCGCTCATTTTGCGAGTTGCCCTCTTCCTTATTTGTTTCAGGGGCTATCGGCCCGGAACCCCGGCTGGGATAACACTTTGAATTACAAAAATCAAAACTGAAACGATGAAACTTTTCGAACCTTCCAGATTTAAGCTAAAGATCTGTCCAGCTTTCGGTGGGCTGTTCTTTAGGGCTTTCAAAACCCTTTTAGATTTCATTCTGCGCAACTTTCCAGGATCACTCTTGGTTTTCGACTTCACCTTGGATTTTGTACCTTTCTTCTTCCCTTTGCTGGGTTTCACAACCTCTGTGCTATCATGAACTGCACTGGCATCAACATGATCTGAAGGCTCAATCCTTTTGACATTTGTGTCAACGATGCGACGTGTCTTTCGTTTTGGCTCTGCCCCCTCAGTCACCGGTGTCTCCGGTTTGTCCTTCGACTCTCCTCCATCGTCCCTGTCACATTCCTTGCCCTTGCCCTTGCCCTTGTCCTTATTCTTCTTGTCCTCCTTCAGCTGGAGCTGGTCAAGGCGGCTTAGAACCTGGGGCGAAGCAGAAGCAAGCGAGTGTCATCCATGACCATGCATGCAGAAACTGTGCTCATTTGTGCTCATATCGCAAATGCTGCAGTATCAAGAGTCATTCCTTTCTAAAATATTGGATAGCAAGGGGCTGGGACAGACGAAGGTTCGTCAGGAACCATTCCATACTTCTCATAAAGGTTGGACTGGAATGCTTGAGCAGCTTGATTCGCTTGTTCCTGGTTCATAGGCTGGGTGTCCACGGTGTCCACTTCAGATGGCAACCTCGGATGACCATGAATGACCCACCCTGACTATTGAATGGAATTCAGATGGCGCAACACTAGTAAAAGTTCCAAATCAAGAAACCAAGATTGAAACTTGATGAAAATCTTCAACAATTTATGCAAGAAACGTAGGTTCCGTAGGAGCCGTACCCACTCCAGACTGTGACTTTAGGGCTGCAATCTGTTTTTGCAAAGACTCAATTTTCGCTGGATCTGATGATTCTGTCCCATTATGATTCCCAGGCTCTTCATGGATCTTCTGGGGAGAATTCGATGTCCCTGGGGTTTGAAGCGAGTCATCAATCTCAACGATCTCGGATTGTCCATTCAACGATCCGGTCTGGGGCAACTGGTTTTTCAACTGCGCAATCCTTTCTTGGAGCTGTTCGGTTGATAACTTGGTTTCCGAAGGAGTACCCACTGGAAGAGCCATCCCCAAACCTTCGTCCATCTCATAAGCTAGGGTGTCCGCATGATCTGGGCCCGACATGTCCCCGACATCACCAGTGTCCTCCACATCATCGTCCGACCCGTCGCCCTCTGGGTCTGAATCCTCAGGAGGCTTCTCCACGTCGATGTCGATGTAGTTCTCCTGACAGCGGCGCAGATGTGGTGACAGGGAGGTTGACGGCAGAAAGAAGGAAGGGAAAAAGAAACATCATATGATATATAAAATGGAGTCATTGGGTATATGGAGTCGAATGCCTATGGAATACCATGCATGATTTTACAGGGCTGAACTTTGTACGGCTGATGCGTGTGTCTCACTTCACTTTAGTTTATGCATGCGTGTCGCTTCAGCTCGCTGAGATCGAAGATTGGCATAGGAGTTTTCTGAGAATATCAAGTTGGCTGGAGCGGCAAAATTATGGATACTAGCTGTTAGCCGGACCAGTTTGGAAAAGGCACCTTGGGGCCGAACCATTCCAGGATGCTCACCAGCTCTTGGTCCTGACAGGGGCTGGACACGGACAATGCCACAAAAAAATATACAGACAAGATAAGTGTTAAAACTTGCTGCCTGAGAACCCGTATGGACATTTTTTTTCGTATGTTTAAGTTTAAAGCTTCAACAAAAACACACGCAACATCACGCAACCGGTTTCGAAACCCATGTCCCGCGGGGTGTGTGGAGCAAGGTACTTCTTGCGGAGAAAACCCAAAATCTTTTTGATGCTACTGCTGTTCAAATGAATTTCAACTTCATTGTCCGCTAGGGCATATTCGACGTGTTCTTGGTGGACCGGCTTCCCATTGATCATGAGGGAGAAAATGGCAACTTGAAGATCAAGATCTTTGAGGTAAGGGGTCTTAAGTAGGTGCTGGTCTCTCATCATGTCGATGATAGGCTTCACAAACTCACGATTGTGAATCGCATGCCACTTGTCCCTTCTCGCAAGCGCTTGGCCTCTCACCTGCTTCAACACCATGGCTAGCAAGCCAGAGGTTTGAGTGCGTGCCCTCAAATCCTCATCATGAAACCAGTGCTTAGCAAGACCGTTGAGGTTTGCCGGCATGGCGCCCTCACACTTACAAATACAGAGCCAAAACACCTTTGAGTCGTTCTTTGAGAACTGCCGCTGTTGCGTGCTTCATGTTGCAAAAACTGTGCTTCAAACTGATTGCTTGCGAGCCCAATTTCGACACAAAATTTTTGAAAAGTCAAAATGGAAACCCTCGCCTGGTCATTCTTGGCTATCGGTGGCACGCCATGAAAGTGACAGGCGCCAAATGGTGCTCTGCAACTTCGCTAGCAATGCGATTTTTATTTATTTATCTTTCTCTCCCATGCCATGCTTGATTTTTTGAATTCCAGCCTTGTCAGCATGCTTCATCTCTAAAAATTCCAGCGCTTGTCAGCATGCTTGATCTCTTTCAATTTCATCTCTAAAAATTCCAGCGCTTGTCAGCATGCCTTGTCGGATGTTCGGACATGACGCGATATCAATGAACCCCTGACGCGGCATATGTGGTTGGGGCGGTCCATCATAATCATCTATCATCTATCATCTATCATCATCATCATCACCATCATCATCATCATCATCGTCATCTTCATCAGCATCATCATCGTCATCATCCTGGTCGTCATCATCATCATTATCATCATCAGTTTGCAATGCGATCACACACAACATGCACATACAAAGGTATAATCAAATTGTCATATCGTACAATTAGCTTAAAAAAATGGCCAATACGGGCCTGTCCAAAAAAAACGGCCAATACGGGTGAAACCCAAAACAGACAAAAAAAAATGTCCATACGGGTTCTCAGGTACATATTATATATATATGAATATATATATATATATGTATCATAAAGATTATGGTCATCCATCCCATAATGGAAATCCATACGATGGGTAAAGAAGATCCCGAAGTGAACATTGACGACCATCCCAATATGTGTGTTATCCAACTCTTGACCATGACAGATTGTAAAACCACCATAAAACCACCATAAAACCACCATGAATGAATATGTCTAGATTGTAAATATCATTCAGGAAAGTGTGGATGGGTCAATGGGTTAAACATAGTGATGAATCTCACGGATTTGTCTGATATACCCGCATTCAGAATTCATGGAACTTTTCATATAAATATAGTGTGTTAATCTAAATCCCCAACTGAAAATGGATTGAGTACCATTCCCATCGAAGGACTGGGTAAACGGGTACACAATCCAACTTTTTACAACTTTTTGACCATGGCACATGCCTTTTGTGGTTTGAAGATGCTTGAATTGCGTGCATCTGAAAACGTGGTTTTGAGATGTTTTGAGTGTTTTTGTATAAGTTTTGTGGTCAGCTTGGTATCCCTCAAGGCCAAGATTGAAGTCATTTGAAGTCATTTGATCCCAATATCCAAGGGTCACGCCTCACAGTTCCATTCGCATTTCCCATCAATGGATTGTTTTTTTCGGAACATTTCAACCAAAAAGCCCCATATTTCATGGGAAAATCAAAAAGGTTTCCGATTCAGATTTTCCCCTAAACCAATCCATCTCACCCAGGCTTCGCCAACCTTGGCAAAGTCCCAGAGCATTTCGAGGCTGCCAGGCCTCTCACCCTTTGCTGTTTGGAAGGCCTCCCGGCGCTGGGTCGTTTCCCCAAACGATGAAACGACGAGCCAGGCCGCCGTTGTTTTTTTCTGTACACTGAATGTTTTTGATATTTTTGTTAAACCTTGGCTTTAGATATTGTGTTCTGATTCCTATCATTTGATGTCAAGCATTGCCATTCTGCCAAATGGCTATGGGATTTATGGCTGTTGATTCCCCCAAAATTGGATTCGGTGACTCATAGGTTCAAAGCCATCCACATGTTTGTGTATTTAGATGATAGGTACCCCAAAATCCACTTCCAGCACAGTGCATGCCAGCACGGGCGAACAGACCCATCAGCTGCAGAATGGAAAAAAAATGGTACCCCAAAATAGCTGGTGAATGGATAGTTATTCCCCAAAATATGAGAATTTCAGAGGTTTTGAATGGTTTTGATCCATCTAAACATTGTGGAAAACCGCACAGAATGAGCTTGCTGCAGGCCTTGTTGTCCTTCGCCACCAACAAATGAGTGCCCCAAGGATATGGCTTAATCACCTTAGATGGAGCTAAAAGCACAGAATCTCTGGAGTTTTTTCTATGTCCTGTTCATCGTTTGTTTAAGATACTGTAAGATACTTTATGATGTTAAGTTATACAAGAGTAAACCGGTATTTCGATGTATTCAAGACTTTTCTGTGGTACAGCTATATACTGATCTATATATTTTAAGTCTCATGCGTCAGTCTGTGGTAATCGGATGCCGTCTGTGTGTAGTCGGTATTTGCAAAGGCCTGTGACATGCCCGTGACGCACGTCTGCGCCCAGAACATAAGTTCCTGCCCTCGCTGACCAACGCGTGTTGTATTGAGATTGATCGCAGTTCCCTTTGTCTTGATGATTCATTATGGTTCTTGATGATTCCTGATTGTTCTTTTGACTATTTCTGGAGGGATTGGTCCTGTCTTGGGTAATGGGGCCACCGTCCAAGAAACCTTCTCCTTGACAGCGTCGTTCACTTCTGCTAACTCCCAACCTGGTCCAGGGTGGCTGACGTGGCAGGGACAGCGTCAGGATTTCGCACAGGGTCTGGAATCGTTTTGGGTTTTTTTTGTTCCCCCCTTTTTTTGGGGGGTCCTTTTCCTTGCAAATTGCTGCATTTTGGAGCTGGAAGCTGCCATTTCAACTGTATTGCAACAGTTTGGAGTTCAAACCTATCATTTTCCATGGTATTTGCAACATTTTGGTGCTCAAACTTTTGATGTTGGATGGTATTTTGCGACTAGGGTCCATTTAGGGCTTGTAGGTTTGTTTTAGTGTTTATTTCGGATTGGGTGCAGTAAGTTTCAGAGTTTGGGTTTGTTTAGGGATTACTTAAGGTTGTTTTTGTTTTTTTGGGTGTTAGTTTGGGTTTATTTAGGGTTTGCTTGGGGTAAGTTTCAGATTTTAGCTTTTTCAAAGGGTGTACTTGAAGTTGTTTTAGTTTTGGGTGGTGTTTATTTAGGGTTGGTAAAGGGTGTATTTGTATTATGCATCTTGGGGTTTATTTAGGCTTGAGAAGCCCAAAACAAGAAAACAGCGGAGAAGCAGAACAGTGGAGAAGCAGAGAAGCAAAGAAGCAGAAAAGCAAAGAAGCAGAGAAGCAGGGAAAGGAATAAAAGCAGAAAAGCAAAAAGCAAAGAAGCAAAGAAGCTAAGCAGGGAAACAGAAATCCACAAAAATGCCCAAAACATCCAAAAAAAAACAACAGCCCAAAAATAGGCCTCCTTTTGTTAAATCCCAGTTGTTCCATGGGCGGGGGCATACGCCATACGCGCCTGGTGGCACCTTGTTGTAGGTCAAACCTTTGGAGCCTTCATTCGGTTGGTAGTAGCGCGGTGTGACATTTAGACCTTGGGATCGCAGCAACCAGAGTCCGGATGGGTGGATTCTGAGGGTTGGAATCCTTCACGTTGCCATAGCCCAGAACCACATGGACTGATCACTCCGGATTTGTGAAATTCTGATGAAATATCTAAGAAGGTCGCGATCGAATTGATCAGTGCTGTGATAGTCGCAGCCGCAGCTAAGATTTGGGGAAGAAGAATTACTCTCTGGTAATTTAACATAGCTATTGAACATGGTCATTTATAGTTGATTTTCCCATTAAAAATGGTGATTTTCCATAGTTTTTTGTAAACGTTTACCAGAGGGTACCTTTCCTGCTTAGTGCTTGGTCCTTTTGCTGCGCCAATGTTGCGACTTCCCATGACTTCCCCCAAAACCTGGACCATCCTGGACTCATGATTCTCCAGAACTTAACGGCGTTGACGGTTAGAGCCGGACTTGAGGTCGCATCGATTCGAACTGAACATCATCAACAATAAACCGCAAGAGAACAGCAACATTTGGTTTTTTAGCATATCTAACTCATCTAACTTCAGTGGCAAAACCATGGCAAAACCATGGCAAAAATAGCTTCAGTGAATTTCGTGAATTTCCAATCTTGCCAGAAAAGAACTAGACTGAGCAGTTGTTCTTCTGGATTCTCTCATCGACGGACCAACGGTACAGTACGCAGCCGGGGAGGTGACACTGCTCCGGGACAGACTGTGGGGCCGTGAAGTCGATGGTGGCGTACAAGTGCCTGAAAGCAAGCAATACACGTTGCTGGCGTTGGCCATGAAACGGCAGTCCTCTTTCGGATGGTTGTACCAGTGTTTGCACTTTTTTTAACTCCAGAGACTGACAGACTCCGATCAACTGAATGTACCACTGAATGTTAATTGATGAGAATTGTATGTCAATGTACACAGTATCCCACATGAAAATCGGAGAACATATTTTTTCGCACAATGGGCAACTCACGCTCAAAAAGGAGCACAAGAAGAGGGTGGAACTTTGGAGACCCCATTACGACAAGCTGCCCATCGCATTCAATGGCATCTTGTCGCTGTTCCAACGTCACCTGCCGCCGTTTCAACTCTACGACACGAGGTCGGTCTGCTACAGTGTGTCACTACTCTGCTCCATTTGGAGGTATTCTGACTCGGCAAAGTAACGTAGACTAGACTCTAAATAATTATGCTTTATATCAATTAAACACCATTTTTGAAGGCAGGAGAAATTACAATCCGTTCAATGACTCAAAGACACCCAGCACTTTCAGCATCTCATGTGACCGGCAAGGATGAAATGGTTACCCGTATGTCCCAACATGGCAGGTTCAATAGAAAAAATATGAAACAACATGATGAATATGATATAATATGATAAAGTATCAACCATTTTGGGTTACCCTGTTTTTCAGACAAATCCATATAGCAATTGTTTGTTTTGAAACGGCACACCCTTGAACACCTGAATGCCTGTGCAATCAGCAAATGAGAACTCCGACCATGTGATGAGAAAATGGAAAGAAGGTTGCATTTTGAAAAGAGCGCAAAGACTTCAATCTATTTACAGTAACAATGGTTGCTTCCACTGTGAGCGTGTCATCACTATCTCCTATAGTATCAGTAAAAAAATGCATGGGTACACAACAATACGAAAAACATATCAAAAACATCTTTCTGCCCATGGCTCATTGACAAACTGAGTTGTTTCATGTTTTTTCCATCTGAGAACAGTCTCAGAGGCATTGTCTTACTGGGTCCCCCGCCCCTTCGTCAGGCTGTTCCTCCTGGAAAAGCGCGCCGACAGGGTGATTTGAAGCGTTTTACTCGGTGCCTTGTGCACAGATATCATTCGAACGGATGATATAGAAGATGCAGCGTTCATCCACCTCCAGTTTCTAGAAGGTTCTGAAAAGGATACTACTGTGATCTACTGTGTTTTGTGATACAAAGAGTTCAATACACTGGATCAAAATACTAAAACCAAACCAGCAAACCACCTGACCTTATCCTCTCATCGTTGTCAAAAACGATCGACCGAGTAGAGGCGAAGTGACAGGTGGAGTTGCTCCTTCTTTGGGGGCGGAGGTATTCTAGTCATGACCTCTCTTCGTCTTCCATCCTGGCGTGATGGATGAGGATGAAGCTCAAAAACAGAAATTTCCCAGAAACAACAGAGGTTTCTCTGAAAGTAGGCTACCCTTAAATTTATGGTTGATCATTTTACCCATATATCATAAAAAAATGATAAACATTGCAATTCTGGATAATTCTGTTTTTTTTTCCACATGTTCAAACCCACACTGGATACTGCTGCAACAATCATGGTCCAGTGCGTCAGTTTTTCGCTAGGCAGCTGCATTTCCTCGTGAATTTTATCATTGGTCAAGCAAAAAATGGACGAAATGCTGGAGACTTCTTTGCAGACTCCAGGATATTGATACCCTCTGGTAAACTAACATAGCTATGGAAAACCACCATTTTTAATGGGTAAATCATCTATAAATGGCCATTTTCCATAGCTATGTTAGTTTACCAGAGGGTAGATGAAACGTTCAGAAGCACACAATTTGTGGACTCACAATCTATATCCGAGTTTTATCATCCTTCCCACAAGAACTGGCCCTGAAAAATCATGAAAAATCGATGTACACTGCCCTGATATGCCCTGATAATAATTGCCATGAGAATGGCACAACCAACTCTTGGAGTTGACACCCTTCCGCGCGGTTTTTTACAAAAAAAACCCATGGTGACTTTGCCAAATGTCCCATGACCACCAGGTCTTCAACAGCATTTTATTTTCCAGGATTCAGGAATCATCAATCATAATGATAATGATGATAATGATCATATTTTAATGATGATTGATAATGATGATTGATTGTTGATGACATCATAGTTCAATCATCAATCATCATCGATCATCATTCAGTCATCATCATCCAGAAAAGTCTGAATGATCAAAACTCCATGGACAGACATATAGAATCATACAGAATTCTGAGTGATCATATACAATCAAAAGTTCAATAAATTCTGAGCTAAATCATCGACTATAATCAACTATAATCAATAAAAAAGTTATCAACTATGATCAACTACAATCAACTATAACCAAATATATATATATATATATATATATATATGTACATTGTGCATATATTCAATTATATATATATTATATATATAATATATATATATATATGTAGCAATTTTTATTATAATCACATCAAAGATCCGAACCACACGGCCCTGCCGAGCGCCACCTCCCTGGACCGCCGGCGGTCAGCGCTGCGGGAGTTCTGCCGTCTCCGGCTGCGACTGCGCCCTGGGTCAGCGGTGGAAGATGTTGGAAGACACCAGCCATACATTGGGCCGTCCATCAATGGACATCATTGGAACATCATTGAAATTTGAAGGTTGTCCGACTGTTGATTTCAATAACCTATAAAAATCTAATATATATATATATAATATAATAATAATTATTATTATTATTACATTATATATATAATTACATATATATTCGATAGTAAATGATTTCCACTCTGATTTGAATGATTTCAATTTGAATCCAATGGAACATGTTGATGATTGATTCCAATCATTCCAATTCAAATTGTGTAAAATAGTGGATGCATAATATTGTATATAATACGTATTATTATAATATTGTACTGACTCGGGTGCAGAAAACTTCCAACTCAACACCGCTAGCAAAAACATATATAATTGGATGAAAATAATTCTTGGAGTCGACTTAAATCATGACATTCCAAATCGATTCTGGGTACCGTCAGCCAGTTGAGTCTTCAGAATGCCAATTAAATTGCACGATGTACACTATTCATAGGATAGTCATAGTCATTCATGCCATGGTCCGGACAACTATCTGAGCCCTGAGCTATCTCGACTGCGGCTGTCCCTGCGACCTTGCCCAGTGGTGGAAAAGGCAGCATTTGACATTAAGTACCTCATCTTGGTATCCAAAATATCCTAAAAATATAGATGTCTAAAATCATCTAAAATCTAAAGAGATCTAAACATAGTCTAAACTTACGCCAAGTTAGTCGAAAACGGAAGCCACAACCTGTTTCTCTGGGCTGTTGAGTCACTAGTCCCTGGGCATCCCGACTGGGCATGTCGCGTATAACACGACCCCGCGCCCCCCGGGACCCAGCGAAACGCTTGAGCCGATGGTTGCAGACATTGAAACACTTGAAAATCATGTTCAATTAGTTCAATTAGAAAATGGCTTGATTCCAGTCATCCTGAAAAGTCATCCTGACTTGTAAATAATGATAAATCATGTTCAATTCGTGCAGAATGTCTAGCCGAATGCTCCCATCCGAATTGGCTTCTGATCGTGAACCGGGGTTGATCCGGAACAGTGTATCGAAACCAGGGGAATGGAACACGCCAAACTGCGAACAGAGATTGCCACTGATGACACACAACTCAAGGCTGCATGACTAGTGGGCCAACTTACAGCAAAAACGTTCCAATATGTTCCAATCTTGCGAAGATCTTGTGACAGCTATGCCATGTCCTACCCCGGTCTCCGATCTATACATTTCTGGCTTGGCAGTGGCCTTCGTCCTCCTGCTTGTCCAATTTCTGGCCGAAGCCCTTCAGCAGGGCCCAGATGGGATTGTTCTTCTCGGGCAACGCCTTCTCAGCCTGGACAGCCCGGTGACCGGTCACCCATTGGGCGATGGGCAGATGGGTTATTCTGTTAGATTGATCCATGAAGGGTCACCAACATCAGGGCTTCTGATCCCCTTGGACTCAAATTCCCCTTGCTTCTGGTTGGCCAAAAACCTGAGCTTGAACATATTGCTGAGATTTGCTGAGCTAGAATCATGTTGCTGGGTATAAAATGCTTAAAGGAAAGCCAAAGAATCAGTTGCAGCAAACATGTTTCAAGAAAATGTTCAAGACTCTGTCTGTCAGTAAACTGTGGGTTTGTGGGGTCGTCTCGATGTCGAATGTGGAAACAGTAGCCCTCAAACTGGACCCAGCGCTACGTCACCATGTACATCAAAAAACTGTCGCAATCAATCTGCTGTCTTCCTCAGAAACTTCCTCATGTCGGTTCCCCCCCAACATTGAAGTTAGAGGCCCAAAGGAAAACAAGTCCCATTTACCCATATTTACCCACTATCTCAGAATACTTTCTTTATTTTCGTACACAGTCGGTTCCACCACTCCGTGACTTCTGCAGTGCGCCTCAGGATCTTCAGTCGTTGGCAAAGGCATGACATAGATCCTCTTGCGACTGGCCTGTGGCACATCATTTTCCGTGTGGCAAAACACGACAGAATAACGGCCACATCAGTTGCCGTGAAATGTGCCCCTGTGGATTTTCAAGCGAGTGCCAATGAAACTGCAATAATTGAACACGACTGGACGTCCACCAAACAATTCATATCAAGGGTGATCAAACTCATGGCTATTGGCAGTGAATTGGAGGCTTCTTTACACCTTGAAGTGAACCCTTAAACAATACCTTCGCTGGTCTAAAGATGAGCTTCCAGACAACCCAATAGCATTCTTGATGCACATAAATCTGTCGTCAATGCCTAAAGTAGTAACACCATGGAACACCAAACAACTTGCAAATAGCGAACCCTCGACAACTGTGCCGGTCTGTCCCAGTTGTCTTTGTAGTTTTAGAGGTGAACATGGTAAAATGTCACGCTCAAAACATGATCCGTTAATGTCCTAGATTCTGCCTCCCCGCTTGTGCCTGCGGCAGAACGTCTGTGAATGCTGCACTCTCAAAGCCTGAACACCCCAAGGGTTGCAGTCGATGCTGTGACAGATTTTCAAGAGGATTAACTTCGGGCCACTCCTAGAATTGCAGGCCCAGCTCAATCCTCGTGCCTCAAATCTTGGTGTTCGGTCTCGTAGCTCAATCAGGTTACGCCCTTTTTGGGGATGACACCATCACACCTTACCCCTGTTGGAAATCAAGCTAACTTGCACATCTGCAAAGGACACTGCAGCTCGTCGACATTCAGCCCTGGAAATATCAAGCTCCCAAAGCTTCCCTGATCGGACTAGGGATGGTCGCTTGCCGTTGCTTGCCGTTGCTTACTTGCCTTACTGCAATTCTTGAATAGACTGTTCTGTAGAAGCCAGGCTGCTAAGTACGAAGCACGCACACGTCTATAGATTGACTTCCTCCATTCTGATCTCACCAAACACCAGCTTTTTGTGGGGACAGTAACTTTATGTGTGATGCAAAATCATCAACATACATCAAAATGCGACAGTGGGTCACACCCAGTGAGGAGTTGGACGGAATCAAGTCTCCCCTTCGCTTCAAAGATGCATAGATGCGATGTGTTAATGCTATGGATGTTATAGATGTGAATAGTGACTCTCCACAATCTACAAGCCTAGGCTCCATTCAACTCCATTCAAAAATGATTCACCAACCAGAAAAAAAAACCTGTCCGGGAATTTCAGTACTGGGCGTTCTTTCTGGATGTATATACACGTAGAGCTAGCATAATTGCACAGGTAATGTATTACAAAAAAATATTTAAATATGTAATGTATATTGCAGATACATATTTTCAAGTATATGAAGTATATGTATACCATGTACAACAAATAAATGAATATATCTGGATATTATACATATTATACATATATCACGTATATATACTATTATACATTATTATATATTGCCATATATTGATATATATTGCTATATATTGCTATATATTGTTATATTATATGAGATTATATTATATTATATTATAGTATATAAATATAACATTTTATATCATATTATATACATATACATACTATACACATTATTTTGCTCACATATATATCTATATATATGTGTGTGTATCAATTGTGAATCTGTATACAGTACATTCCATGGACCCCATCTCACAAGGCAGATCGGCAGATCAGAAAATTGCTGCGCTACAAAGCATGGCGCCTGTCTTGGGAGGTCCAAGTTCTGTGAAAGGCATCTGACACTTGCCCTTGGTGTAGATGACCTGAGCCAATGAGAGGCCGAAAAAGTGAGCCAGTGAGCGCAAATCGGCGCAAAGAGAAACTCAAACTTACACCCGTGGTTGATGTAAATTCTCACAAGGACCTTAGATCAACCACCAAATCTCAACCATGTCGATTTCTGAGGCTCCCAAGCGTTCTCGTGCACGTGTTCACTGTCCTCCACGATGCCAATGCCGTGCATCAAATCCTGAAAACCCCATCGAAACATGCCACCACTGGCATGTACTGTAACACCTCCAAACTCACCCACCAAAAACTGCAGAAGAGCATATGAAACATCATGTTGATTTATGATTATTCATGTTGACTTATACAACCTCATATCAATTGAGCCAGCTACACCCGGTACCAGCCAGTATCAATGAATTTTGCATAGTTCCATCAACCATGGTTGATCATCATTTTCGACACTAAAAGTTGCCATCAACTGGGGGCCATCCTCTATCTTTCAACACATTCCCCCATTGCTGGTTATATCCCAAATTGTTGGTATATATATATGTATATTAGTTTAATTATTGGTTAAATTATTGGGATACATATTTTATAGTTATTATAGATAGTATTGTATGGTTAATATAAACCTAATGTCAAATATGTATATATATATATGTATAGTTTAATACATTAAATCCTCATATCAAAGTCAAACGGTTGCTGGTTGTACCCCATTTCATCCCGCCAGGATGAATCTTGGATCCAAAAGGCGTTCTCCCAGTTGGGCACATCTTCATTGGAGATGGGCCGGAACCTCGGAGTGCAGAAACATGGAGAAACATGAAACATGAAACATGAAACATGGTTGGTATGGTTAATATATGGTTAATATTAATGGTTATTGTATGGTTGATGATGGTTAATAATAATCTGGTTGGTGGTTGAGCCCTACCCCTCTGAAAAATGATGGAGTGAAAGTCAGTTGGGATGATGAAATTCCAAATATATGGACAAATAAAAAATGATCCAAACCACCAACCAGTTATAGTCAATGGGAATAAAAAAGGATCCTAAAGTGGAGGTACGTTAGTACCATATGTTTGACCATATTTCATGGGGATATTCCCTTATATATGGTAGGTACCTCCAATTTAGGTTCCTGACATGGCCATTGATATAGCTGCCTATGGGTACTATCAAGATCTATCAAGTATATTAATTCACTTATAGGACCTATTATATCATATCATATCATATATTATATATATATTATCCTGAAAAATCATGAAATTACTTTACTTCGTGTGATCCCCATCATGACATTTATACATGTTCTTACTGGCACATCTTCTGGCATTCTATCTGACATATCTTCTGACATTCTGTTTGGCATTCTATCTGGCATATCTTCTGGCATATCTTCTGGCATTCTATCTGA
>Ga0126342_10006671_pt1 | contig 20511 bp, 20 predicted proteins | sample Cyp1metagenome_FD_92528 | JGI IMG/M metagenome (GOLD analysis project Ga0126342, IMG submission 92528) | Coral microbial communities from Lord Howe Island, Old Settlement Bay, Australia - Cyphastrea 1 metagenome | ecosystem: Host-associated > Invertebrates > Cnidaria > Coral ...
ATTAATTAATTAACATGACTTCGATTTGGTTCCCTAATAATAAATACCCCCCTAATACTAAAAACTACCTGCCGTGTTTTGTATTAGGGGGGGGGGTTTAGTATTAGGAGGAAGGGATTATTGAATGATACCTTCAACCGGATATTCAACACCCCTCCTTGAAACCCTGATTTCGTTCATTTTTGGGGCCTTTAAAATTGGGTGTTCTTGAAATTTCTTGGCGGGATTTCCCGCAAAATGACCCTGATGTCGCTCCGTTTGGTGACCTCAAAAAGAGGTCGCCATGGCAACAGTACGGTGGGAAAGAGATGCGGGCGTGCTCGCTGAGCACCTTGGGTGTAGCTCAATACTTGTTGCCATGAATCTGGTCTTGTGCTATACATGTGCTAATATGTTCACCAGCTTTTTTCTGCAGGGTATCTGAGGTGGGCCATGAATGTGGATTAGCATGATTAGCCATGACGGGGGATATCAATTGCAGTCAACTATTTGACCACTGCGACCGAGCAAAGAGTCCTGCAATGGAACCAAGATAGCTCAGTTGGTTTATGACTCCAGTGACTATGCTTAGTGTACTTACAACATCTTACAACTATAGTATTGGGTATACACCAACTGATAATTATGGTTTACTCCAGTGACTATGGCTTATAAACTAGTTACAACTATGGTGACGTTGGTTTATCCGACTTAAAACCAGCGTCCAGCTGTGAGGAGAGCAGCTCTGATCCGCTCATGGAGACGGGAAACCCTGGCTGCCGGTATACCACTTTGGGATGGTTTTTATATGGTGATGTTGGGTATTATATGCTAGTTTGATCTTTACCAGACATTAGTCCAATATTCCATGGTTCTGCTTCGAGTATGTTTGAGTCGTATTTCAGAATGGTCATTTTTTGCTGAATGTCGTTGTGTTGAATATTCCAAAATCATTCCTTCTCAGGTCCCATGATTGTCGGATATGTTTCAGCTTCCACAAAGAGCACCAAAGTTTCAATGACATTTGAACAAATGCAGTTGTTCAAATGTTTACAGATTCACCTTCTGGACCTCAAATAAAACAATGGTTCAAAGTTGGAGATGATCTAAAGATGGCTCAACATTTTGATTCGTTGAAGTACTGACAGTGTTATTGACAATCGAGTATATATTGATTTGTATGTAACGATATCAACATTCAATAAATTTTCACATTTTGATGTGGCTTGGAACCAAGATACTGTAGCTATATATATATATACATGACGTGGTAGGCGAAAAAACATCAACAAATATGTGTATCCTCCAAAACAATATGTATGGAAAGCCCGCAAGAAACCACATGTAGATTATTTTCCTTTGGTTTCCCCTTGGGTTGTCCATATCGTTTTGTCACAGCTCCCACATCAGTGAGCGCCTCAGAGCATGCAAAACAGACGTCAAAGATCCCCATTAATCTGTTGGTGATATCCCAATGACCTATGAGTCGGACCCAATCTGGTTGGTGGTTTGGAACATTATTTTTCCATGATATATGGGATAATCCTTCCCATTGACAATTGACTAATATTTTTCAGAGGGGTTGAAACCACCAACCAGCATTTTTTTGCTTGGTTTCATATCTCCAATTATCCAGGTGATGGTCATAAACTCTTCCCGAAAACGGGACGAGGTCAGACCCCTGGGGTGAGAGGCGCTTTTCCGTTGTAACTCAGTAACTCAGCGCCGGCGAGTTGACGGGGTAGGTCACGGGCTAGCAAGCTTCGTTTTGGGTCAAAATATAAGGATATGTTGATGTGTTAAATAAATCAACTATAAATAGAGGGTTCCATGGAATGCATCCTCTGGTAATTCAACAGTTGGATCCTGAAAATAACCATTTGTTAGTGGAAACTAATATGAACCAACCCCAATGGCTGCCAGGGTCGAACTATGAATTTACTGGAGGGGAAGGGCTGTTTGTAACATTCTGTAACGAATGGCTTGGTGATAGTTATATATACAGATATATTTAGTCCTGAGCCTTCCAATGATAGGGGTAATTACCATGCACCCAATTTTGAACCATACCCAGCTGGCTGACTAAGATGGTTTTACCAAGTTCAGGTGGTTCCAAGAACAGGGAAATGCGGTGCGATTTGTGCCCAATCATGGTGTCCCTGGGACTTACAGATGTTGAATCTACGGTAGTCCTATGTAGTCTGTAGTCCTTGTTTTCTCTCAAAGAAACCGTTCTATTTTGAGGCACTAAAGGACTTGACCTGTATCCATGGCTGGCGTTATCCAAAACTTACACCGGCAAATCATCAATATCCCTATTGAACTGCCAACAGTTAGGGGGTCGATGCCATCTACATATATATATAATATGTAATACAATTATATTATATTAATGTGAACATGTGCGCGCAGATGGTTAATCTTTCATCCCATGAGATTCCGATCATGTGACTATAAGTGGCTGGTATTACAACGTATTACACCTGATTTCTCTGATAAGACCTTAAATCCCCGAACTGTTCCTCCGTGTCGACCCCAATGACACCTTTGTTCACAACGCGCAACGCGCTGTTCCAGGGACCCTGATCTGGATGCAAAGGCCGCACCGGGGAATCGGGGAATGGGGATTAATCGAATGAATATCCATTCCCATAGGATCCATAGGATCCATGGTGCTGCTATATATGGTAACATTTACCATATTTTACAATCAATATACCTCAGTCATGTTAGCATGTATACCAGCACCATGGATCCTTTGGGATTTATAACATATATTTCATAAATGGACATATATTTAATGTTTTTTTTTATGCGCTTTTAATAGATCGTTGAGATTCGCCCCTGATTGTTGTGCTTGGTGCTTGTCTCGACATCTCAATTCTCCAGACAAAGATGGTGCACAAACTCCCTGTTTTGCTTAATATCGTCATTGTTCGAGGCTGAGCCGGTTGGCAGCAGAACGACCAACAAGGTTTGGCGGGGATGTGGGGCCATTTTGTGCGACTTTCTTCACCAGAGACTTGTTCATTGGGGGATTCTCAAGACCCCATGCTTGTTTCTTTTTGTGTCAAACATGTTGGATGATTTTCGTAGATTAATCCAGCCTATTCCAGTCTGGAAATTTCAAGAACCTCGATTTGGGATGATTTGGGCTCATTTTACCAAAGATGATGAGCAAGGGGAAATGACAACCTGTGTTTTCGACTGGTAAATATAATCGAAATTGCCCAGCAACGCTTTCATAAACCTTGGCGTCGGTCCATGATTATACGTTTGGGGTTATAAAGCTTTAACGGCCGGCAAAATTAGATGGACAGGTGAAATCCTAGAACGTGAGGCCCCCAGGTACAAGTTGATTTATAAACCGCGTGATTACTATAGTTGTATCCCTCATAAACACAAACGTTATAGAACTTTAAGTAACGAGTCAACTTAGCTATGTTGGTAATAGTTGTAAATATGATTTCTACCTGTGATTATCATCTCATCCATGATCTGGGGAATTTCCACAAAAACCAAACTGCATGGAACCGGAGACATATTGTCCCAGTGAGACGATTGTGTGCAAATCTTGGTGAATGGCTTGTTCAGAGGTCCTTGTGTAGCAATAAATGGAAGAACACATATGGGGGGTTCCATAAATAGATGGTTAGTTTAATAAAATGGATGATTTGGGGGTAACCCTCTTTTTAGGTAAGCTACGCCCCCTGCCATCGATTAATATCCCAACACACATCCATGCAACAAACAACAACCACACTAACGTTGTTTTCTGACGCAGCTAGAAACTAGCTCCGAATTCCAGCTTGCAAGCGTCCAAGACCTTCCCTCCGCAGGACCGAAACACCATGGAACTAAAGGACGGACGGGGCCTTCGGCTGGCAGCCGCCTCTGCCTAACGTTGCTTTCTGACGCCGCTAGATTCCAGCTTGCAAGCCTCCAAAGCCTTCCTTCCGCAGGACCGAAACACCATGGAACTAAAGGACGAACGGGGCCTTCAGCTGGCAGCTGCTTGTGCCTAACCTTGCTTTCCCTAACGTCGCTTTCTCGTGCCTCTCGTCTTTCTCGCTCTTGCTGCCTGAAGCTGGACATGCCTAACTACCAAGGCTCGAATCCAGAAGAAACTCGCCGCCTGCGGCCTGAAGCTTACCGTGCCTGACGTCAACTCCCTGGCCTCTTGCTTTCTTCTTCAATTCTCTCTCTTCCTGCCTTTCCCCTTGCTGCTAGCAATTGCTTCTCTGACGCGCTCCCCCTTGCCGTCGGCTGGGGTCGGCGGATATTGCTACTTTTGTTATTGTTCTTGTTATTGTTCTTGTTTTTGTTTGTTTTATTGTTGTTGTTGTTGTTGTTCTTGTTGTTGCTGCTGTTGTTGTTGTGGTGGTTGTGGTTGTGGTTGTGGTTGGGGTGGTTATGGTTGTGGTTGTGGTTGTGGTTGTTGTTGTGGACTAAGCGTGATTGTGTATACGGGTTACTTGTTTGCTATCAGTTGGAGAAGATCATACCCAGCCAGGAATGCATCCCCCTGCAAGGTATCTAAGAATCGCAAGGCATATTTCATTTTTTGTGTGTTTTGCTTACAGCGCAATATGTATTCAAATCTTGCCTGTATCCTGTTTGGATTGTTGAGACATGCTCAATACACTGCACAGAATTTACATGGCGATCCACATGAGCAAGTTTTGGATAATATCATGTGAATTAACAGTTTTAAAAAATGATCGGTTCCCCAAGCTCCATTTGGGTATGGCTCACGACTTTAGACCCGATGGATCATAGATCTTAGTCAATGTTTGATATTAGTATATAGTAGTCATCTAGTGATCATCTACTTGATTATCTAGATGATTAATATGTAGATGATGAGTATGAAGTGAACATGAATTACGGGTTGGTGGTTTCAAACATGTTTTTTATTTTCCATTTCAGATATGGGATAATCCTTCCCATTGACGAACTCATAGTTTTCAAGATGGTTATTGCACCACCAACCAGATTAAGTCTGCGTATCAATCATGTGATTCTTGTCCCCAATTTTGACCACCCGGGGGATATCTCCCCAGGCAGCTATTGGCTCCAGGTGGGCCCGTGGGCCTAAAAAGGTGTATGGGTTTTGGAGGAGAAAGAAAAGCGATTCCCCTCTGTTCCAACTGTGATTTACTTTTCTTTTTTTTTTCCAAAATTCCTCTATATATTATATATATATATATATTATAATATACCCTCTGGTTCACTAACATAACTATGGAAAATAACAAAATTTTATGGGTAAATTAAGTATAAATGGCAATGTTCAATAGCTACGTTTGTTTACCAGAGGGTATATATATATGGCCATCAAGGGATTTTCTTTCCCACCGCCACTGCAGCAGGAATTCAGAACCAATCTTTGGTTGATCGGACGGAATCCGTGATAGTAGTTCCGGAATAAAACTGAAGAACCAGAAAAGGTCTTGGATTTGTTTTTGTTTGCTACGGTGAGAGGGTTCCTCATACATGAGCTTCCACAGTCTACTGTATAGCTCGACCCAATCCTGGATCATGAATATGGCTATTAGCTATGGATATCTATAGATATTGATATATAATGATATGTATGGATATCTGCATATCTATGTATATCTATGGATAGTTGCCTACGTTTATACCAAGGCTATCCCTTAAATGTCCTTAAATCTGCCATCATCGGAGTGGCTTCAGGTACTTTAAAGGTCGACCTGTAGCCATTTGAGGCCATTCAGTAAGCGTCTAGTTACACTGTAACAATGAAACATGACCATGGGAAATGATGAAATTGCTAACAGGTGATTGCCACAGTGTAACCAGGTCATGGTCATATTAGTATCATTGTCTATTAATTACATTGTATGTCTATATGGTGAATCAAATGATGAAAATGATTGCTGTTGATAGGACAATTTGATTAACCATATAGATAATACGATATAATTAATACGTATATATACATCTTGAATCATAGAGAAAATTAAGTAAAGAACTTGATATTTACTTGGCTATACATGTAGTTGACTCTCTTTGATTATACTATATTTCATCAAACCTATACTTAATGATCTTAATTGCATGTATCATCATGTATCTATTAGCATACTAAACAAATTACAAAGGTAAATTTCTCATTGGATTGCTTTAAGGGAAAATTTACAGGACACCCCTATGATCCTAATGGTGAAAACCATGGTTTCCTGTAAATTTTCCCTTAAACCAATCCAATGAATTTCCCTTGATGGGGGAACTGTCTACTGCCTCCCGTACCAGGCCGAATGATTTCAGCCAAGCGAGTCGGACGACCGGTACGTCGAGGCCCCGAAGGAGTTTCAGCAAGGAGGGATCATGCAGAAAAGTGGTAAACACTATCCGTATTACATATTGTGTATATATATATTGGTTAATAATGGTTAATAATGGTTAATAACGATTTATCATCTATAGTCAATGGGAAGGATGACATCCCATATATTACAAGGTGGTGCCCCCAAGATAGCGTTCAGTTGGTGAACATAACTCCAATTTCACTATGGTTTATGGTACTTATAACTATAGTTAATGGGGTTTATAAACCAACTTATAACTGGGGGGCACCACCTTGTATATATATATAATGTTGGATGCTGATTAGTGTGGTGGTACACTATTGTGTCCCCAGACTCCAAAACACTTGCGAATCTGTGGAAATGTTTGGGTGGTACACTATTGTGTCCCCAGGATTTTGGGGTAAGTTTTTCATTTGTTTAAAAAGATTCAAATTGGGTTAACCTATTTTTGTTTAGTTTATTTTATGTTTTTAAAGTTCATTTTTTACAATTCATGTTTTGTTGTTTGTTTTTACATTTGTTCTTTTAGTTTTAAAAAATGCTTTTTTAATGAGCAATATTGATCCTAAACAATGTGTTTGTTGTGTGCGGGGGGTCCACTATTGTGTCCAGCTGCTTCCTGATGTGACTTTTTTTTAAAGCATACCCTTTGATTTTTCCTTTGCTATTGTTTTTCTTTTACTTTCTTACTTTCTTTCACTTGATCCCTTGAAATTTCCTTTCACTTGAAATTACACTCTGATCCACAATAGTATGTTTGTTCGGGGGGTCCACTATTGTGCCCAGCTGCTTCCTGAGGTGATATTTTTTTCAAACATGCCTTATTATTTTCCTTTGCTAAAGTTTTTTCTTTTAATTTATTATTTTCTTAGTTTCTTTCATTTGAAATTCTCACAAATGCACAGTTTCCCAAAATATACGATGTCTTTTTAAACCCAATTAAAAAACATCACCCAAACAAGTTTTCAAGGGTGTAGTCCATAAGCAACCCTGATCCACAATAGTATGTTTGTTGGGGGGGTCCACTATTGTGTCCAGCTGCTTCCTGAGGTGTTTGTTTTTCAAGCATTCCTTTTATCCTTTTCCTTTGCTAAAGTTTTTTTCTGTTAATTAAATACTGTCTTAGCTTCTTTCATTTGAAATTCTCAGAAATGTCCAATTTCCCAAAATATATCATGCCTTATGAAAACCCCAATTTAAAAAACATCACCCGAACAATTTTTCAAGGGGGTAGTCCCTGAGCAACCCTGATCCACAATAGTATGTTTGTTTTGGGGGTCCACTATTGTGTCCAGCTGCTTCCTGAGGTGATTTGTTTTTTTCAAACAGTCCCTTTACCTTTCCTTTGCTAAAGTTTTTTCTTTTTTTGTATTTCTATGGTATACTATTGAATTTCTATGGGATTCCCGTGGAATTTCCATGATGTTTCTATGATATTTCTGGAGGATTTCTATGATATTTCTGAAGGGATGCTATGGGGGCTCTATTGTATTCTTATGGGATTTCCATGGGATTCCTATGTGATTCCTATGGTATTTCTTTGATGTTCCTATGATATTTCTATGGGGGTTCTATTGGATTCCTGTGGGATTTCTATTGGGTTCCTGTGGGATTTCCAAGGTAAATCCATGATATTTCTATGGGATTACTATGGGAATTCTTAAGGGATTTCTTTGTGGTTCCTCTGCTATTTCCATGTTATATCTATGATCTTTCTATGGGATTTCTGTGGGATACTTATGGGATTTCCATGATATTTCTATGATATGTCTATGGGATTACTATGGGATGTCAATTGAAAGTTAGTTGAAATCAGTTGAAAATAAGTTCAAACTAAATTGAATCAATTGAAATAGATTGAAAGTAAGTTGGCATCAATTGAAAGTAAATTGAAATCAATTGACAGTAAATTGAAAATCAATTGAAAGTAAATTGAAATCAATTGAAAGTAAATTGAAAACCAATTGAAAGTAGGTTGAAAATTCATTGTAAGTGAATTGAAATCAATTGAAAGTAAATGGGAATCAATTGGAAGTAAATTCAAATCAATTGAAAGTAAATTGAAATCAATTGAAGATCACTTAAAATCTATTACTTTTTTGATTCCACACTATTCAGAACCCGAAACCTTAAAATTTCCACACTAAAGAGTATCCATTTTTTTTGGGGGGGGAGGAGGGGGGGGGCCCTACACTAATCAGAATCCAACATTATATATTATATTGTTTGTACTGCGCCATATATATATACATGTATATATATACATATATATATATATTTATATTTATATATATATATATACATATACCCATAGGTATATATTAAGTGTGTATATATAGATATTGTATTTGTTTATATAGATTCATTTAAAAATAGGTTCCCCAAAATTCACTCGTCAATCACCACATGCCCATTGAAAACAATATTTGGTAGATTTTTTTTTCAGACAAATCCATATATAAACCATTTTTAAGCATTATAGTCCGGTTTATGTTTTTCATAGCTGGGTGCACTAATCGGTTATCATGTAGTTTTTTCATCCCATGTGGCAGGACATGTCCCTTTTCCCCATGTTGGTGTAAGGGATTTGTTTTACAGCAAACAATGTTTTTTTTACCACTAAACATTCATCATCATCATCGTCGTCGTCGTCCTCCTCATCATCATCATCATCATATTTTTCCGTAGTGATATTGACCACTAAACTCAACATAATTTACCACTACGCATGATCATCATTTTTTGTAAATTTGCCCTTCATTTTTTTGCCTGCTTCTGGGTCACACCCTCATGATCCACTGTCCCCAAGATCTCTGGAGAGTGATCCTCCCGTGAGGTCAAGTGAAGTGAAAACCAAAGCCATGTGCGGAACCCGGGGGGCAGACCGAACCAACTAAGCACAAACTATGCAGTTTAAAAAAATTGGATTTGGGGCATTTACCACTAAGTTCGGGTGTCTTGCGACTTCAGCAACCATGCCACGATTCCAGACTAAGTACAGTTCCAAATATGAGTCGATATATGGAGGTTTCCCTTTTTTTCACCATCCATTTGGGGTACCCCCATTTATGGAAACCCTATATACATAGTGTTTTCATGTATAGCTCTGGTTTTTTCAGGGTTGGATCAGTTGGATCCCAACTTATGGGGGGTTTTTCGGTCTTTTTCACCATAAAAAATCCGCAGCCGCGACTGGTTGTTGGTAGTGAAAAATCCTTTAGTTTTTTGCGTTGCAAAAAAAAACAAGAGATGAATGATTTGTGGAGCAAAGATTCACCATGGTCACATTTGAAATTTGTAACCTCGACTGCAGCTCCACAAAATGATTTTGGGTTGCTGGGTCCATTTCTCGTGCCAGGCCAGTCGGTTTAGCCCAGAGGCGGGGGAAAATCTCGGGAAAAACCCCATGGGAAAAATCTCGAGCTGTATTTTTTTAAAAATGCATAATTGTACTAATAGGATTGTTTTTGTTTAGATTCTTTGTATAATTTTACTAGTAATTATAACTTAATTCTATATTAGTCAGTATTTTTAGTCATTCATTATAATACTATAAAGTAAGGTAAAACAATTTTAAAATTTGGTTCTGTAGCTCAGTGGTAGAGCACAAGCCTGATAAGTTTGGGGTCCTCGGGACATCCCTCCTGTGAATCATCGGCAACTAAATGGTGGATTTATAGTGGGTATAGCCTCTGGTAAACGTAAACATAGCTGACTGGATGCTATTAATGGGTAAATCCACTATTTCGACTGGGCCATTTTCAAGAGCTATGTAAACGTTTACCAGAGGGTAATATTGTCATGTTTGACTACCGGAGGGCATCTAACATCAACCCTGGTTATGTAAGTCAGCTGACTATGGAGCACTACCTTGTACAAAAACAAGCAGGACTGGTAAAAAAGATAGAAATAAACACCAGTGGTCAGTTTGACATTTGTTTCTGGTGTGAAACTTTGAGCAATGCCCATTTATAGGATGATGTCAGATATGTGATGTCATAATGTGTTACATTCTATGTCCCCAGAGTTGAAAGTGGAATTCTTAAACAGCCATGCTGAACGAGAACAAATAATACAATCTAAATGTTCTTCGCCAGCCCTCAATAATGCGACCTAGGAGTGCAAAAGTCCGCATTCGTAACTATGATTACTGTAGTCATGTTAAACCTCGGGAATATTGAGACGTGAACAGAAACCACTCCCATCCCTTATTCCAAAATATTGGGACCCCAAAATAATGCAAAAAGCCTAGGAGGTGAGAATTATACAAGATTTGGGCGGTTTATCACACGTTTTATCACATGTGGTTTGGGGGGGTGTTTGGTTCTCTATCGGCTCAAAAGCGAAACATGTAGCAGGGATGATAGGCTCTCATTTATCTGGGTAAATTATAACGACCTCACTGCGACCTCACTGGAATCATGGTTAGTAAGGGGAATCATCCCAAAATGACCTTATTTCAGGTTAGTGAATTATTATAATTTACCCAGATTTATCTAAGTCCCAATCCCTCTGTTGTAATCTTATGTCCGACATCTTGGAGCCAGCAACATTTGGGTGGAAAATTGGTCACCTTGTACCGTACAAAAATCCACCCCGTCTTCCCCCCGGAATTTCGGTGTTGGGACCGAACCTGGTTGCTAAAGAATGGGTCTGTCTGAAAATGGGCATACCTCGAAATTAACATCTTAATGGCAACAATTATGAGCAACATTGAGTAACCATCATTTTTCCCCCTAACTTGTCAGAGAAAATTCGATTAATTAATCTCCAAAAACATTAGCATTGTTCTTCGCAATTGTGACGGATGAATCATGATGAATCAAAGGTATTTGTCTCCCCTAAAAGCCCTAAATTGGGGTTTCTTAAAACAAGGGATTCCCAAAACCATAGGTTTCAATACTAAGTCATGGTCTAATGACTTGGATGATTTTGGGGTACCCCAGTTCAGGAAACCCTTCAAGTATCATTTGGATGGATTATAACCAGGCCCCATGAGACAGGACTTCTGTCGACTTTGGATTTGTCGGTCGATCGTCAGGGCCAAGGCTAAGGCAAAGGCACCCGATGCAAATCTGACAGAAGCTGGGCGTTGATTATGTTGCGTGGAAGTACCCTTTGGTAATCAAACGTGGCTTGCTGTATATACATATTATATACAATTATATACATAATGTAGTATATAGATATGTACAATTATATATATATAATATTATATATATATATATTATTCAATGTAATGGGGTTTCATGGGATTTAAGGGTATTCCATTGGATTCTCTCAGGAAGCTGTTGGGATTTAACCGTTATATTATATTGTGATATATTAGATAATCATATATTGGTATTATATGTTCACTATTATGTAATAATCATAAATATCTAATAGATAATATTATAATCACCAACATAAATATTATATTGTGAACGATAGTCATATGGGGATATACCCTCTGAAACAGTAATCGAACATGGCGTGCTGGAGAATCATACATCAAAGGTTCCTTGATTTTCCCAGCTGTAAACCTCCATTTATAGTGGATTTCTAAGTGCCATCCTTGCTTACTGGAGGGTATTTGTGGTGTATTTATTGGTTTAATAAGTTGTTAGTTCGGCTCACCGACCGCATTCTTTTTGGTTGCTTGATGTTGGGTTGGTGGAGTTCCAGTTGTTGGTGTCAACATCATGAATTTCCCCCTGCAGCTGCTGCTTAACAGACGCGTTATCCCACATTCCCGGTTGATCAAACGCTTCAATTCCTGAGCGTTTGATCCTTGCAGCCCCTTGGGTCGATTGTTGTTTGATGTGTTTACTGTTTTGACCACTGGATGTGTTCGTCCACAAATAGGGACCATAGATCCGTTGCATAATCATAGTCACAATGGCCATAGTGTGGCTACACTTCCCAGGCGAAGTTAATGGCCAAAGTGGCTGAGAAGAGCCAAAAGGAACTCACCGTTGCACCTCGGCAGTGATGAATCTCAGTATGAATGGTACACTTCAATTGAATTCAATGATGATTTACCCTCTGGTAATTTAACATAGCTATTGAAAATGGCCCAGTCGAAATAGTGAGTTTTCCCATTGTACACGGTGATTTTCCATAGTTATGTAAACGTTTACCGGAGGGTAATGGGATGATCCGTGGGACTTAATACATAGAAAAATAGGGATGTTCAAAGATTTCAAAGCCCCTGTTGGTTGATGATTCCCAATTAATTTGGGATGTACCCTCTGGTTATTTGTTACATAGCCATGGTATAGATGGCCCTAATCGAAATAGATGGTTTTCCCAGCTAGAAACCTCCATTTATTAGGGATTTTCCATGGCTATGTTAAATAACCAGATGGTAGAATAATCCAATAGGGGAATTCCGTTGAACCAACCAGTAGAATGGAATGAATGAGGGTTCTTAATTCCATCCATCTAATTTTTTCAGCACCCCCATTGCATGGTCCCCATTGCATGGCGAAATCCCCTATTATTAAACCATGGTTTCTTGGGGGTGTTGAATCTTGGGGGGAAGAGATTTTGCTTGCATCCCCAGTTCACCCACATCACGTGCACCCAATTTTGCTATGTGGGATAAACTACCAAAAACACCTACCGTCTCGCGATGAACCACCACCCATCTCCGCCACTGAGGCAGCTTTGGCGGCCAAGGCTCAAACCCTGATGGGCGATGAAGGTGCAAATTGTTTGTTGCACTTGTGTTTCCAAGAGATTTTGTTTTCAACCTCCATGGATCTCAATGTTAAATTTGGATATGTTATGATATGTTGTTTTGTTTCAGTCTGTGTGCCTTTTTGTATTGTTGGTTTGTCATGCTCTGCACTTAGTGCAGTGTTTTATCGTGTGCTCAAGAGAGCATTCCTCATAGACCATCTGGTTATTTAACATAGCAATGGAAAATCACAATTTTTAATAGGTAAACCATCTATAAATGGGCCATTTTCCATGGCTATGTTAAATAACCACAGGGTAATATGTGGTGTGCTCGCAAGTTGCGAGTTTCCGGCCAGCAGCAAAAGATCACCCCTTTAAAAAAATCTTTGTCCGTGTCCATGTGTTAAAACACTTGTTGGATTGGTTTAAGGGAAAACCTACAGGAAACCATGGTTTTTATTTTACCATTTAGTATGGGGGTTTCCTGTAAATTTTCCCTTAAACCAACCCAGTGAAACACCATTTCTAACACATTTGTAAATCCTGTAACTCTTTCTTTGAACGTCAGTTTCAAATTATGTCGGATCGCATTTTGTATCATTTTGTGATTTTCATGTCGGATCTTGATTAGTGTTTTTTGGAGCCAGTATTACTATGTTATACTACATTATGACTATTTTGCATACCCCATAGGATCCATGTATGGCATATGTGCTCACATGACTGAGGTATATGGATGGTAAATGTTACCATATATAGCATGCATGGATCCTATGGGATACCTTACCCCGTATTTTTTGCAACGCCCCAACCATCCAACCGCTCTCCGGAGGTGCCTCATCGCCACCGCCGCCGCCAGCCAAGGCCTGGGTGTGACAAAAAAACGTGTCACCGAAAAACGGTGAATCCATCGGATTTTTTGCGGTACACAATGGGAATTTGGGCTGATGTTGTTTTTGCACAACCCCATATCGTTATATTTTGATGAATTTTGTTTTTTTTGTTTGGGAGACGAATGCCTAGTTTTCCAAACGGGGATGCCCACGCATTATCCAATGTGAGGCTATGTTTGACCCATGAATCTGCAGATTTCCGAAGTTTCCATGCAACCATGAAATATTTATGGGACTCAGGAATGTATATATACTGGATATACGGTGGATATAGTATCCCTGTGATCTGTTTTTCAAAAAGTACGCATGGACTATTTGCACACATCTTCTAAACCCACCCGGCAAGAGTTGAGACCTGTCTGTTTTCCCTGTGGAAAATCCAATGTGCTGGACATATTGATTCCATTTTTGTATCAAGGCCGCAAAACAGGATCAACAATTTTCCGAGGTGGTTTGGGGTACGCATACGATTACATATACTCTACATACATATATATATATATATATATTATATTAATATATAATTATATATACACAGCATGTCGTGCGTATATAAGTATCAAGTATCCTACCTGTGCCAAATCAATATCAATGATCATAATCATCCATTTAACAATATGAGTTTGCCATCCCAAAGTTGTGTCTAGTCTTTGATTTTGAGCTTTGTTAGTTTTAGATAAGCGTAGATAGGTTTGCCACATATCCCCACCAAAGGTTGTTGGCCATTGGCTGGGAACCAAAAACGATTCCTATAACGTGGCGCCCCCAAATCAAAAGTCCGTTTGGAGACCCCATTACGTGTAGATAAATCTACCATAAGTCCTAGTTGATTCGTTGACCTGCTGATAAACCAACCTAGCTAACTATGGCCTCAACTTGTAAGTAGTGAATCAGAAATTGTTGTTTGGTTCCCTGGATGTTTCTTGTTAGTTGGTTTATAACTCCAATAACTATGGTTTATGGTACTTATAACTATAGTTAATGGGGTTTAATGGGGTTTTTAACCACATTGATCCCATCTTCACCAACTAAAATGGCCAAGAAACCACCACCGAAGAAGGCAAGGTTGGTGAAATCGCTGGTTGCCCATGGAAATCATCATGTTTTCCTGCAATGTGGTGCCACCAAACGTGATGTGAACGTTGGTTTATAAACCCCATGAATACTATAGTTATAAGTACCATAAACCATAGTGAAATTGGAGTTATAAACCAACTTAGACTTAGCTATCTTGGGGGCCCCACATTGTGGTGAAGCTCCTTTGAAAACCACCATTTTTCAGCGTCAAATGCCATGAAATCATCGGAAATCTCCTAAATTCCCATATGGAAATTGCTGAAAAAGTGCTATGCTAGGCTGCCCCGGTGGAAGCCAAATCACCCGAGGGCGAAACGGTGCTCCGGGGATTTCGGGAGAAGTCCGGCGAGAAAAATCGATGGAAGATATGGAAATTCATGAAATTGACCTGGGAAATTCATGGAGATGGGTATGAAAATTCTTACCTGGAAATACCTGGAATATAATGGGAGATTAGTGGAAAATTCATGGAATATACCTATGGAGATGTCAATGAAAATTCGTGGATACCAGTTTTTTTTTTGTGGGTAGAACCATAGAATGGCCACTTAAATAAGGGCAATGATTGATATATGTTGGGATATAATCGGAATATAGTTGGATATTAAACATGGTCAGACATGAATGGGAATGTGTGGAATATATGGATATAACAAAGCCACTTGTATTGATGGCAGTGAGGGATTACAGAAACCCACAAATACACGGACAAACAACGGACTATATGCGGTGCGTGTATTTGGGGATACATATCGGAATATTGTAGGGATATATGAATGAAACGGTACTTATAGTTATGTACCCTCTGGTAAACTAACATAACTATGGAAAATCACATTTTTTAATGGGTAAATCCACTATAAATGGCCATTTTCAATAGCTATGTTAGTTTACCAGAGGGTAATTGGTTATTCTTTGATCAGTAATATTGTCTTAGTTTAAGGGAAACTGTGGTGACTATAATGGGATAAACATGGAGATACTACTGTGCAATTATAATCGGAAACCAACCAGACTAGGATGTCAATGTATTTATTTATATATACATTCAATGGATTGGTTTAAGGGAAAATCTTAACCGGAAACCATAGATTTTCCCCTTAAATATGGGGCTTTCCGGGCTTTCCTGTAAATTTTCCCCTAATCCAATCCATTGATACATGCATTTTATGTGTATATTTAAATATATAAATATGTAATCATATTATAGTCAATAAGTGGTGAGTTATTATAGTTGACAGATGTTTATGCAGATTTATCATTTGTTTTTATATCTTGGGGTTACTATATGTATGCCATTACATGTATATCTACACAGAGGAAAGGCATCCTTAGATAGACAAGTTGGTTTATAACTCCAATAGCTCTTGGATTTGCAAGGTAGATATGTAAATATATGTGCTATCGAACTAGATGGGTTTACCAACAATCAATCATAACTGGTGGATACTGTTGGGGTGAATGGAATGTACAACTACCATAGCAATCGCTGACTGAGATCATATGTGGGTAAATTATAACGACCTCACCGTTCTCCCTCACTGGAATGATGGTTAGGATTCGAATGTTGGTTCGGATTTAGGGCAACTATCCCAACATAGCAGAACTTTTCAGCTTTGTGAACTAACCCATAGGATCCATGTATGGTATATATGCTAACATTTGGGGTATATGGATGGTAAATGTTACCATATATAGCAGCACCATGGATCTTATGGGTAATGTTGATAGTGCGCGCTGTAGTAAAAACCATATGGATTGATGGCTCAAAAACCACCCATAAGAATAAATTTAAGCGATGGTTTTAATTTTTGCTTTACTAACATGAAATTATGTGGTTGGTGCTTTGGAACATGAATGGATTAGTTTTCCCATCGTATTGGGAATTTCATCATCCCAACTGACGAACTCATATTTTTCAGAGTGGTTGAAACCACCAAACAGTCATAAATTCTCCAACTATTTAGCCATGTTGATCAAGGATTCATAGCACTCCAGGTAGCCAAAGCTGCCAGCCGTCCCCCGGCGAAGGCGGGAATTCTGCGGAATTCTCTTGGTTTTTATCATCCAAATGGTTGAGATTTCAGCCAAACACTTGGAATTGGTATAGTTATTATAGGTACTGTATACTGGACACCCAACAGATTTGTATATTGGAAATATTGGTATATATAAACCACAGTGTGTGTTTTTTTCCTGAGAAACATGATCATTAAATTATGAAATCTGCGAAAACCATGAAGATTCATCTGTCACATTTTAGCGTTGCCTGGAACACCGTTTTCGATAGGTAAAAAGTTCCAGTTGTCCTTTGCTGCACCTTCATCAACTGTTTACGGAAACCCATTTTCTTATGGTTTGAAATTGAAATGCTTCAATTCCAAATGCGGAAAGCAATCACTTCCGGATCCGGTCCAAGTTCCTTTTTTACAACATTTTTGGAGACTCCAAGGTGTTAGAGCGTTCAGTTCCGCATTTCTTCCCGTTGGTTTTCCGTGTTGCGAAGCTTCATCAAACACGGTTCCAGACCCCATTGGAGAAATGTTGAGGCACCACCTACGGCCCTGATCAACAAGATCAAGGAGTCTGAGAGCGGCGAGCCCACCACATGACAGCGACCCAGGCTTTTCATGCAGCCTGAGCCGAAGATTGTCGATGTCTGAAGTGTCATTAAAAAATCCCCAACCGACTGGATAGGTAGCAACCAATCAGCTTAATCCTTTAGTTCTTTGTTCGAAATGGAAAGTAACCATAAGCAGCAACATATTACTTGTTTTTCGTGGACTGCCAAAGATTGACCATGCTTCGAAAAAGTCCAAAAAATCGAAAGCACCAAGCATGAAGTTCACCCCGAACCATGGAAATATTGATGAGAATGGATTGTTTCACTCCTTATCAGTTGAAAATGGAATTAGAATCACACTAAGTGGAGTAGAATGACGTTAGGGACCCCTGTGATATCCTCCCATTGATGGACGCCCCCACAATTCGTGCTTTTCTGGAATCGGCTTGTCAGCAGCATGAAGATGGGTACCCGTTCTGCTGAGCGCATGAGTCCTGAGGTCCTGACGATTTTGGCATATGTTATGATCACCACTTGCAGGCTGACATTGATATATTATTTCACTATAGAAAAAAATGTGATTTTGGCAAAATCATAGAAAGTGTAGCTGGGCTCAACTGGTGATCAGAAGCATACGGGTCTTGCTCACATATGGGTCACGAACAGATGGGATGAATTTGTCATTTTTAGTGAGTCCTATTTGGAGGTAACAAATTTTGACCCAATTCCCATGTAAACGTAAAAAGGAAACCATTCTGAAATGTCAGAATTTGCCCACCCAAGAACCGGATATAAACAATCAAAGATCGGACTGAACCAACCCAAACTGGAGATTTGTCAGATTTGGCTGTGGATCAACACCGCCTATGATACCATTTTCGGGGAGATGAAAGTGCAAGAGCAGCTGTTTTGGTGTGTAGCAGGGGTATGAGGTGTTTGATCTATAGCCATGTGAACTATGAACCCAGTAAATGATTTGGAACTTACAGAAAGAGAGAGAGATCAAAGTTCATCTCCATGTTTTTGCAAAGGTGACTATGGAGTAAACTAACATAGATGTGGAACATCTACTAGTTTTTAGATTGTTTTCCCCACCATAGTTTTTTTTGTTTTTTCCAGATTTTGGGACTCCTATTCCATTGGATCTGGTTATAGGAGGGGTTCCTCAATGGGGGTAATTACCCGAATAGCTGATAGCTGGATGGTGTATCATGGTTTCACTGGATGATTCAAGGTACCACTTTAGGAAACCTTCATCTTGATATCTGTACAATATAAAAATTGACAAATATTGTTAGTTGTTTATTGTACAATATAAAAGTTGATATAACTAATACACATATTTATCATCCATACCGATATCTGCACAATATTTTGTTTCATATGATCCTATTCAATCTTGATCTTCATGGGTTATATGCAGGGTCTGCTTATGATTCTTTCCTATATTTCATGATGAATTCTTATCTGGTTGAATCATATCGCTATTTGATCCGGAGAACGAAGAATTTCTCCTTCAGGGACATCAGCGTTGCTCCCGTGCGTTGAGCGTCTCCTTCACGGGGCTGTGAGACCTTGCGGTTCAAGAAGATCCTTTCTCAGTGAGAAGGGGACCTTGGTTATCAGAGGCGAAATGTGGCCCTCATCACTGGCACATCTCGAATAACCAGACTGGAATCCTGTGAAGTTGTGTTCTACTTCGACAGGAATATCACTTTAAGGCCGTTTTGATGTTGCGGGTAGAACCTTAACAGTAACAGTTGAGTCGTTTCAACAGTGATTATGAGGGGAATTAGTTCCACACAGATGATCTAGACCAATGATAGGGGCCTATTAGTTTTACATAGTAGGAAACTGGCTGCGGCCACAAGATAATAAGAGATCGCCTTCAGAGTTTGGATGTGACCAGTTGGATACCCAACTTACCCTCTGTTAAATTAACATAGACCCTGGCTAAAAATGGGGTTGGAAGACTAGTTTCCATTAAAAATTGGTGATTTTCAGGGTCTATGTCAATTTACCATGGGGGTAAGATGTTTTCTTCATACCAAAACAACTATGAACTATGAACAAAGCGGTATCCAATGGCCTGAGGCAGTGGCTGTCAGGCCGGCAGCACGGATTGCTGACATCTTGGGATCCCATGCCTTGTTTCCGGTTGCGCTGAGTATTGATCAAAATTCAACACCTGAAACCACAGATTGAATTAATGATTTTTGAGGATCTGAAAGTATATCACCGGAAACACCTTTTTCAAATCGTAGGTTCATATTTTCGGTCGCATGAGCGTTCCATTTTTAGGGCTACCCAATGAATCAATGACTTCACCGAGGAAACATCCAAACTCGTGGCAAACAGTGACCGGTCCACCGCGAGTGAACTGAAAAGCTCCGAAAGTCCCGGTGGTGGCTCCACTGGCGGGAACGACGTAAGGGGGGAAGCTCACCAGGCTGACCAGCCCACTTTATGGCAATTCTGTGGTGATAGTGAATGATAACGGTGTGTTTATATATATAATATAATATATATATAGGAGCTACATATATATATATATAATTATATATAATTTAATATATATATATATATATTATATATGTGGATAGTCATATATAGTTTTCGTCCAATAGTTGTCCGTTAATGATCTTTTTGGGCCCTTAGCTCCATCCGTTGGCTCTGGCCGTCGTCCGTCATTGGGTGACTACTGACCAATTGAGATGGGACTCGACATCTACTTATATTATTTGTTTACCATTGTTTACCATTGTTTACCATTGTTTACCCTAGACCTAGATTTCATTCAAAACAACTATGGCATCTCTATTTAGCACATTCGAGTGTTGATACATTTAACCCATAGCCGTTGTGTGATGAAAAGCTTCGATCCTCGGATCTGGTGTTCACTCCGTGGGTGGTCAAGTCCTTCGGCAGATCCCAAGATTGAATTGTAGCAACTTCAGCCAACATGTTTGGATGCTTTTCCGCATTATATATATATATA
>Ga0126342_10006672_pt1 | contig 20510 bp, 17 predicted proteins | sample Cyp1metagenome_FD_92528 | JGI IMG/M metagenome (GOLD analysis project Ga0126342, IMG submission 92528) | Coral microbial communities from Lord Howe Island, Old Settlement Bay, Australia - Cyphastrea 1 metagenome | ecosystem: Host-associated > Invertebrates > Cnidaria > Coral ...
AGTAGTAGCTAGTAGCTAGTAGCTAGTAGCTAGTAGCTAGTAGCTAGTAGCTAGTAGCTAGTAGCTAGTAGCTAGTAGCTAGTAGCTAGTAGCTAGTAGCTAGTAGCTAGTAGCTAGAGTAGCTAGAGTAGCTAGAGTATCTAGTAGTAGGAATGGGTATGGGTATGGATATACAGGAGCTATGTTCCCCGCCCCCCCGTGGGTGGGTAGAGGGGTGGGTGGGTGGGTTAGTAGTAGTTAGTAGTATGTAGTAGTGAGAAGTAGTTAGTAGTAGGAATGGGTATGGATATACAGGAGCTATGTTCCCCGCCCCCCTTGTGGTGTGGTGGGGGTGTGGTACTGCGTATATTATATATATATATATATATGTAAATATGTGTGTGTATATAATATATACACATGATTATATATATATATATATATATGTTTTTCTGTATATACATATATACATATATATATATATATACATATGCTTATATGTACATATATATATATGCTTATATGTACATATATATATATGTGAATATAGGTATGTGTATATATATATATTATATATATATATATGAATATTTAAATACGAATATGTGTATATATATATATGTATCTATAACATGCAAATAAATAAATAAATAAATATATATATATATATAGGAAGTAGATGCGCATGTATATATGACTATAGGTAGCACGTAGGTACTTTGAGGGAGTATGTGTGCTACGTAGGTCGTCTAAAAGGTAGCATGTACCTTGTAAATGCGAGGCTTGTAGTCAGAATCGCTGCAAAAACCTAGCAAATACGAGGCTGGACCTCAGAAATGCTGCCAATAGCCTGCAAACAGAAGGGAAGGGGGGTGCTACCTGGGGACCCATCCCATTGGGGGGGGGACCTCGCGGTCGGAAGGCGGGATCATATATATATATATATGTATATACCATGTAATATATAATTATATAATAATATTATATTTTATATATATTACAAGCAAGAATTCAGAATCGAACGTATTCTGAAGTGTGGCACTGTGAAGTTTACTGCAGTACAAACGCTTGAATGTGACGTACGATTTTCAACATTGCATCTTGTCGACATCTGACAAGGTACACGATTCGCTTGAAGTATGTCCTCAGTGCGAATGAAAACTGGGCAGAACCCATGAGGATCCATTTTGAGAGTGTTCAGATCAGTCCAACGTCTGCGAGACTTGCTGCAACATCTTCAAATCCAAATCGCACCAAGACCCAAATTTCCAAACTGCACAGCGGGGCTACAACTGCCAAGTATGCTTCACTGAGGGATTGTGGATTCATTCCCTGGTAAGTTTTCACATGGCTGACATAGCGAAAATCACAATCTTTAAATATGTTGAATAGATTCATAGATATGAATAGGTAAATCATGGAGCACTTTATCTGGTTGGTGGTTGACCTATGTTGACCCATGTTGACCTACCCCTCTAAAAAATAAAAAAAAATCAGTTCCAAACCACCAACCAGTCGCCAAGGCTCCAAGTGGTGATTTGTTCGCCATCTCCCCGGAGGGATCGGGCGCCAAAGCCACGCGCGCTGGACTTGTCTTTCCTCCGTGTGCTTTACGAAAAAAGCGCTGTTGGAGGCAGAAACCAAGGCTAGAGTGGATGCATCATTCATCATCCATAATCATCATCATCATCATCATCATCAAAGGAGCCAAATGGGTGATACTAGTAATGTCACTGTGTGGGCTGGTTGAGGTGGAGTTGACCGGGAGTGACCGGCAGTGACCCATGGGGAGATGTCCCAGGATTGAGCCAAGATTCTCATAGATGGCTGGTAAAGACTATGAAAGATCGGTGAAGGCAAAAATACACGTAAAAATTAATCATCCCCAAATGCTAGGTTTATTATTGGGTTTATTAATGGGTTGACCACATTAGTCACATTAGTCAATTTGTATAATTAATAAATTAATAATAACCATTTCTTTTCTTCAATATCCCATTTCACCAGGACCATCCAGGAATCTCTGGCTTCCAACCTCTGTGGACTAAGTCTCTGCCGGTAACATCTGGGACACAAATCAAAATCGCAGGTGCGACAACGGTAGGCCACGTAGTGCGGGCCCTGCGGGCAAAAAATGTGCAAAAACGACTGGAAAAAGGAATGGAAACACGTCATCGGATGATCATGGTTATCATCTCATTTGGGCGTCGCGTTGGACATCGTTGGACCGTCGGAGCATGGTTTTTCGGACCTTCATCTGATCGCTGCAAATATCGCATTGATGACACTTGAGCCCCGTCTCAAAGAAAAGTGGGTGCATATGGATGTGAGGGATCGACCTCAAGGTACACCAGGATGATCCAGGATGCAACTGCTAAAGTGCTGAAGAAACATGCTTGGAACCGCTTGGAACCGATGTAGAGACTCATTGCGGCCAAGAGACTCGCCTTGCTCCTCGGTGTACTTGTTGAGTATGTTCTTCAACATGAAGTATTCCTGAGGTCACAAGAAGCACTTTGCCATGTCTGCCAGGATCGGTGGACGATCTTTCGCACACATCTGACAGCTGTTCACCAAGGCATGTTCTTCATGTTCTGTTCAGTAATTGTCACAGTGACTGGCCTTTGATTCCTTGGCAGCAAATTGCCGCTACCTCCATGCCAAGATTCCGCATTGATCATAACCATCGTAAACGCCTGGAGAGTCCCCTGCAGAACCAAATATCTGGGGTCGTAGTGATACACAATGCACTTGATGCCGTTGTAGAAGGACATGCCTCACAGGAATTTAATGGAACAGTGCGGTTCATGATGTTCATGTGTCAAATGTTCAAACTCTTTCGACACTGTCAAAGCTCTTGAGAGACCTCCAGAAATGTATCATTTATGGATTGTCAGATTCAAAGCATGCATTCGTCGTGGTTCCAGCCACCCCATTGTCCAATTGTCCATCCGACAAGAAAATCAATGAAAATCATACATATATTATTTGTGTGAGGCCTCCATGTAAATACAAGGCCAGCTGATTCTTGCTGCAGTTCCTACTTCCACGCGGCAGGGAAATGGGCTGCAACCACCCTTTGGTCACGTCCACACCTGTACTGATTGCAAAGAGGAAGATCATGATCGCTTCTTTTCGTACGTCAGCCTTCCTTGCAGAACGATGACTTTCGGAATATTCATTTGGAGCCTACTTCCTGGTCAATATTGCCCTCAGCGGCATCCATGCAAAACTATTCCAAAACCAGTTCTGAAACATTTGAATCCTAGCTTTGTTGAAGCCTGACAACACGCTGGATGAGAGCCTACACAAAATCACAAGATATTTCCAGCTCAGCTTCTTCATTAACAAGGCATGATCTCGATTCATCAGAAACATATCCTCAGCTGACCATGCGAACTGCTCTGTTGTCTTGCATGCGCAGTGGCTTCCGGGTGCTAAACCATGCAAGAATATGCAGGTTCAAAGAAAATAATATCAGATGTCTGAATCGTTGGATATACATTTCTGCTGGTTCAAAGCCTTTAAGCAGCGAATTTCCAGAGTCCAGCGAGGGAACAGGTTGTTGAATCGAAGACCTTCCCGTAGCTGCATCCCTGAGGTCAAAGCATGCGAGCTCGTAATGCTGGAAGTGACACCTCAGAACCCCAAAAAACACCGCGACTGACAAATAGCTCGACACAACTGCATAACAAAATGTGATGGCTAGGGTTCCAACGGGTTCAACTGTGTTCCCAACTGAGTTCCTTTTAAACTAGTTCATGTGAAGAGTGGAGACTCTCGAGAACAAGCCAGACACATCCAGGCACCATCGGATCTAAGAGCGGAACTGTTTCCGCCGTTCATGGTTTGCATAGGAACAGAGCCCTGGCGACTCTGTTGCCATCGTTGAGGCTATGGGTGTCAGGTTGAATGGCCTGTATTCGTGACCCAGAGAAATATACACAGAGGTAGGTGTGAGTCCATGTTCTTAAAGAATTGTTCTGTACTTTTCTCAACATGTGTTCCTTTCGAAAAGACAGGTTCTATTGATCCAACCGCATAGAACTTTTCCCCATAACGACGCCAGGCCTCTGCCAAAGGCACTCGTAGGTCATTGCCATTGCCATTTCCTGGTGGCGATTCAGCAGCTGCCTCTGCCTAGTCGAAAGCAACGCTCGGGAAAGGAATGTTCGCAGATGACAATATGTCCTCGGTTTATCTTTGGCCATTGGTTGGCTTACTCCAGAATATGGATGTGTCTGAAAACCGGCTTTAAATCAGGAAAAAAAAAACATCTTATGGCCAATGTTCCAAAGGGAAGACCTTTCAGTAATCAAACATGGCAATGGAGAATCCATTATATTAATTATATTAATTTTATATATGTCCAGATGATTTTCCCATTAAAGTCATGAAAGCATCTATAGGGGATTTCCCAGCCACGCCAATGGATTTAGAGGTCTCCTACTTTTGGACGGTCACAACGCGCAGCTGCGCAACGGCTTCCGTTCCGCGCCTCTTGCGCCTGCTGAAATTTCCTCAAAGGCGACTGGGCCTCGCCACGGGCGAGAACCCGCCGGGCGTCGCAGGACATGCAGGACAATTTCAACAGAGCCTTTTTGAATAAAGTTGTAGAATTCGGATGGAGTGAGATTAGCGGGCAGATATCATAATGACATAATGTCATATCTACAATATATATATATGATTATATATGATATATATTTGTTGTAGTAGTCTATGATAGTCTATGCAACTCAACTCTTTTGTCTTCCGGAATTCACAAGACCATGTTGCAGGGCCTGAAGCAGCGTTGATGGCAGTGTTGTTTAGAACTTTGGTCACCGACACTGACATCAATGACATGCCCATCGCCTCTGTGCTGCGATACACCAAGAGAGCACAAAGGGTCAAAGCGGGAAAGACCTGGATGCGGGTGCCGAACGCAGCCAGATGCAGGAAGGGTCACAGATACAATGGGGTACAGTATCTATCATTATCTATCGATCGATCCATCTATCCGTCCGTCCATCTTTACATATATATATATCATATCATATGTATATATATATAGTATCGGTTTCTATCATATATTGTACTATATTATGGCAATATTGATGGGAATATTAATGGACATATGATATATATATAATATATAATAGGATGTTCTATTGATATCTATTGATCGGGCTATTCCTGGTCCCAATTGTAGATTAGCACATCCAATTCAACCTGGGATCCGGACAACCAAGCGCACTAGGTAGCACGTCAATGTATCAGATGTCACCTGAGTGTTAGCAGTGCCACAGGATTCACAGGATGCTCATGAATTGTCAGTTCGTCCGATTGAAGAGGCATCTCGGACACTTTGTTTTGATTTCAAGGCCGGATTGTTCTGCATGTAAAGAAAGGTAGGAACTCCCAGATCGACATCTGACGGTGTCTGAAATCTCTGCACTACATCAACTACACCCTTGATCGCCAATGTCACCTGAGCCTGGATCTGGGTGCCGAATATGAACTATCGCCAATCGGAGATCATCATTCATCATCTCACATATTATGTGGTTGTAACAAGCCAGGCATCTGAACAGTATTTCATCATTTTGGGATGATTCCTCCCATTTTTCCATATTTTTCCCCAACATCCCCAAGCCTTTCCAGCTCTGCTTCAGGGCACAGTCTCATAGGCACTGGCTGCTTGATCTGTTTGGGACACACTGCCCAAGTGAAAGTCCGAGAGAGCGATGATCAAGTCCACCAGAAAAACCTGAATTTCGCTGGAGAAATGCTACAGGAAGCCCTGAACTTACTTGCTTCCAAGTCGTTGATCATCTGTAATAAAGGCCAACTATGTGTATAAATATGATTAAATATGAATATTATGATTAATTATAACGTATGATGATGGATGATGGAATGATGGAATGATGGATTGATTGATTGATTGATTGATTGATGGATGGATGGATGGATGGATGGATGGAGAATGATGATGATGATGGTGATGATGATGATGATGACGACGAGGATGAGGATGAGGAGGAGGATGAGGAGGAGGAGGAGGAGGATGAGGTTGGTTGATCATCATCATCATCATCATCATCATCATCATCACCTTGTGGCGAGGCAAGTCTACCAGGGCTGCTTACCCGGCTTGACCTAATATTATACAAGCCACAGCTACTTGGATACCTCGACTCCCAATTTTCATCTGCAAATATCGTCAAAATAACCCATGTTTTCTGCCAAGTGGCAGAGACTATGAACAGCAGTGAAGATCTGCGGGACAACTTCATCGCAGTCCTGTGGCTGACGGTCTGCCAAAAATCTTCCGTGCAAAAAGCCACAGCAATCGCAAGGAAGGTGTCACACAACGTATGAAGGTGTCCATAAATGGGGGTACACCAATAGCTGGATGGTTTATAGTGGAAGATCCGAAAATAAATTTAATGATTTTGGGGTACCCCCATTTTAGGACACCTACATATCATTTCAGCATGTCACTTCGGAATGGGTCTGTCCAATTGTGTGTGTGCGTGTTTTATTTCGAAAAAATGCAGTTTGAATTTGAGATATGTACGCTGGCATGGTGTCCTTGTACCTCAAATTCACACAAAATTATATACAGTAAAGTTGCTACACATGGATTCCTGGGAACTTCAGCCAGATGATCATGCTGTTAAAGTTCTTATCGGTGAACGAACCCCCAGGATTTTGCGATGGCCTTTCTGACCACCAAAACGAATTGGCTGGGCGTATTGGAAAAGGGCCACAGCGGCTGCGTTCGTTCTGATCGAAGTCAAGTCAAAAATGATCATGCACAGTTCTTAGTAATATGGAAAATACCTGAAAATACATGAAGATGGCCTGTAATGTCAGAAGGGAAGCTTTTGCATGCTTTGACAGTCTGATGCGATAAACCTCCTACGGCTTTCACCATCTTTCACCTGCCTTTTTCCAGGCTGCAAAGAGTATTGAAGCACTGGGTCATGCGTAAGATCTCCTTTCTTTCTATCCATTAAAGCATGCTAGTGGTCCAGAACAGGCTCTGAAAATGCTCTTCTCCGAGCTTTAATGCGAGTTGATGTACTGCTGCGTTTCGGATAGCTTTCTTACAAAAAGACCAAACATATCTGCTTCACTCATTCTGCATGCAAGACTCATCGCACTGCATACGCATTTTTCCTGGCTCTGGTTGCAAAAAGACCTCCAGTTGACCTATGTTTGGTCTGAGCCAACTTTCATCCACAGTTGCGACCTTTGGTCAAACTGGGGTACTCGAAAGCCTTTAGGTGTGGGTGTAGGGTGGGCTTTCAATTTGAGCCCCCACAGCTACATGCAGTATCGCTATGCTGCTATGTTCCATCGCACAAATGTGCTACCCAACATATCTGCTTCACTCATTCTGCATGCAAGACTCATCGCACTGCATACGCATTTTTCCTGGCTCTGGTTGCAAAAAGACCTCCAGTTGACCTATGTTTGGTCTGAGCCAACTTTCATCCGCACTGGCTCTCCAAATCCACCTTGACAGTGCGAGGAGGTGAAGTATTGTGCAGCTGGAGTTGAAGCAGATCATCCACCGCTGTGGTATGAGCATATGTTTCATCTGTTGCCACTCGATACAAAATCGTGAAAAGGCCTTGCAAGCAGAGTGAATGTTCCTCAGCTTGTAGTGAGATCATGTCATAAAATTTGTGACGCGACACGGCATCACTCATGTTATCAGCCGATGCAACCCATTCGAGGTTGAGGTGCCAACCCATCTTGGCTATGAAGCGCCAGCAAACCGCTACCATATTGCAAATGGCAGGATCCTTGCAGTAGCCTTTCTGCAAGGCAAAGAGTCCCGAAGTGTTGTCAATGTATGAGGTCACCAAAATTACATCGAAGGACTTCAGTGCCAAAAAGCCAATGAGCTGTGCAGCAATCTCAAGGAAATAAATGTATGCTTTGCGAGTGCAAAACCGCTGAATAAGAAATGGCGGCAGTCTGCCCGCAGCAAAGTATGTGCGGTGGTCAAAGTGCAACACGTAGCCCCAACCATTCTCAAAGTTCGGACACCTCTTCGGTTGCCATTTGCTGGGAATGTTGTTGGAACCTATTTGGTGTTTGACACCGTTCATCACGAAATAAGCATCAGTGTAAAGAACTGCTGTCTTCCGATGTACATTCCGTGGAATCTGTCGTGGTTGAACATCTGACAACAAGGAGTGAAGAGTGCGAAGAGCTGCTCGCAAAGGATGGTTGAGTTGGTATCCTTTGTCATCTAGAGCCAGGCCATGAGCTCGTGCATATAATGGTTGCAATGCTGCTCGGCCTAGTTGTCCAAACATGGTTGAAGCAAGGAAATTCATCTTCCCTGCTATGTGTTGGGCCTCCTCATTGGTCAGGTGGTTGGCTCGCAAAATTCGTTGGAGCGAAGCCATCATTTTTGCGCAACGGTCTGGGTGTGGGCGCAACACGATCTGAGATGGTTCAATTTCCATCAAGATGCCCAAAACCTTCTGCTTGGGTTGCGGTGCCAATGCCTTGGCCTCTTTCATTCTCAAGCCAAGCGCTCGTGTGAGGGCTGTGAACTGTTCAAAGCCGCTGACAACCAAGTGGCCCGGTTCAATTCCAATGAAGTCATCAACGTAGTGTCCCACTGAAACTGCCAGAAGTCTCCTGCATAGGAACATCAAGCTGTCGGCTGCTCTGTTGAAGTTCCAGACGGAGCTGGCTGCTCCGAACATCATGGCATGGTGTCTCAAAATGAGGGCACCGTCTGGCGTCATCAGGACGCAGAAGCAATCATTGGGTTCGCGGACTGGAAATTGCCGATATGCTCCAGCCAAGTCTTGAGCCCATATGGATGACAAATCAGTCATCGTAGCTTGGGCCCTGGCCAAATTGACAAATGAGGCAATGTCATGGTGGTATGGCACATCCTTGGCCAAAATGGTGCCATTGTGCCCGCTGCGTCGAAAATCTTCACATCTGCGAACCTTGTCCGTCTGCCGAACAGAAAAAGAAAAAGCAAAGCAAGCCTCTTCGCATGGCAGAGAGAGCAACTCACGACCTGGGAGACTTCGGGATGGAAAGGGCCACCAACTAGGAGCCTTGTACGGGCCGCTCATGCGCCCTTTGTCAAGCTCTTTGATGAGCTCTGTCAGCATGGTCTGCCATTCCGGGTCAACCCGTTGACTACGTAGTTTTGTCATCGTGTAGTTCTTGTTGTGGCGTTTGAAGGCAGCAGTGTCTATGGGATGGTCATACCTCCCATCTGTGCGTGGCAGCCAGCCTGAGTCGGAGTTCAAAGTCCCCAACATGGCAAAGCCTTGTGTCAAGTCTTTTTCCAGAATTGCAAGATCCGGCATGCCCACCAGTTGAAGCAACTGCAGCAAGATGGGAATCTGAGCGATCTGGTCATTGTCCTTGTCATAGTAGACCTGTGCCACATGAGGCGGCAGTGACTGCCACCATTGCATCGTGTCTGCGGTTGCATCTTCAATCATCTGTTGGACTTCTTGGACCACTTCACAACGAAGGCGCGATAAACTGCCTCCGATCAAGACCTGGAGATCTAAACATTGTTGCCAACCCGGTTCCAAACGAGGTGGTTGCATCAGTGGGTGTGGTGTGTCAATGGCCATGCGCCAGTGATCCCAGTGATCTGACATCTTCGGTGTACTTGCCGGTTGCAGTGGCCAGTTGCCCGGGCCCAATGCTGGTGGAAAAGGTTCCAAGTACCCTACCATGATTTGCAACGCAGACCGCTGAGGTGAGGGCGGTATCGCGGCTCGAGGTAGCAGAAGAACGGCTTGCAGCACTAACATGAACATGAACTTGGCTGTACCTACATGCCAACCGTTGGCTATCAGTCTGTGGCGGCTTCGCTCATTGACTGTGCCGATCTTCGTGTATGTCATTGGAAGTTGGTGCAATTGCTCCTTCACCTCTGCAGTTGGCACCGAGTAGGAGCCGTCAGGACCGCGAGTCAAAGCTTCATCAGCATATTGCCAGGGGGCAAATGTTCTGTCATCACTAATCCACCTGGCCCGCTCCTGTGGTGACATGCGGCCCCTCAATCTTTTGGGCGCTGGCCTGCCCCCTTCCTGAGGGGCTGGCGTGGTAAAGCACGGCACTCGCGCCTTGTGTTCCACCACACTCTGGCAAAGTTGTTGATCTCCAAGGTCCAGTTCATGAGCTTCTTGGAGAGGGCCATCTTGGTGTAGACGATGGTGTTTGTCGCGTTTGCTCCATCGTAGTGGTCGACCTGTGACAGGGCTGTTGCGCAACTTGGACCAAGGGATCCGAGTCCACCAAAGTCTCGGGCGATTGATCAAGCCAAGATCTGAACTGTCGCAAATCACTGCCTGACAATCCAGGCGAGCTGAAAAGTGATCCGCCTCCTCCTTTTTCATGATGACATTCTCCGTGAGATAGCCCACACGTAGGTGAGGTATTGCCATCTCAATCTTATTGCAGAAGGCACAGAAGGCGGTGAATTTTTGGCCTTCCTGACCACGGGCTCCAGGAGCGTCCTCGACAATACAACTAAAGTCTGGGCATGGCGGAGCTCCCACAAACAGTATGATGAAAGATCCAGATGGATCAAACTGTTTGATCACGTCGGCAACCTGTTGAGGATCATCCTTCAGAAAGTCTCCTCGGAGCTGCGCAGAAGGATGATGGTGCCCAAGAACTTGAAGACAATCTGAATCAATCTCCCACACGATGTGCAGCGCCAAACCTGCAGTCAACTCCTTCAAAATCAAAGCCGGTGTTCCAATGCCATCAAAGCAACTCAAAAGAATGACCTGTTCATCAATTGGTTGAAAAAGATCGGATCCTGACGCCCGCTGGTCAGATGAAAAGGTGAGGGACTCAACAACTTTGTCGGGTCTCCCAGGATCCCTCTGTCCCGAGATACCGAGCTGTCCCTATTTCTTCGGCTCTGTCTTCCAATCACCCTGCCAGGCATCCCGGTTCCATGTCTGTTGCTTGTCTTCCGGAGATGGCATGGAGCGTGGTGAAGACCGGTCAAGGCGGTCTGCGTACTGAGACCAAGGCTTGTTGTAGCCACTGGAGTTGCGCTGGTATGGTGCATAGCGGCTGTTCTTGCCCCCTTTGCTGTTGCCTTTGCCTGGACCCTTGGAGTCCGAAGTGGGCCTGGTAGGTGTCGTAACCCTCTTGACCGTTGAGCTCGGCTCTCTTGCCATGCACTCTGAGAAGGCATCAAAGTCTCTCATCAAACTGGGTGTCGCTTCATCAAACGTGCGACCTGCCCGCATCTCCATTGCCAAACGCCAGCTCGTAGACAACCAGAATTGGCTGAACTGGTCGGTCTTCTGCGGCCGACTGCGAGCCAGTCGTGTGAGCCATTGGAAAAAGGTCTCAATGGCCTGTTCTGACCCCACATGCACAATGTATAGGCCCAACGAATCGAAGTGAGCCCATCCAAAATGGCCAGAATGGACCGTGGCTGCCATGGTTCATCGGCCGTCTCAACCAAAGATCCACCAGTCAGCTGAAGTTTGGTGGTTGCTCGATCCTTCTTGGCCAGAGGATTTGGTTCTCCGGTTGGAAGAAAGGTCCGCAAGGAGATCAACTCCCCCAATTGGATGGGGGTGTAGAGCTTGGAGTTCTCGTGCTCGTGCAGCACTCGAGCCAACACCGCTTCTGTGCCTAACAACTCCTGCACCGGAAAAATCCGGTCCCTGCCTCCGATTTGTTGCGATTGGTATGCTGCAAGAAGTGAAGTCCATCTGCCAGGAGCTAAGGTCTTGGGTATCTTATCATCAGCAGGTGTAGCTCCAGAAGGGCTGGCCGTTGTGGTAGTTGAGGTGACTGGGGCCGTCACCGTCATCTGTTTGCGCCAATGCTGGCGAGCCACTTGCCACATGTGTAAAAACACTGCTCGCGCTATCGGTTTCTCAGAGTCTCCAACTTGTAGGATAGAGCCATCATCACGCTTCCACCCTGACAGAAAAGGCTGAATGAGCACGCGGTCAAGGTCAGCATCATCTGTGGCTAACAGGGCCAGTGTGGCTGCTGTTTTCACTCCACGGAGCTTGAGGTACTCCACCAACAGCGCATCTGCAGCTGCATCATTGGCAATGTCCAAAAGCGACGGCTGCCCATTCGAGAGCGTCATGGTGCGAGAAATGGCGGCGGCTGGATCTATGAGCCAGCGCAAACATGATACTGTCCACGTGACAACGTGAAAGGATTCCGGTGGACCCGGCCTTTATACCTGAACTCACATGCGGAGAAGCATCAACAAAGAGACAAGATCAATCACAAGAAAACCAATCAACAAAAAGCAACTACCAAATGACATGAACGCTGTTCCTGACCTTTATGCCTTCTGAAACAGTGACCGACTGCAAAACCCCCAATCCGTTTTTCTCTGTCGATGCGCCACCGCCTGCTGGGTGTCAGAACTCGTCATCCTCCTGTGACGAGTCCTCAAGACCAGTAATGTCGGAACTCTCACTCGAGTCCGAACTGGAGCTATCCCCTAGATCGAAGCACTTGCGGCACTTGCGTGTGCCATCTTGGACGCATTGTGTCCGAAGAAATGTGCTTGTGCCATAGGCCCATCCGCAGCTTGTTCTCCAAGTGTTGGGCTCATTGGTGCTCTCAAACCTCGATGCGCGATGGAGAATCTTGGCTCGGGGACGAAACACAAACGTCTCATCTGGTGGGGCTATGGCTTCTCTCAGCTGCTGAAGTTCTGCTCGTAGACCTCGTTCGGCTGAAGCAGCAGCCTTGGGCCTTGCAGTGACCAATCTGGCCGGTGTGCCAGGAACCGGTCCTGGAGTCATTGGAGCGCTGGATGCAGCATCGATCCGAACCTCCACACGGTTCGATGTCTCCTCCGGACGAAGGACCTGGTTGGGTATCTGTGGCACCCTAACCAGGGCACTGTCTTGTGTGTATCTCAAAACCGAAGAGCTCGTCCACCGTCCAAGGAGCTGAATGAGTGACAACTCCACTCCAGCTGCAGACAACATTTGAGCCCCCGTCACTCTCAAACAGTGCCCATGAAAACGTTGAATTGGTACGCCCAGTGGTCCTTCACGTACCACCGGAGTTCCAGTGGCTGCAATCACCATTCGGAATGAGGAGATGAACTGCTGTTTGGCGGCTATATGACCGTCTGGATCAGGAAATAAAGGAAAACTGTTCATCTGTGCTCGTCCTGGGAAAGCCTCTAGCCTCATCAGATGGCGTTCGGCCGCATGCCAGGCACACATGTTGTGCGCAGTGGTGCCACAAGAGCAGCTCAACGTCCGCTGTGTGAATTTCCCGTGAGGATCCGTCTTGTGTAATGGGACTGTGAGGCTGACTTCATTGCCATTCAATTGTAAATCCCCAGCTCGGGAATTTGCCATCTCAACTTCACGCAGCATATACCAAAGCCCGATCACTACCATGTCTCTGCAATGACGAATGTTGTCAAAGGAGAAAGCCTCAGCATCATCGGAAGGCTGAATAGAGCCCACCAGCATGCCATTGAAGGAATCTTTCAGTTGGCTGACACCCAGCCCCCGCAGCACTGACCGAATACAGTCTTTGATGCATTGGCGCACCATGGTAGGAATCTCAGTGCGCAAAACGCGCTGTTGGTAACCACAGATTGCTTGGTAGTATACCTGGACGCTCCTGTAGTGACCAGCCTTGAGCGAGGCTCCAAAACACCTGACATTGGTGGTATTCAAGGGCCATGCTGTCACCTCCCACGCCCTGCACACCGCAAGGTATGTGCGAACTCTGGCATCGTTCGCCGGGTTCGTTGTCTTGCTGAGGATATCTGCATCCAGGAGCTGCAAGGATCGCTGTCGTTGGTTAGGAGCTGCTGCCTCCAGAGCGGCCTGGATATTGGCACGTTTGCCAACCACGATACCAGGAACATCACCACGTGATTGAAAGCCTGTAGATCCTTCGACAGATGCCTCGGCCGACTGCGAGGATGTCGCCAAAATGGCTTCAAATTGCCAACGGCGTAGCCCTGCTGCCGCCAGAGGCTCATAGCTCAATGCCAGCTGATTGATGCTACGGATGCCATGCTGCACAAGGAGTGGTGCGGTCTCCTGGAGACCTGCTTTTCGCAGTGTCTCCCAAAGCTCATTGAGGCTTGACATCTGTCATAAACATACATTACATTTGTCAAGCGCAACAAGACATCCAAGGAAAAAACATCAAATGGAATGCTGTACTGTACTGCAACGAAATCAAATGCCAGCTCATGACCAAAATGTGATGAAATATAATGAAACGATATCCACGAAATAATGCAATGATTGAGTGCCCAAAGACAGCGGCCGCAATGATCAGCATCAATCCAACTTGACTGACATGCAACTAGAGAGGAGGGCGATGAGCCCAAGATAGGAGAATGGCCAGAAAAATGGGGGCTTACTCTCAACCAACGACCGACACAAAACAACAAATGTTTTCAAAGCCACAGGTTCAAAGCAGCTAGGCAACTTGGTGTGCCAACCAATACGAGCCAGACCGCTATCAGAAATGTTCAAAAAGTCAGCCCGATTGTATAGAGCACCTCAAACTGGTTGTCATAGTGCAGCTACGAGCCGCAGCGCCGCTTCAAGGTGACATCAGGAGGTCATCCCTCTCTCCGTCTGGGACCCCACGGCCTGAACTGACCATCGTGGCGCGTTCAACGATAGCCTGTTGAATCTCAATCTGAAGGTTGCGCAGCCAATACACAATCATCTCCAGGGGTGGCCATGGGTCGAAGTATTGGATCTCCTCAATGCAATGGATCATGGCATGTCGGCGGCGATCAAGTTGTACTCCATGAAGTGGAGCCAGGTCAAGGCGCCAACGGACAATCTCAGCTTTAGAGCGATGGAGATCTTCACGTAACTGTTCGGTCTCCCGCTGGATATCAGCGTGGCCAGGTCGATCATGGCCTTCGCCCACGACTGTGTCGAGAGGTGCCTCGACCATGGCGCTCATCGCCTCTGATGTCAGTGGGGCCAAATCAATTGACAAGGTGACCAGAACAGGCAATAGCTGCCTAAACGGAGCCTGGGGATAGCGCAAGAAACTTTCAAGGGCTGCACTGAAAGCCAGCAGCGTCAGCAGGACAATAGGAGAGTCCGAGTGCTCTGGCAGCACCACGTTCCTTGCCCTCTGGCTGTCATGCGCCAAGATCACCAACCAGCTCGCAAGCGCCGAAACCATGGCGCAAAAATTACAGGTCACCTTTCAATTTGAGCCCCCACAGCTACATGCAGTATCGCTATGCTGCTATGTTCCATCGCACAAATGTGCTACCCAACAAAGTAGATGTGTTTCCTGCAAAGCAGCTTGCTTCCTGCAGAGAAGCATCTATTTTCTACAGCGACCATCTTGAAAGCGACGCTTTTCTTTGCAGGACTTGAGTGAAACAAAGCCTTCTGAAAACTCAGATCAGGACTGCACGTATACAGTTGCGGGACAGAATTGCGAAGAATTCTAAGTATCGTTTTGGTGCGCCAACAGCGCCAAGTTGTGAAATCGCCACCACTCAGCCACTGCCATGTCTCCCTACGCACGCAGAAGTAGGTCTCGCCTGGCAATCCGCCAATCGACATAGGGATTTTCCAGCCACTTTCAAATACTGGATCCAAAGGCTATCACTGTATCACTGCCCACTTTTTTTGTGATTTGTGGCAAGAGTGATACGAAATGAGACGGAAAAAGGACCCATTGGCTGATGAAAAAGGCCAGAACACGGCTGACTCCGTGAATCTCAGGCCTTTGGCGCGCTCACCTCCGTCGATGTCTTCGGCTCATTTCGGCCTGTCATGAGGGAAGTCTGGGTGGGAAAACACTGCTGTCAGGAAAAACCGCATTTATGTTGTCATTTCTTGATCTGATCTTAAAGCCAGAAAATATATCATACATCATACTGATTCATACTGTATGCATATTCATTCCCACTTCATGAGTTCATCCCCTCTCCAGGCTCTTCTGTTCTTTTTGGTGGCAATGTGGCTATCCATGTTCCAATTGCATTCAGAAAAAACAGTCATGTTACACCAATCTGAATCCAATCTGCCCCACTGCACCTTGAAATCCTTGAAGTTCACTCAGCTTTTCATTCGCCCAAAGCTTGAGATCAGTGGGCAACGAACCACGAGCAAAGGTCTTGTGACCTGGGGGGAATCAATCTGGATCATGCCAGATAGGCTTGAAAAAAAAAAAAAAATCATGGAAAAATACGTGATGATGGTTGACCAACAAAAGCTATCCTTCAAAAGAAAGAAACACACAAATTGTGGAATGTGGCAGCAAAAACCATGCTCTGCCAACCCTTCGGCAAGGGACCCTCCACATCACCTTCGTCCTCAGACTCCAAGTCATCACCCCATGCTGATGTAGTCTTCAGCTTCCATTTCACCAATGACTGCATCAAAGCATTTCTCAGATCTTCTGTCTGCCTTAGTGGAGGCCCAAAACAACACGGGGAAACTGAGGTGGACACCTTTTAGGGCTGCAACTGGTGTGTGGCGACATCAAGTTCTAGAAGCATCAAAGCATCAGCCATGACCCTGAAGCCTTAGAGGTGTTAGAGGCAAGGGGAAAGGCAGGGTGTATGTCACCTCTTCCATTCCAATGTAGGTTTTCAACCGTGCATCCAAAAAATATCATGGAAATTCCATCAAAGCTGGGAAAAAACGACAGGTTTTGCAGATCCCAGGTGCGCTTGAGACTCCTGCCTCAGTGCGTGGAGGATTTGACGATTTTGAAGTTGTCTCCTGGAACCTTTGAGGCCGCAGAAAGCTGCGCGAAAGCTTCATTTTTCACAACGCATCACAGATATCGTGGAGTTATGCAACGTACCCTTGCTGAATCCGAACGAGTAATTGGGAGTGTTGTCCCCAGGATGTAGATTTATGGCATAGTTTCGAAGCTCATGAGAGATGAACCCAAGATGCATCCAGTCATAAAAATTTGCAGAAAATCATCAGAACTGCAGCCCAAACGGTTGCTCAGTGTTCGCCAAAGGAACGAACCAAAGCTTCTTGTCGAACTTCTAGCCACTGGAATGAGTTCCGCAAGGATGTCCTCAATTGCAATGCTCATGGCAGCATGTCCCAGATATTACAAGACCATCCTTGCTGACACTGAAGATGTTGTGATACTCTTTTTCCAAGCGATAAGTGGGTTTATAAGCACTAACTATAGATATCTATAGACGATAAGTCTTATGTAGAAACCCATATATATATATATTTACATAGTGCCAAATCCTTTACCGCAGGACGGCAGTGCACCCTGGTCCAAGGTGGGACCGGACCTTCTCAAAAACGTCATGGTCAGTATCCACCAGCGGCTGGGCATTTTGTCAAATGTTTGGGCACCGAAGAAATATAACATTCTATAACTGTGCATATTGGATTCGTTGATGAATCATCAATCATGATGATTATTAATTCTATAATATCTAATATTGATATGTTGTAGTTCATGATTACATGTGATTACTATATATAAATATAGGTTTTTGATGATAAACATTGAGAAACTCCAAACTGTGATGATTGATCCAGCTCAGTTGTTAGTACAATGATTACTATGAATACTATGGATTGATGATTACATATGATTACCATCAAGTATATACCCTCCTGTAGTCACTAATATCGATGTGTTGTTTATCCACCATATGTAGATCCTTTTCCGAATGGGAGACCATGGTTTCTCCCTGGTTTCTCCACCTGTTTTTTTCTATATTTACCATCAACGAATCCAACCATAACTGGCCAGTGCCACCGCGACTCTGCGCATCCAACAAGGCCCTGAGGTCCAGCTCCGATCTTCGACATTGATTTCTTCGACCAGGCGAAGGCATGACGAGGAGCAGCACAGCTGGGGTGGAACAAGCTGGTTTTTTTACTTCTAAGTGGTTTATGACCCATATCAAACCCATATAAAAACCCATATACAATTTCTATGAGCGGGGATGTGATCAATTAAGATATAATCCACGTATAACTAGGCTAGCAGGAAACTCTTGATTGTCCCTGGAAAATTTCAGGCACATCGACTTGAGCCGGACGGTGTCCTCAGAAGATTTTGGGTATCACCCCTTTGGATTTTTTGACCCATGTTCCATAGTTGACCCAAAATATCCCAAAATAAGACCCTGTAAACGAACAGTTTGCGATTGAAAATGGCCCAGTCGAACTAGTTGATTTACCCATTTTCATAGCATGGTGGATCTTTCCCAGTTCGTTGTTTTTTTTATCGTTTACCAGGCCGGGTAATCCATTGGAATACACAGAAGATCACAGAAATTTCAGACCAAGCCATCCATTGATCCCTGGCACCTCCCAAAATCCGGACATGAGCCAACAAAATCCTAGGAGGGAGCGCGGAGATGTTTGAGGCTTCAAAAAACTTGCACTGTACTATATTATATTGTATACTCTATATATATATAAATATACGTATATACAGTATACTTAATAAGCTATAGTTATTATATTATATATTGTGTACCAATATGGAGGTGTCCTTTCCAAAATGGTGGTCAGCAAAGACTTGGCTGTTGCAATGATAACCGGGGTCCCAGATTTGACATAGTGAAATGCTTTGAGGCACCCTTGGGCAATCAAACATATCAAACATGGCAATTCAAAATCCCTGATTGTTTGAATCCCTTATGAATTGCCATCAAAGAACCAAATGGTAGAATCATCGAACTAACTAAGTCGGGTATGATCCACTGCCATATTTGATTACCGGAGGGGTAGCTCAAGACATTTAAAACCTTTTTCTTGGAACACTTTACTTGCTTGCTTTCAAATCTTTCAAGAAGTTCCAAGCGGGTTTTTTCAAGTCTAAGTCTAAGTTCCCACAATTAATTGTCGAAGTGATGATAAGTGATGGGAAGTCTGAAATGGGGGCGGAAATTCACGGCCCTGCGGCCCCACCAAAAACCATCCGATTCCAGCCTCAAGCGCAGGGCTTGCACATCGCCAAAAATTGCCAAAGTCTGGGTGACTGTTGGAACACGATATGCTCTAAACGACCAGTTATTAGTCGTGGCCTACCCCAGAACCCTGTTTTTTCGACGGGTTTCGAAACTGTCAAAGAAATTGGGCTGAATTCTTCGCTGCGCAAGTCTATTGTAGTGCCACTTGGCTACTTGAAACATCTTAAAACAAGCCCATGGAAAATCCCCAATAGCTGGATGGTTGGAAAATCCAAAAAAAAGATGATTTAGGGGTACCCCCATTTTGGGAAACCTTCATATTTTCATCCCATGAAGTCATCTGCTTCGAGGCTCTTTTGTTCTCGTGTCCAAAAACCAAAAGCCACTGGCTCACAGATATGCAAAGATAAGCACAGTAAAATGACATTCGGATTCAATATGTTTCCTAGTCATTCCTAGTCCTAATATTGTATAATTATAAATAATTATATATCAGTAGCTGGAAATCCAGTGTAGCACTGTAGCACCCAGCAAAATCTATAGAACTGTGGCTGCACCAAGCTTATGAATTGGCTGACTCCATCTGCGCGCCTTTTCCAGCACATGATCTCAGCCTCCAGACTCGAAGATTCTAAAATCATGGCTAACTAGATACCCTGCATTTTCTTGATGGGTACTTCTGGCAGAAACTCAAGCCATTTCCCAGATTCCAGTTCCCTTCATGGCATGGCGATGAAATTCTCAACAGCGCCTTCCAGCGAATCAAAACAGGGACCGGGGATGGGGCAAGTCCTTGGGACATTGGATGTCAAATCATGTCAATTCATACCAAACCCTTCTAGCTACATCCAGAAACGCTGATTGAAATAATCTTGACATGCATTAAATCTGTTCGTTTGGGGACAGACATGGTGGTGCACAAAAAAGTTCGGGTGAACACATGCAGCCAAAAACAGTGTTTTGTCCTTTCTGCGCTTGTAGCTTGATTCGAAGCCTAAGCGAGACCACGCCGGGTGCGCGTCTCCCTCTGACGGTCTCCAACCGTCCAAGCCTCAAAGAATGTCGAAGAAATCTCACCATAATTTGGCCCTGCGGCCGTGAGTATAAGTATAAGACTAAAACTTGTGCTGGCATAGGGCAGCATTCAAGAACAAAAGCTGGATCAACCAACATTGTCGGTCATGACCCAGCGACACTGACCATGCAAGTTGAACAGGTAGTCCATCTTTATGTGGACTCTACAAATTCAGCCAAGAAATGTTACAAGACCGCCTATACATCCTATACTCGTCTCTACATGTCTCTACTATACTTGCTTGAATGCCTTCGCAAGAGGTCGGCCAGACAGCATCTTCACACTGTCTCAGATGGCTGCTCAGTGGACTCCGAAACATCTGAAGACTTGGCCTTGGGGTACTGCTTCACGGGGCTGTGGTAGCTCTCACCGTGAGTGTGTTGATCAACACCACCAGCCTCTTGGTCCTCTGGAATGCGCAGCTTCAGCAGCAGCTTCATGACTCCGACAATGATGGCAGTGCCCACAGCAGAGAAAGCCACACCAGCCAGGGCACCGGCAATCTGCTTGCCCAGCAGCAAGAAGCTACCG
>Ga0126342_10006673_pt1 | contig 20510 bp, 21 predicted proteins | sample Cyp1metagenome_FD_92528 | JGI IMG/M metagenome (GOLD analysis project Ga0126342, IMG submission 92528) | Coral microbial communities from Lord Howe Island, Old Settlement Bay, Australia - Cyphastrea 1 metagenome | ecosystem: Host-associated > Invertebrates > Cnidaria > Coral ...
ATATTTGTTTCCCAAAGAACGGCGCATGCCAGAAATTTCAGCGGCAATCAGATGAAACACTGTTTTGCTAGACCAGCATCAAAATTTTGATGCCGCTCGAGTCTCTAGGTATATATATATATAGCTTATCCATGTCTCATAAAGCATAGATTTAATTGATCCCACTCAATCACTGTTGTGCTGTTCTCAGTGTCCTCCCAGAGACACGAGAAACCGTAAAGGTACAGGTAGGACCCAAAGCCACCCGCAGCGGCAGCAACGGTGGTGTTCCATGCCACCAAACCAGCAGTGTGGGAACCTGGACATAGATGGGGAAAACAAAAAAAAATCTCGGGCAATAGGGAGACTATTGACATTAAGGTTTAATATTATTAATGACTATTCCACTGATGACTTTGCTTTTTATTACATGTTTAGTAATCCCATCAGCCTAATTTATCTAATAACCCCTACATAATATCGAAGTTTGTATAGATAACTAACTCATCCCCTTGATTTGAAACACCCCAAATCAATGGTCCTTCTCATGTGTGTTTTTACATCCTGCTTCCACCATGGCGCCGCTGGTGTTTCAAACATATCACCTGCCCCAAAAAACAGGTTGGATTGGAGGGTAGTCATGTCCCAATCATGTCCCAATCATGTCCCAATCATTCGGCACTCAGAGATGACCATGCATGCACGTATGATTCTGAAATAAATCCTATTTCACATAGCGGTTAAAATTGCCCATAACCATCCGAACCCAAAGTCTACAAATTTGCAGTACTTTGATGAAAAGATAGTCTTTTGAGCATATTTCATAAAAAGTTCGTCTTTTTGCCAAAAGTTCGTCTTTTTTTGAAAATTGCTGAAAACCTCATGTTCCCATGGTTTTGGAAGGGATCTTAAAAGGTATACATGGATAATTTTGATGTTTATCCTGATGCATTCTTATTTTCCACGCCATTATGTATCCTCATCTTTAATTAGTCCCGTCTATGATGTCCACAACACTACAGTATAGTGCCAGGAAACGAGGAATCAGCCCCAGCGATCAGTCATTACAACTTTCATCGTGTTCATGGTGAGCCCAGATAGCTGTATTTCTCAAACCCGTAGAAAACCCGTACTAACCCGTAGAAAACCCGTAGAATCCCGTAGTGTAATTCGAAAAGATCGTTTTTCCACACGTTTTGGAAAAAGTTCGACTTTTGCTAACCCGTAGAAAACCCGTATTTTAGCAGTGGAAACCCGTAAAAACCCGTCCAAAAAATATGGGTTTTTAGTAGTTTTTGGGTGTCCTGGGATAATGTGCTTCCGGTAGGTCTTAGGCCTTCTTAGCATGTCTCATGGCTTCAAATTCGATGGTCGCAATTGATGAAACATTTCTGACAATGTGCAGGTAAAACAAAGAAGTGGATTGTATCCTGTCAAAATGCCGTAAATGTCTAATCCAGGATGTTCACAGCATTTTGATGGGATGTTGGTATATTTGGCACGGTCTTGGAAATAGCTGATTTCCAAAAGTTCGACTTTTTTGGGAAAAGATCGTTTTTTCCTAGGTGTCTGCGATTTCAAGGGTTTTGGGATCCCATGGAACTAGTTTTTTTTTATGAATGACCTACTAAAAATGATGCTATTCCAAAATGATGTTCTGATGTTGAAATGTGTTGAAATACTACGGGGTACCCTCCCGTAAACTAACAGTTCGATGTGGAAAACCCAGCATTTTTAGATCATGTTCTGAGGGAACCATATGGGTTTTCCATGGGTTTTCCACATCTGATTTCTATGAAATAAGCCCAGCTGCTGCCCGGTTGAGCTGTCAAGCTTCCTCCTGCGTTAAAGCCTTGCACGGCTTGGGAGTTGGGAAAATACCGCCCTGAAAATGGGGCAGCCCCTCCCCAAATTATGGCAAGTTCAATAGAGTCTATAGAGAAAATGATGATTTATCAGTGGATCAGTGGCATTTAGAGCCATTTTTTTTTTTTTTAATAAAACCATTTGAATATCACCCTGGCGCATTGATATCATTCCCAGTCCTGGCAACGAATTCTGAATGATGCTTAAAATTCAATAACTTGGTCATTGATGTCATTGATCCCCAGTCCCTCGTCTGGCGCATGCGTAGGGCGCCAAGGCACCCAGATCTGTTTCTCTGCCAACATCTTGTGTAGATCATAAGCCCAGGATGGACATACACATGTTCCAAAAAACATCCAAAAAAACAACATAACCAACCAACCTTGGGAGGCCTAGCCAATCCTAGCCATGTAGACAGTCCATTTCCATGAGACCCCAGCTACCAGGTGATACCAGGTGAGGGTCGCTGCCGCAGCCAGCTCGTGGCTGCGAGCTCCAGATGGGTCAGAATATGCCAGACATACTGCGTGACATACTTTCAGATGGGTTTGTCTGAAAATAGGGTATATTCCCAATTATAGCCATTTAATAGGGACAATGATCATGAACCATTGGGTTTAGGGGTACACTATTTTCAGACACACCCAGACGATATGCCAATGATATGCCAGAAACATCCAGAAACTATGCCATAATTTGTCAGGGGGAGAAGACTCGGGAGAAGACTCAAAGTAAAGTATTTCTTTGAGCTCTGCTTGAGTGCGTCAACCATAGCTCGTGGAAAAGGATTGTTGACCAGCGGAGCTAGGTATACAGATCCACATACAAAATCATCTACGTGCAGGTTCTCCATTTCTGTGTTTCTTTACAAGCAGAGCTGGTTGGTGGTTTTAACCATCTTGAAACATATTAGTCAATGGGAAGGAATATCCCATATATTATGGAAAATAAAAAATGTTTGAAACCATCAACCAGAGAGTGTACGCGATTGTATCCAACCCTTTGCCTGTGATACAACCGTGGAATCCGTGGGCGATGCAGCCAGTAATGCTACCTGGAAGTTCCTTGACGTTCAATTGGACCTTTGACTTCTTGGAAATACAGCAACAGCAGTCAAAATCATTCCGACTAGCAAGCTAGGCTGACATGTCTTTGAAATGTCTGCATAAGACACATGTTGTGGCGACGTTTATATCAGACAAAGTCTGGCTGCAAACTCGAAACCAAGCTGCTCATGTGGACTGGTTCTACCATCCCCAATGGCAGGTTTCATCAGATTACTACAGAGTACTTGACTTGAAAACAACATGGGCATTTCACCAGAAAGTTGATCCACTTTTAACTGGTTGGTGGTATACCTACCCCTCTGAAAAAATATGAAAGTCAGTTGGGATGACTATTCCCAACTGAATGGAAAAATAAAATTCATGTTCCAAACCACAAACCAGATCACCATCATATTCCCATTGTTGTTGGTTTATAAGCTATTAACCACTAGTCAATATTAATTAACCATTATATAGCCATTAACTAATCATTGTTTGGGGTTGTATTCTTTGGGTCTCAAGCTTAGTTCAACGCCAAGGTGCCGTACCAGCCGACCCACAAGATGAACATGCCCATCACCTGCGGCAGCAATGCCATTTTTCCCAGCCATGACTGGGAATGGTAAGTTTATACCACCTATATATTTGTGGTGATGACTGGGGGATGGTTTATGGCATTGTTTTACCCATATTATCCAATTATGGGAATGGTAAAATAATTATCACCTATAAACATGGTGATTTGATGTTTTTGCTGATTATTTTACCCACTGTAATGTGGGGTAATTGACTATTTTACCATTCCCAAAACCACATAATTGAAATAACAATCAAATATGGTGATGACTGGGGGATGGTTTTGGGATGCTAAACATGACATTGTTCTAGCCACGATGTGGATCTTTCTACTCCAACTTTGGCCAACTTCCCATGGCCAAACGCCCCATGCCCCCAGGCCACATGTCTTTTAGCTGCTTAGTTTGTGGCTAACACAATGCCATTTGCACCACCCAGGAAAATCACCAGTGTTATAGGTGTTTTTTTTTGGTATTTGCACCATTCACACATGGGTGGTTTATGACATTGTTTTACCCACATGAGTTTATAAAAATATATTGACCCCAGGCTCAATGGGTCTAAAGTCTAAAGTCATATGTATCCCAAACAAATGTTGTTTAACGCATGGGTTGTGTGAAAATAGGGCACCCAAACATCAAAAGTCCGATGGTTGATCAACGTCAATCATCATGTTCTCTGTGAAATTGCCATAAATTGCCCATTTTGGATCCTCCCCCATTTTTTTTGACACGCCCTGCAACACGGACAAGTTACATCAGGGGGGATGTCTATCAGCTCTTACGGAACATGTCCCAAGTTTTGACAATAAAGCGCATACGAGATATAGATAACATTATATAAACATATTACAATATATTATTGTATCATATAATTATATAATGTTTGGATATATTTGGAATGTGTAGAGTACTAATATATGTACTAATTATGTCGGAAATCTTAAAAAAAAAGTAACTCGCCAAAAAAAAACAGCAGGTGCCCGGCAATGCCCGACTTGCCCGTACCATGCCAGGCCTGCAGATAGTTGCAGGGCTGAAATTCCGCTTTGTCCCTCTCTGCGTTGTCAAAGCGGCGTTGCCAGCGAGCCTGGTTCTAAGGATTCAAGATGATTGCACCACATTCAGAATGGTGACAAGTCACGGTAACCCTCCAAAAATCAAACGTGGCAAAGGGAAAGACCCACATACCCTATAAAAACGGATCTACATGGAGATTCGCGTGCGAAATGATCAAGAAAATCCTTCAAAATTGGGATCAAGGCATCAAAAATGATGGTTTAACATGGTTTAACCATAGATCATCATCAGTATATTGAGGACAAAAGTATGGGGTACCGGATAAAACAGTACAGTACACTCAGTATCACTCAGGATGCTTCCAATAGAAATGGGTTTACAATAGTACAATGTGAGAATGTGTAAATCTAATTTACTAAATGATCAGGGGGAGCTTGATAATGGGAAACTCTGCAACATAGAATGCCTAATGTTAGGATGTGTTTGGATATTTACCCTGGGGTAAACGTTTACATAGATGTGGGGCAATCCGCCATTTGCAGATTCGGAAAACTAAGGAAACCATAGGAGTTTCCACATCAGTTACTTTACCCGGGACAACAAGTCAAATCACAAAAGGTGACCGCCGGTGATCACCGGCCGGACTCTCCGGCCTGTGTTTCGGGCACCGAGTCTCCGCACCTGCGGTTTTTGGATGGTTTTTAGACAGAAAAACGATGGGATGATTCTGGGATTCTTTCACTGAAAAATACATCTGGTTGATGGATGTTCCAAACCACCAACCAGAATCAACCAGATATTTTCTGCTATGAAAGTGACATGTAGATCATGAAAACTATCAGGAAAACCACTTAGGACTATCAACCATCGATCATTATCATATATTATTATTGTGGTAGAATATTGGTTGACATCACTATTATCAATTATGATTAACTATCATTATTATATATTATTATTAGTTAATCATCTATAGAATTTTTGGGCATGATTCCCTCCAAGTCGAAAAAAAACTCCAGCTCTACCAGGAGAAAAACTGCCGAACTGCCCAAAAATTTGATGCCCCAAACTGCACCCCATTTTCAGACGAAAATCAAAACCCTCCAATACCCTGTGGTAAACTATATAGCTATTGAAAATGGCCCATAGAAATCGTGGATTTACCCATTAGCATGGTGGATCTTTCCATAGTTACGTAAACGTTTACCAGGCCGGGTAATCTGGCCATTCCAAAATCATTTACTCATGAGCTTTCGATGGCTTCCATTTTGGGGGATGTTGCGTTGCCACGAGCCAGGATATACACAATAATCGATCTTTGCTGGGAGAAGAAGAACATAGAATTGAACAAAGAAACGAGTTTCTTGGTACAAGAAGCCAATAAGCCTTTCCTCTTCAAAAGACGCCCTAAAACCTTGTTTAGTATTGGGTCGGGTTTTCTTGTAAGGCTCCGCAAGGTCCATATGGAGGTTTCCATTAATGGGGGGCATCTCCAAAATGGATGGTTTATAGTGGAAAATCCTATTTAAATGGATGATAACTATATAGTTGTACCCCCAATTTAGGAAACCTCAGATGCAGTAGATTTTTGGACCAGGAATGGTAATATCAGCAAACCCATCTCCGAGATTTTTCTGCTGTGTAGCCATACTTTTTTGGCGAGACCCCCAGGTCTGCCATCGGGTGTCTCGAAACATGGTTTGCTTGGAAATCGCCCATCACCAATGCAGGTGTGTAGCTGGGAAAATCATCGAACCAAATTAAGTAAATGGATCTAAATGGAGGAGATGCATGGATATTCCCTTATGTCCTTTCATTCTGGCTGGCCACGCTATACCTGTAGGTGCTCAATCTTAGAGTTGGTTGGAATCAACCTTGGCATCTTCACACATGAGCAGTGCCCAAACCCTCTGTCATCCGTTTCCACTGGTTGATAGGAGTTCCTATTTGGACAGAAAAACACATGTAAACACAGAATGCAATAATCCTACCATTTTCGCCATTATGATTCATAATGTGTATATATATATATATACATATACATAGTTTTTCTTCATCAACCCATGATATTCCCATGTTCTCCGTGGTTAAACCATGTTAAACCCAGCTAACCCACCAGATCCCCCCAGCACAAAAAGCCTCGTGTCCCGGAACGCGTCCGGCGCTTCCAAGTCTTCCGCCACAGTGTCCTGCGAACGCGTTGCCCGGTTGTGCCAAGATCCAAGATGTTGAAACCAAAAAAAATTGGGCATATAAATACATGATTATACACACATATAATACATATATATATATATATATTAATATGTGGCATATATTATATATATATGTTATAGTTACTAAAATAATTACTAAGACTTTGATTGTGGTGATCATCAATGTTATGATGATGACAACTACAATAGCGATAATTGTAATGATAGCGACAGTAATAATAATATACAATGATTGTATGTAATATTAATATAGTAGAACAATGGTAGTAATAATGATAAGTCATCATCATAAGCCATCAAATGGACATCAACCATCCTTGGGGTGCTTCTCTTCACAATAAACATACGGTGTGGATCTTTGTGCTGAGCTAGTCCCTTAGATGGACCCCCAACAGTTGCCATGGGGTCAAAGGAGATCCGATAGAGTCTCATCGACTTTTGCATTGAAGTGTAAAAAAACAAGATGGAAGCCACGAACCCGAATGTGTTCACCTTCTTGGACTACGAGTCCAAACCTCTGCAATAGGAAAACGAACCTTTTTTTTTCACGCATCGTGCGCTCATTGTCGCAGCGAAGGCACCTGATCAACAGTTCACAAAGAGACAACTAACCAGCACAACAACATCACCACCAGCACAACGAAATCACCACCAGCACAACAACATCACCAGCGCTATGAAATCACAACGAAATCACCAGTACAACGAAATCACCAGCACAACAAAATCACCAGCACAACAACATCACCAGCGCAACGAAAGCACCAGCACGACAAAATCACCAGCGAACAGCACCAGCGCAACAAAATCACCAGCACAAACGAAATCACTAGCACAACCAAAACACCAGCACAACGAAATCACCAGCGCAACAACATCACCAGCACAACAACATCACTAGCACAACGAGATCACCACCACCTGCCACACTCCACACTTTACCCACTGCACACTCCACACTCCACACTTTACACTCCACACTCCACACTCTACACTCCACAATCTACACTCCACACTCCACACTCCACATCTTACAGTTTACACTCCTACACTTCACACTCTACACTCCACACCCGACACTTTCCACACCTCACTCCACACTCTACACTTTAAACTCCACACTTTCCACTTTGCACTTTACACTCCTCACTCCACACTTTACACTCCAAACTTTACACGCCACACTCCACACACTACACTTTACACTCTACACTGTACACTCTACACTCCACACTTTACACTTTACACTACACTCTTTACACTCCACACTCTACACTTTACACTCCACACTCCACACTCTACACTCCACTCTCTACACTTTACCCACTGCACACTCCACACTCCACACTTTACACTCCACACTCCTCACTCCTCACTCCACACACTACACTCCACACTCTACACTCTACACTTTACACTCCACACTTTACACTCTCCAGCGCAACAAAAATCACCAGCACAAACGAAATCACTAGCACAACGAAATCACCAGCACAACGAAAAAAAACAGCACAACAACATCACCAGCGCAACAACATCACCAGCACAACGAGATCACCACCACCTGCCACACTCCACACTCTACCAACTGCACACTCCACGCTCCACACTCTACACTTTACACTCCACACTCCGCACTCTACACTTTACACTCTACACTTTACACTCTACACTCCGCACTCCATACTCGACACTTTCCAATCCACACTCCACAATCCACACTTTACACTCCACACTCCACACTTTACAGTTTAAACTCCTCACTCCACACTCTACACTTTAGACTCCACACTGTACACTTTACAGTTTGCACTTTACACTCCACACTTTACACTCCACACTCCTCACTCCACAACACTCCAAACTCCACCACACTCTACACTCTACACACGCACCACACTCCTCACTCCACACCCCACACTCCAAACTTTACACTCCACACTCCACACTTTACACTCCACACTCTACACTTCACACTCTACAACCCACACTCCACACTCCACACTTTACACTCCACACTCTACACTTCACACTCTACAACCCACACTCCACACTCGACACTTTCCACTCCACACTCCACACACTTTACACTGCACACTCCACACTCCACTTTACACTTTACACTCCTCACTCCACACTCCACACCCTTTACACTCAACACTCCACACTTTACGCTTTACACTCCTCACTCCACACTCTACACTTTAAACTCCACATTTTACACTTTGCACTTTACACTCCGCACTCCACACTTTACACTCCACACTCCACACTCCACATGGAAAAGATCCACAGTCTGCAGCTTACACTTGGACATGCTCAAGTAAAAACAACTAGACACAAAAACATCACACAAGTAACAGAAACATCTCTCAAGTAAATCAGTTGTCGCAAGTAAAAAAGACATCAAAGAACACATTCAAATAAACACAAAGCAGCACCCTCATATAAGGAACCGAAAGCCAAATCCAAGATGCACAAGTAAACACACAACTGACATGCCCAAGTGCAAAAAGCTCAAGTAACATACACAGGTCCCAAAAATAACCAGCAAATAACCAGACAAAACTAACATGCCCAAGTACAAAAAGCTCAAGTAACATACACACAAGTCCAACAGAGAAAACAGCAAATAGAAAACAAACATGTTCATTAGACAGAAAATATCATCAAAACACAACCATCACCACAATCAAACCAAAATAAAACATGTAAAGCAGTATTACACTTGAACAGTGCCAACAAGACACATCATTCAAAATGTTAAGAAAACCAACAGAAAAAAATCAAAAACACAAAAAAAAACAATAAAAAAAACATTAATTTATATGCGTGAAAAAACATGACAACAATTTAGGTATATACCTAAATCAATTTAGGTATATACCTAAATCAATTTAGGTATATACCTAAATGCTTTTCAATAGTAAATATTTACTAAGCTAAGTAAAATTTTACGTAATTTTTCGACCTAAATCCAAAAATTTGCGTAAATTTTTGTCGACCTAAATTTTACTATTTTAGGAGACTCAGGGTATGAATTATGATCTAGTCACAAAATTGGGCAACATCTTTCTTCGGACGGTAATGCTGCAGGAGGTTTACCACAAAGACCAATCTCCGTAGCATCTGCAAATGGCCGTCATCCTTCTGCAAGCCAGGAATGAGTAATTCAAAACCTCGATGACATACCCAAGGCTCCTGTTGGGATCCCTGACCCAATTGACTGAAAGGTTCCAATCGTCTTCCGACAGCATCATCCCAGAGCGTCACAAAAGCCACAAAATCTCACGATGTCAAGCGTCTGCCGATCGCACTCAGAGAGCCTTGGCTCTGTGAACCCTTTCCAACTTGCCGTCTTTGTATATTGGCATGGAAACTAGCACCATACACTTTGAAGTTGCGGAGCAGGTTGGCGCTTGCACGGCAAGCTGTCACCAAAGGACGTGTTCCACCGACACTGTCCACCTGAAGGACCTTCTCGCCCAGCTCCTCTGCCACACTTCTGTAAATTATCTTGCCATGGCCATGCCCAAAATGTTGGGACATAGCTTTTGCTACAGCCAGCAGCTCTTGGGCCGTGCTGCTTTGAGACACTGCATTGCCCCACGCACTATTGAGACGATGAAACTGGTCCCACTCAACCATCGCAGCACTGTCAGGATGGACAGTAGCATACAGCTTCTCACCCGCTTTGCTACTAGAGTGCCGGGCAGATGGGCCACCACCAATCACTGCACCATCTCCACCCACAAGCGACAACAAGCGGCATCGCAAAGCATCAAGGTTCAACACTGCTTCGTGCGGCTCCAAGGATCTGAGCACTGTTGCCGCCAGCCCGTGGCCATCAGTAGCCAAGCCCGGCGAAGGGGTTCCAATGAGTTGGTTTTCCAAACTCCCAGTTCCACCCACAAAGTTGGCAATGACAACTTCAAATGTTTCATGCTTAGAAAATAGGCCACCTCCCAAGGTTGCTCCATCGAAGACAATGCTCATGGGACTAGGAACACCAAGCGCAGGCATACGCAACAGGATGGCCTCAGACTCTTGGAGCTCAATCAACTTTGAAGACAATGTTTCCACTGTTTCCAGGAAATCACGCGAACCATATTTGTCTCCAGTGTCGCAGCCGTTCAGAGCTAGTCGGCAAAGGGAATCAGTGAATGTCCGCTGAGGAAGGCCATATGATGCTGTATACAGCGCCTCTCGCACTAATGCGCGCATGACATCAGAGCTTGATTTCCGGGGCTGGAGTGCTTGGGGCACACAATTGCTTGGCATAGTCTCCAAATCCTTTTGGTTGCCACACACGTCTCTGTCTGAAGGCTTGATAGGGTTCCAACCTGCACCTCTGACTTTCCGCAGCACCTCCCTGATTGTCTCAGCGGGAAGGCGCATCAAGCATGCAGCTGCTCGGACACTAAATGGTTTCGCACCCTCTGACATCTTTGGTAGCAGTTCTGCAATGGTTCGACAAAATTTGGTAGGCAATTTCCCAAGACTCAATGCAACATTTGCTATCAAAACTTGGCTCTGTTCCTGCAATGGGGCCACACGTCTCCATATATATGAGCCAACATTCACGCCAGGCTGCCAGTCTTTACTGTCTGCCTCTGCATCGCCAAAGGAGCCTTGAGGATCTAACTGGAAAGCATCGCCGGTTGTGTTTTGTGCTTCAACACATCCAGATATAACGTCACTCAACTCGAACCCTGAAGTCTTTTCAACTTCAGGACACAGCACCAAGTCGGGAACCACCTCATCGTTCAAAAGAAAGCCAGAGGAGGTCTCTGCTTGAAGCGCCATGACAGCATTGCATCAAAGAGGGCTGTTTGGTCACATCGTTAAATTTGATTGCCCTACCATATCAGCAGCAGTCTCCATTCCAATGTAAAGTGAGCTACATGGCTACGATATTCAAATGGCAGTGGGGTATCAACGAGCGATGTCGCTTGAAAGCAAAAGCCAACTTAGTGAATGTATAGGTGAAGCTTGAGGATTGAGCTGCGGAGCCGTGGGGTGGTGACAATGCTTGCAAAGGTTTTCGCTCTGAACGGCCTTGCATGGTGCACAGAAATCCAAATTACCATGTCACTGGCTCTGGTGATCAATGGGGTGGCAAGTATGCATGCTTGCTAGACCCACACGCTGTTCGGATTGAATGGCAAATCATGTGAGTGGGTCTGCCTGAGACTTGTTTCTAATGTTTGTTCAAATGCAATCCTCTCATGTATTGCAACACAAAGCATGCACGAACCAGGCAGGAGAAGAGACTATGCAACTCATACTATGTTCGCGTTGACTTGCACATCAGTCAAGCAATGTAAATGGCGACTTGCCTCATCAACTGTTCCCTGTGTCCCACAATTTTGCCAAGCCTTCTTTTCTAGCTGCTGGCTCCGAATCTGCCTTCCTGGGCCTGACCAAGAGATACGGCTCCTATTGGCACGAATGCTAATTTAGGAGCGCATCTTCTTACATGGCGGCGGCTCCCATTGGCACGAATGGAAAACACATTTCTCCAAAACTGCCCTGCGTTTGCAGAGTTAGGAGGGCATCTTCTTGCATGGCGGCTTCTCCGTATTCGCGCAACCTCATCTCTGCATACTTCATCTCCTCCTCCCAAACGAGGATGGCCCTGTCCACATCCGAAGCATCTTGCGAAGCCAACATCTTGCAAAGCAGGACGCGATCAACCTGCTTCATTTCCACCGTGCCCGTGATCGAGGCAGTCATTGGCAGACTGTAGCTGGTAATCCAAACATCCTTGGAAGTTAGCCAAGAAAGTGCAGCACAACAATAATTATCATACATTAATCTCATGTTTTCTCATCCATGTCCATGTCCATTTTGTGATTTGTCTTCCCACCTTATGAATCCATTCTGTGATTCATCATGCAAGGGCACCCACCCTTGAAAGACATTGCAGCATCCCCAAAAGTCCTGATTGGAATTTCGTATGAAACCGAAACAAGGCACAAAGCCGAAACAACATCTTAATTACACCTGAACAAACCTCAACAACACCTTCTTTGGCTGGAGGGTTTTAATTTTTCCACCTCCTAGACTAGACCTCCATGGAACGCTAAATGCCAACCACATGGACCAAGTTTGCCAAACATAAGCCCACGATAGCCCACAACTGCCCCGACTTGGCCCCACATAGGCCCAACGCAGGCCTTCAAGTTGCTTCCAAGAAAACATCAACAACATCTTCTTTGGTTGGAGGTTTTTTCTCTCCCCGCCAAGACCTGCATAGAACATCTTCTTTGGTTGGAGGTTTTTTCTTTCCACCCCAAGACCTCCATAGAACCCCAAATAGCCCCAACATGGACCTAACCAATGCCCCGACTTGGCCCCACTTAGGCCGAACACAGGCCTTCAAGTTGCACCTCAAAAAACCATCAACAACATCTTCTTTGGTTGGAGGTTTTTTCCTCTCCTCCCCGAGACCTCCATAGAACCCCAAATACCCCCAACACGCACCAAATTTGCCAAACATCAGCCTAATATCGCCTGCCAATGGCCCAACTTGGCCCCACATAGGCCCAACATAGGCCCTCAAATTGCATCTCAAAAAACCCTCAACAACATCTTCTTTGGTTGGAGGTTTTTTTCTCTCCCCTGAGACCTCCATAACCCCAAATACCCCCAACATGGACCAATTTGCCAAACGTAAGCCCAAGAGTAAGCCCAAGCTAGCCTACAACTGATGGACCTTGGCCCTACATGGGCCCACCGTAGGCGCTAACAACTTCAAATGTGCTTCCATGAACCTATTCACACGTTGCCTTCTATGTAAGATGTTCCAATTCCATAAATACTATTCCTTGAGGGCCCAACAGTGGATCTAATATGAAATCATTCTTGGCGGGCTGGGTCCTATAAATCAAAAGCTCATGCTGACCATAGCGCTTATTTAAAAGAAAGGTTTCCTGTGTCAAGCCAGGGTCACCCCCAACAGAAATACGCCAGGGAATGGTATCTCTTTGCGAACGGATTGTGGGTTCAAAAGCCTAGGCACAGAGAGCGGCGAGACACCAATGTCAAGATGACGAATGTCACGTTCCGGCAAGCGCTCACATCCGTAGGAGAACAGCTGAAATCGATCTTGCTTTAACTTTGTGCTAGCCCAGCAAACAAGAGTCAAAAGACTGGCATCCGGGTAATAGAAGAAAGTCTTGTCGGCAACCTTCCTGGTGAAGTTCCTGTCACAGCAGTGTCCATTGAGTCCATGCACTTGGCAACGCCAGTGTCCCATATTTTCTGCTTGGGAAGAAACAAGATTTGGTTACTTCATGTGTAATCTTGAAGGCCCTAGGCACTAAAATGCTCAGGGAATGCAAGGACAGGAAGGACCTGTCCTCTTCAGCAAGCTCCGGACGTTTTCCGCAATCTTCTTATCCGCAGGCATGTAGAACTGGAAAGAAGGCACACGGGTATCAGGATGATCCACAGTGACGTGGAGCTGATACTGGAAGAACTTGAGGATCCTTCAAGTGCATGTGACAGGTGAGCAAATCGAAGTTGGGCACCACAACTTGCTCACCCTTGGCCATGGATACCCGACGTTTTTCCAAGTCCTTGGAAGTTGCAGAAGGGTACCTCTCAAAATAGGGAAGCCCACTACTGGAGGTATGTTTCGGAGGTATGATTCGGGAGTATGGTTCGGGGTATGGTTCGGGGGGTAAGGTTCGGGGGTATGGTTCGGGATGTGGGAAATCCATGTTCCACGTAACAAATGAATTATGTGATGGCCCCTGTGGGGATCTAAAAACAATCATAAACCCAGTGTGTCACGCATGAATCTCCATGTTACCAGATGTGAATTCTTTTGTTGAAGGTCATCCTCCGCCATCTACATGCAGGGCTGAGGCTTCCCCGGTGTGTTGCCTGTAATCCTTTTAGCTCTCACTGGTGCTTTCACTGACCGATTCGCTGTTGCTGTCCTCTAGGAAATTTACGGCTAAGGCTTTCTTTTGTCGAAGGTACTTTGCTTTTTGGTTGGCTGCGTGTTTAGTTTTAATTATCCATTATTGATTCGCAGCTGTCTCTGCTCACAAATGACAGGCTGGAGGTATGATTCGGGCATGATTCGGGTATGGTTCGGGGCATGGTTCGGGACAGAGTTTTTTCCCAACCTGAAAGCAAAAGTGTCATACAGTAGTCATACATCATAAATCACATTGCTTCCTCATTGCTTTTGGATTTCAAGCTCAAGACGTGTGAAGTTACATGGCCAGAAGTTCCAAGCCTAAACTCTTCCCACAAGAACAGGGCCATCTCAGCACAAAAAAGCTGCGAAGCCAGTGAATCCAAACTTAAGTTGTGAAAAAAACACTAATGCTGTCATCACTTTACCCCTATCTATAGGGGTATGGTATGGTTCGGAGGTATGGTTCGGAGGTATGGTTCGGGCATGGTTCGCAGGTATGGTTCGGGGGTATGGTTCGGACAACTCGAACATCCAGCCCTTTTAAAAAACTGGACCCCTGAAATAAAGAAAGACCCAGAAAGGAATCTAGGACACCAAGATATGGGATACCGCGCAAGCACTTCAAACGTCTTTCACCATCAAAATTCTATCCCGGGCAGGCTGCTTTCTGCAGCGAGATGAACTGCCCTGCCACCACTGTCCACGATGTGGCGCGACAGAAGAGAGGAACCACAGACTTTTTGAAGTTGGTAGTCCCTGTGCCGCCATCGGACAGACTGACACCCAGACTGACAATGTGCACCCGAAACCAATCTACATGGAATGGACAATGTTTGCAACCATTCATATGTCCGAACTCGCTAGCTGAACTTCATGCAGCACAGAAAGTTTAGCAACCACATCCCTGGTCATGTTTGAGTATCAGCCCACAGCAGTGATGTGAAAAGGTTTTGCCGAGGCACTCGCGGGAAGACAAGCGAAGCTTGCGCCACAAAGCATCCTCAGCACTCGGGTAGAAAGAAACTTCGTAGCCGCAGCGGTCTGTCGCCACAACTGCGAAGTTTTCCATTGCAGCAGGAGCAAGTGTCACAGCAATGGCAGGGTCTTAGGCAAAATCGCTGCAACAAGATAAGGAGTGTCAGAGAGACGCACAAGCCACCAGTTCCAAACAACTGTTTTCACGGTTCCAAAAGGATCTGTGACCAATACCTATGCCCTCTGCAGTGCTCACGCAGGTAAAGTAAAGTAAGCCGTGTGGAGCCGGTGTTCATATATTTGTTCGCATCTGCATGTGTTTGCGCAACAGACGTATTGCGAAAAAAATGAAGCAAATAGGCACAAATATGCACAAATAAAAACTGGCCAGTGAAGCTCCGTAACCAGCTGGGCTTGGATACAGGTGTATGTATGTGTCTAAGCGGCAATGGCCTCCATAGTGGTGTCTCAAAAGAATGCCCGCTGGCCATCTAAACATGTAGTTCCACATGTCACTGTGGAAGACAACATGGATTGGGGGCCAAGAACTTGGAATAATCAGTTGTTCGTTGACTAATCTCATCAGCAAAAAAAGGGCCATGTGGAGGCTCTGCTCCTTAAACGCAACAGGTCACTCAGCAGTCCCAGTACAACTGCGAATCACAGATCGCCAGCCTCGGCTGACTGATGCTGGGAAGGTATTGTAAAACACAATTGGAACCATATGGGTATTTCCATTGATAGGGGCATACCAGAAACCGTAGTTTACCAACTACCAGTAGTACCGCACGAGGCGGTGGCGGAAGTTGCAAGAGCGGTCAGACTGACTGACTGACTGACTGACTGACTGACTGACTATCTATTTGTCTGGTCTGTCTATCTGTCTGTCTGACTAGCTATCTGTCTGTCTGTCTGTCTGTCTGTCTGTCTGTCTGTCTGTCTGCCGTCCATCTACCTAACTATCTGCCTGTCTGTCTGACAGTCTATCTATCTGTCTGTCTGTCTATCTATCTGTCTCTCTGTCTGTCTATCTATCTGTCTGTCTGTCTGTCTAACATACAGGAAGACAGGATTGAAATCAGACAGAATGTTCTGATTCGGGAAACCCGGAGCTCTACCAAACAATGCAATGTCTTACGGGCAAATCTGAAATCGTCAGTTTCACAAGTCTGTCAACAATGGCATGCGCTGCTGAAGCTCCTGGCAAATTCGATGGCCTCAGAGAATGATCAAGCAAGTGCAGCCGCAATGTTACCAATGTTGCCAACTGCCTACTCCTGCTAAACTTCAAAAACACGCCTTCTTGTTGAAAGTGTGTGGATCTGGCTCAAAACCATTCATGGCCAAGGGCCCTACTTGAAAAAGGAACACAAATTGAAAACGTGCAGGAAGGCAGGAGAACAGGAGTGAAGCCCGGAGTTTTACCCAAACAAAACAATATATGATGGGCTGCTGTTTCACTGATCTCTCGTTTTTTTTGACTGTCCTGCCCCCCCTACCATTCAGTGAGCTGTTCTGTTTGCTGCAAATTTTACAAAATGGAAAAAGAAAAAAAACACCCAATACAGAACACAGCGAAAGATGTGGCAATTGGTTAAATAAATGTGTTTGGGAACAAAGGCTTACAGGTAACCAACATAGTAATAAGTAGCAATCTCGCAATGTGATCGATAGTTTTAAATGATGCTGGTCAATGGTTTTCAGAATTTCCGAAACAGCAAGTTTTTTCTGTCAGCTGCGCACATCCATCACTCCACAGAGTGTCCCGGCTGCGAAACTGATCACCACTGATCTCACAGGCCTATTCACTGATCTCACTGACTTGTTGCCCCAAGTCTCCCAGCTGCGCAGATCCATCACTCCACAGAGTCTCCCGGCTGCTCACCGAACTCACAGGCTTGCTCACTGATCTCGCTGACTTGTTGCCTCAAGTCTTTCAACTTCTCATACACGCGTCTGATGAGGAAGTGATGTACGAAGTCAACGACTAGGCGAACTTGTGAAGCTTCCTCGGTCAAGGCACCAATCTCTGCCAGCAGATTTTCCGAAGTCAACACCCTTTCATCAGCCGGAGGCTGTTGCGGTCCATCTGCCGGAGGCTGTGGTCCATGAGCCACAGGGTGCTGCGAAGGCAACAAAGAATCCGAAGGGCAAGTCGGCTCATCAGCAAGAGGAGGTGATTGATGAGGAGAGCAAGTTGGCTCGGCCGGAGGGCAAGTCGGCTTAGCCTTTGCCTTCTCATCTGTGACCTTCTTGAAGTATTGCACGGTCCCGTCTGGCTTCACGATCTTGTTCTTCGAGTGGATGCTGCCATCAGGGGATGTGATCTCGCACAACTCCTTAGTGAAATCGTTTTACAAGTCAACCTTCCTACCGCCGAGGGCATAGAAGTCGCCGATGGTCTTGGCCTTTTTGTACTTCTCATAGCGTTGAAATGCTTGTGATCCTTCTCTCTTGCGACCTCGAGGTTCGAACTCTATGCGTCAATCATCCCGTGGCTCAAATGCGGGCCTTTCGCCCGCTGCCATGATGAGAGGACAACGTGACCTGCGGATCTAAATTTTTGGGCCAGTAAGACAAATGTCAACTAAGAGTTGTGATCCTAATTGTAGAGCTGACAAATGAACAACAATTCAATTGCCCACTTTGGGTCAGTACCTGTCTTACAAACTCAACTCACCTCTAACAAGACAGTCGTGAAATTCTTTCGACCATTGTGAACATCAGCGTTGCCAGGTCCAGGTTGTGTTCATGAGTTCATGCACTGTACACACTGGAAACCAAAGATCCACCAGGTCTACACAATTTGGGTTCCCCGACGCAAACAAAGAAGGTCGGCTCCAAGAGGTGCAATCCTGCGCTGAATGATCAATCAATGCAGTGAAACGCTTCACCGCAATACTTAGTTCTGATTTCAGACAACTCTGCTTTCCATCTGCTTGACACCAAAATGTTCCAAAATGTTCCACAATGCCTACGCAAGCAAAACTTCAATCGAACGACTTTGTGTTGGAAATTTGTGGGTCTGTCTTGGAAGCATTCATGACCGAGTATTCCAGCTGGAAAATGCACGGCTTGCGCAAGTGGCATATCTTTTACATTCTTTCTGGCATATCCTCTGTCATTCTCTCCGGAATATCAATCATCTGATATTCTTTTTAAAAATCTATCCTCTTGGAATCTTGAAGATCAAGATGGGTCCCCACCCATGACCCTGCCTTACAGCAGCCTCTTCCACTCGTCCACCACCTCTGGTGTGGACTCGTGGCGCCAATTGTTTAGACCATCTGCGCTGCTCAGATTGCGCAGGACTTGCATGATTTTGCATAGCCCTGTCAAAATCTCGTTGTCGCCTAGATATGGCAATGCATGTGTCAACATGGACAAGTTCTTCGAAGAAAAGAACCTGATGATTGCAAGAAATTGATCAGCAAAATCAATCATGCACATGTCACTTGGTCTTCACAACGCAGCCCAGAAGCTCATCTGATTGTCAAAGGGTAATGTCTGAAGCTGCTCGCGGATCAGCGACAACACCCTTGGATGATGAATGCAAGAGATGGTTACTTTTAAGGTGAATGTTTTTTTTGCAGTCTCTATGCTCATCAGTTTGCAATGTTCAAGAAAAGTGTGAGCATGTTAGCGGGAAAATCAAAGTTGGTTTTCCCACACTGCCCCATGTCCCAATATACCAATACCATTATACCATTTGTTTGGGTACTGTTCGAAACCCTTGGATCCTGATGCAACTGCATCTTCCATCAAGGTACTGCTGCTGCTTGATTTTCGGCCAGAAGAAACGAAGAGCCAATTGTGACCGAGTACCACCCTTTTGTAATGGATCCGAAATCCCGGACGTGAGCCGGCCCAGCACCTGGCATGGTGTCAGAAAATATGCCATTCCTACGTTTTTTCTCTCCTCTCCAAGACCCCCACAGAACGAACCCCAAACAGCCGCAAAATGGACCAACTTCGCCCAACATCAGCCCAATATAGCCCACCAATGCCCCGACTTGGCCCCACATAGGCCCAACACAGGCCAGCGAGACAAAAATCGGGCGTCAACGAACGAACAGAAACAAGTGGTCTGTGCGCTCCTGAAACGAACATGGATACTCAGCTAGGTCAGCTTCGAATACTTGTTTGTTTCACACCTATCTGGTCTAAAACATGATTATACAGTTGAAATCAAAATTAAGATACCACAATATACCAGGACAGAATAATGAATAGAAAAATGATGGTTGTGTGTTGAATAACCATAGCCTAATGGTGACTTTCTGAAACGCTAAAAGGGACACTCTCAGAATCCCTGCACAAGCTCTACGCAAGCATTATGACAAACTTGCCCTCCAGTCAGGGTCAAGCATTTCATTTCTTGCAGTTATCGGGATCTTGATTTTCTTGCAACACATCTGGATGGCATTACAGCAGCAACATACACCGAAGAGCTCATGAAGAAGACAACAGACAAAGGTGATTGCTGTATGCTTTCAATTGTTGAGTGGGGACATTCACGTCTGGAGTATGAGGAGAACCCAAAAATGTTTTAAGATGAAGATCACATGAACTACGTGGGTGAATTTTACTTCAAGGTAAATGAAACTTGCTTACATGGTGGTCACAATATCTTCATGGTTGCACCAAATGATCGTGATGCTCACAATCCTATTCTTGTTCATTTGAATCCTTCTGATATGTCATGGAATGAACGACATCAGTACAGGCCTAGCCTGTAGAAGATGAGAACTCATGAAAGAAGGAAGGAGAGACGAAAGGCGAACAAGAGGAAAGCATATGAAGAACAAGCATCAAACTATCAGGGCAACACTGGTTGGGGTGGATCCTCATCTTCTTCGTCCAGAACATGGAGAACAGGCTATTGGCGATGAGTGAG
>Ga0126342_10006674_pt1 | contig 20508 bp, 14 predicted proteins | sample Cyp1metagenome_FD_92528 | JGI IMG/M metagenome (GOLD analysis project Ga0126342, IMG submission 92528) | Coral microbial communities from Lord Howe Island, Old Settlement Bay, Australia - Cyphastrea 1 metagenome | ecosystem: Host-associated > Invertebrates > Cnidaria > Coral ...
ATGGCCAAAAATGCGTTCAACATTTTTCCCATTGGAATTGCGGTTTCATACATTTTTCAGTTTTTGTTGATAAGTACAAAATGTCATAATCCACTGGAGAACCATGGACGAAATGAACATCACCTATTTTTCATCTTCGCTTTCCCAAACCTTTTTTTTGGCATGGCGATGGAAAATGTTGTTTTTACACTGTGTTTTACAATGTTTTATGTTTTTCTCTGAAATGGTTTGATCAATCGAACTTCCATTTTCATCGCGGAAGAACTTGACGTTTGTCCGTGCTGAAACAGGAAAATTTTACATGTCCCATGGATGACTAAAGATGTGTGGAACATGCTAACCATGTATCGTACCCGTACCGTACCCGTACCGTAGTACCCGCGCCCGTACCCGCACCCAAACCCGTACCAACCGTCCCGTACCTATCATTTGGCATACCGTCCTGCTTCCAAAATGGCCAATAGAGCATTATTCTCCAAATTAGCTAATATGTAGTTATGTAAGTTATGTTAATGTTAGTTATGTAATGTTATGTAATGTTTATGTAGATAGAGAGTCATGTCATGTCAATTTAATTTTTATGATTCATTCAGAATTCGCTTGATTGTGCTGCGTTTGAAACTGCCAGGAAATGTTTCATCCCTTGCCGGAAAACCATCAGAATAGAATGGAATATACAAGGAATGCGAACATGGTTTCCCAAACCTTGAAAAACGATAGTACACCCCTTGAAATTTGATGACTTGGAACTATATAATGAAATATTGACCGTGGCCCATATAGATACAGATAACATACAAATAACATACAGATAACATACAGTGTATATATACATATCGACCCTCTGTCTGTATGTATATATATATATATATTTATTTATTTATTTATTTGTTTATTTATTTACTTATTGCGTCCACATCGATGCATGAAAAATATACGATTTGCCTAAACACGCCGGTCTCCTGCCCTGCAGCCACCAGTTCCGGGGGGGGTTCCACGGTGCGGGCCGTGGCTGCCTCCTGCCGGGGGGATGTCTCAGCCTGAGACGAGCCGCGGGCCGGGGCAGACTGGGGCGTTTTCACCGTGAAAAATGGGGGGATGCACCAGCAGTATATGGGATGAACCAGAAGAAACATGGGACTTACCAATAAAAACTATGGGATATTGTTAGAACTTGGGATTTAAAGATGAAAAAATTGGGGATTCAATACCAGGAAAAGGGGGACACCATTAAAAATGAGGGGGTACTCTTCGAAAATTGGGGCGTGTCAATGGGATTAACCATGAACATCAGGGATTTACTACTCTAAAATGGAGATTCACACCCAATCTATGGTATTTTCACTGGCAAAAAATTGAACAACATATTCTGCACATAGGAGGGTTTCAATCCAACCAACCGGCAAGTCATTGAGGACGGTTTATGGCATTGGAACTATCACACCAGCAACATCGCACAACTGGGTGAAATGAACATGACAAAGGTTATCAGCAAGGTTATCAGCAATGTACAGACTGATTAAAAATATGAGAGAGATAGAGAGAAAGAGACAAAAAATTAAAGATGTTGGTCTTTTTGGACATCAAACATCCAACTTTGTTGATTTTTTGTTGATTTTTGTTGACTGTTGGTTATATCCGGTTATATCCCATTCCATCCCCATGATATCCCAATAAGATGGTGGGTTTTTTCTTGGTTAAAAAACAATTAGTTTCTCAATTCTTGTATCCCCAACCGTAATACAACTAATTCCATCATATTTTCACAAGCTGTTGGGTTTCCACGACAAATTCCGCATGTTAAATTTGGCGGCGAGGCCCGCGTTCGATAGCTAAGTTGACGCAGATAAGCTGGGTTAATTTTGAGTTGATGAATGGGAAATATAACACATTATAGTTAATGGATATTCATGGGGTTTATAAACAAACGCAACTGGGGGGTTAATTACCTTGTAATTAGCAGTGTTCAAAACCCTGGTTGGTTGATTGTTTATAGGGGATTGTTACGGGGATTATAATTTCAGGATCCTAAAATGGAGGTACTGTACCATATAAGACCATATTTTATGGGGATATTCCCTTACATAGGCCATTGATATTATGGGGGATTATACTAACCCGCCGACAACTCTTTTTGACGTTATACTCCTCTTTTGAGTTGGTTTTTTAGTTGGTTACTTTTGGACTTGAGGACAGCTGCCGAACCAGAGACCGAAGACAAGGCCGACGAGAAGGCAGAGAATGGGGGGTTTACCTAAGAACTAATTTCATTTTCACTTGACAAGACTCTTGGGTACTGTCCACTGAATTTTGATGAATTTGATTTGTATTCATTTGTTCTTTTTGATGAATATCAACTTGTTAACAATATCTGGTTGATAGTTTGGAACATTTTTAATTTTCCATATATTGGGAATGTCATCATCCCAACTGACGAACTCATATTTTTCAGAGGGGTCAACCAGATATGTTCATTTTCGTGAGGAGAACCTGAGTTCGGTTGGACGTTCCAGTGATTTCTGGTTCTAAAAGGATGAACAACTGGTAAACCCAGCACACAAGTCCCCTCTAAACATACCGTAGAAAAAGACATGGTTTTCGCCACCATAAAAGTAGATCCTTTTCTGAGGAAACCATGGGTTTTCCACATCGAACTGTCAGTTTACCTTAGGGTATATGATTTTCTTAGGGTTTGTGCAATTGTTATAAACCAATTATCCAAATAAATCCAATCATAATCTAATCAAATCCGACAGCAACATTGTGTATTCCAATAACCATCCAATTATGTCTAATTAGACAATAATCCACATGATAGCAACCGATTGTCATTGTCACCAGACATAATCCAACACAATTTAACAATCACATTGTCATTACATATGCCATCGGAACAATGACATATGTATATATATATATAATGTACACATAAGACTTTAAGAACGTGTGGTGTACATTGCCAAATTAGATGATAGTCCAAATGTTAAACATGTTTCCGACAGTGGAAGGCCTAAATTATGAATAAACCATACGTATATACGAGAATCCAACTATGTTCATCAAAATTTCACAAGCATTCTCCAATCATCAACTACTCCAATGTTGTTATCTTAGTCACATTCATAATCTCCACGTCACAATCTAATGCGACTTTATTTCGCAATCAAGGTTGGGCCCTCCAAATGGTAGCTAAGTTGTTGCACATAGATTGAATTTAATTAGGGTTTATGGTAGTGAAATAACCTGAAATATCTATAGTATTCATATGTATTCTTGTGGTTTATAAACCAAGAAACATATCCAACTGTTGGGGCCACACCTTGTAGAGGGTATTTGACTCTGAAGATAATTTGTTACATAATTATTGCTATGGAACATCACAGTTTTGATGGGAAAATCATAGACCCACATGGGTCATTTCCTAGCCCTCTCCACATGATTTGAGATACTGTGATAATGATAGAACAATAATCTAATCATCCAAATCATCATCCATGTTAGATTATTCAATCAGGATTATCATGATGATGAATATCATTATCATTCTCCGATTAGATTATCTAAGAATAAGCATAATATAGTAATATAATAAGAACAGTAAACATAACAATTAAAACATAATTACAAAAATAAGAATCAACGTAATGAGAATCATGTCCCATCAAAGATATCCGATTTTTTCAGACTCATCCCATCCAAATCAGCCAGATTTTTTTGAACTTCCGAGGCCAATGTGGAGGCTGAGGTGGTAGAGTCCAACACCACTGAGCCCAAGGCTGGGCGGCTGGGGCTATTGGGGTTCCTATGGCTGCCATGGTGTCCTATAAGCGCCATAAATTAGGAACAATAACGATTAACCACGGAAAAAAAAAACAGGTAACTTGAGATACTGATGGATTGTTGTATATGTTTGAAACCAGTTATATGCATATTTATGGATAAATTAGGATATAAGCCCCTACTAAACTATAGTTACTATATATAATATCCTAATATACAACTGGAACACCCCCAGGTAGGATAAACAAACATCAACAAACATGGGTTAAACCATGGTGTAAAACCTGTTCGGATTTGGTGATTTGCAAATGAACAGCTAGTGGGGAAAACCACATCTTTTTGGTTTAAAGGAGGGTATACTACCTCATTTATTGGGGATTATGATGATCCATACTTAACTTAAGGGCACTGTAGCTATCTATTTGCGAACCACAATGATGGGATGGATTTTTTGTATTTTTCCATGGTTCACCGAAACCTGTTTTTCTCAGCAGGGCGAAAAAAAAATATGGGGACAATAACCTCTATGGGGATGATCACTCAGAATAACCTTGCTTAAGGCTTAAACATTATATATTCCCATTGTGAACCTGAACTATTGCTAATATAACGATATATAAGGGGGATATCATCCATGGTTGGGGACCTATGCCTCGAGTGACCCAGATGGTACCATTCCAGACACACCCTCCAAGTTTAGTGGAAACTAATCTTCCCTCAATTTTGCAGTGTCTAGGGATAGCAACTCTGTTATTGCAATGAATTTCCATTTGAATTTAATCCCCTGCTTGCGCCATCAAACGCTCGTCATTCATGGGAGAAAATCCAAATTGGATGCCAGCTGTTTCCTATTCGATTTGCTATTCCTCATCCTGATTTGAGCCAGAAACCAACAAACGACATGTTTCCATATGATGTCTTTTGTTGTCACACTGAATTTCCTTCAGGGTACCCTCTGGCAATTCAACACAGCTATGGAAAGATCCACCATTTTTCATGGGAAAATTCACTTTTACTACGACTGGGCCATGGCTTCAAGTTCGCAAACTGTAAACGTTTACCGGGCCGGGTATCTCAAGGTATCTCAAGATTCCAAGATCCCAACTTTCCTGGTGGGATGAAGCTAAAAACATCTGGCCATGGTTTACAAACCTTGGGATTCTTTGGGTGAAAAATCCCTCGCTTCTAAGATGTTCGCCAAAAAAAGAGCTCCAGTTTTTTTATGGGGGATTTCAGACTGATTCAGATTTGATTTACAAAATACCATTGTTTGATAGCTAGATTATCTATAAATCCAATAAGATGTGGCTGATAGGTAGATGATCTATACATGGACCCAGTTTTTGTTCGAGGCATTTTTTGAAATCGAGGATTTCCCAGTTCCCAGTTCTCCAGGTGGTTGAGGCTCCAGAAGAGGCGCTGGTTTTTTGCGAATTCCCGGAATAATCATTGATTAACCAATATTGGTTATATATATATATTGGAAGATCATTGATGGGATATAAAATGGTTGTATATACTTGGAATATAAATCATGATGATTAACCATAAAAAAGGGATATACAGTATCATGGAAATGTACTCGGATATATATATATATATATGTATATATATGTATATATATATATAACCATATTGTTTTTTGAACTAAACATCAAACATTGGGGATAGATGATAGATGAGGTGATTTTTTGCTAAGATACCCATCCTACCCTCCAGTAAACATACACAAGGCATGGAAATCCAGGGTTTATAGATCAGTTCCGAAGGAAGCCGCGAAGCGAACTGGATTTCCTTCGCTATGTTGGGAATTCACCAAGCAAACATGGAATATCACCTACCCTCTGGTAAACTAACATAGCAATGGAAAATCACCATCTTTAATAGGTAAATCAACTATAAATGGGCCATTTTCAATAGCTATGTTAAATTACCAGAGGGTACAGGAACCGTGTTCAATGAGGATCCCCTTTCAAGCCATCCTCATTCGGGGGAAGTTTCCCATAATCCGTCCTGATGAACAGATTCCCGGTGCAAGTTTTCTGGTCAGTTGCTGAATGGTAAGGGAAGAGTCATCAGTAAATCCTTGATATTTCCGATGATTTCCAACAATTTTTACAGGACTCCAGCTGATGACCCTGTCAATTTCACCTTGAGAACCGAATCCGAGGCTCCATTTTTTTCAGGATAAATTCTGATTACTGCTGGATTGGCGTCATTCGTTGAGGCATCAATTCACCCAAATCCCATAATTTACCACATTTTTTTAATTGCTTGTGCCAGTGATTTGAAATACCTGATTACGGCTGGATTGGCATCAATTCACCCAAATCGCCATTCGTTGAGGCATCTCATTACGGCCACGAGAAATCGCTGTCACCACATAGCCATCATCCCAGGACGATAACGTCTCGGCTGTGCTGAAGCTCATGTCAGGCGCTGGAACGCCTTTTTGGGCAACCGGGCAACGTTTCGATATTTTGAGGCGAAAAACGAAGGTTTCCTGTGCAGATGTTCTGAAGAAAACCAATCGATTGATCTTTGAGAAACATGATTTTGATCATGTCGATGTGCTAAGGTCAAAAGTTGGATTCTAAAGACAATCAAAGGTGATGGGTTGCTATACTCATTTTTTTAGGAATTCTTTGGGGATAGTATAGAACCATCAGAAAAGGGGACAGTCATCCCATGTCATCCCTTGGGGGGTTCGTTTTTTCTTGTGGATTTTTCCTGACCATACCACATTCATTCCATGTAACTTGAGCATCCCCCAGTTGAGTCTACGTTTTTTTTTTCCGAAACGGGATGAAGATACTGTGGCTATAGGTGATGCTTGGGGACCTGGGGACGGTTTTCGAAATTTCTTGGTACACGCTCCATCTGAGGATAGGGTGGAACCCGGTGGCCCACCTGCCTTGATGGAACCCACGGATCAACAGCCCGGCAGTGACCACATTGAAAACACCACTGTGTTCGCTTTCAGAGTAGCTGGAAGCCTCCAATCAACCCAGGCTGGTTGAAAGATTGTTGAATGCTTGCTGAAGTGTTTTGGACCGCTGCCCCCCAATGAGTTTCATTGCTGAGATCTCTCCATTCAAGTGATTCTAGTCGCTAAAAAACTTACATCCACAACATCGGAAAACATCAAAACGTCCCATTTATTTTTTTTTCGGTCCTTTGCACACCAACCCCAGATTTTTTTTTTTTGCCTTGTTGCCTTTAAAACGGTCGATTTTCACCCGTCGAACCGGCGCCCGGCGCCAGGTGGGCATTTTGAGGCCGCCAGGAAAGAGCTCATGAAGATGCTGAAGGCGGTCCCCATGGCCACCAATCACTGGGTAAATCGTATGGTTTTGATAGGGAAATCATCCCCAGCCATGGCCTTCATTCCCTTAATGATCAACTGTTTTGTGAATATATATGGCATTAATTTATGGGATTATTGGGATTGGGAAAATCATGGAAACCAAAATGGATCATTTCCATGATTGGAATCACATGATTTTCATGGATTTTCCATGATTTTGGGAAATTATCCATGTTTTTTTTTCTCATTATTTTGGGATTATTGGGATTATTATGCTTATTATGATGATCAATTATGATGAATCAAATCATTGGATACCATTACTGGAATACTGATTATGATTATCGATGATGATGATGATGATATTTAGATGATTATCACTGGATATTTTGGATATATATAAATCATAAATCGTCCAATTTTTTCTATGATTCTATGAATGATTCCTGAAAGGAGAATCATCTCTCAGTTTTTGATTGGGTGATTGATTGATTTTGGACACGAACATCATGGAATCACTGAATCATCGAAGAATCGTCGTTTTTTTTGGGACCAAATTTCGTGGATGTGAGGAGGGTGAACTACCAGAACTACAAGGAACTTGAGAATTCACCGCCAACAAAAGCAGGTCCAACAAATCCATAGAGTTTGAAGCCAAGCGAACATTTGACAGATACCTGTGCTGATAAGTTTTTGAACCTGAAAACTTCATGGGATTTGGGAAGGCTCATTTTTTTTCTTGAAAAATGGGTGATGGATCCCATATCAAAACGCGGTTGCATTTTTTGCGACTGGCAGAAACTCGCGGAAAACCATGGAGTTTGGATCAATGATCCCTTTTGGTTCTGGATTGAGCCCCACATCCTGTGTCCCCATGGGAGAGATCTTTGTGATGGTTAAATCCGAAAAATCCTGATCTTTGATGGCAAAAGCCCCTGTCCCGTAATATTCAGGCTATAAAAGATGAGATTGATGATGAAAACACGTTAAAGCATAAAAATCATCTATTTCCTGGAGGATTTTACATTTTTCTGGGCTTCTATTTTCACCATTTTCAATCGAACACATGGGAATGGGAAGCTCCGTTCCGTCCACTGGGTTTCGCCAGGAGAACCCCAACGACGCTGTAGTTCTGCACAACTTGGGCGTGGCCTTGACAGAAGAAGGTCATGGACCGTCATTTTGAATGGGAAGAAAACATGGTTGAGGATAAACAAACGGGATTTTATGGCAAAATAAAGACTATATAATGGCAATCAATAGGGATTTTGATGGGATTAAATGGAGAATCATGGGAATTATCTACATAACGTGGTAAAACCAATGCCATCTGCACCATCCCCCCCCAAAAAAACGTGGTTTTTATGGGTGGGATTGAAGCTGGTTTACTGGGTCGGCCATATTAATGGGGTCAAAGATGGGATTCCAAGCCATCAAACATGACATGGGGATGGAGACAGCGACGTTGTCCCCTTGTGTTTGTATCTCACTGGAAGTTCCTTGTTGAGAGGTAGATTCCCAAGTTATCCAGGTATCCAAACTGTCTAAGGCGTGCTTGGTTTCACCAAACAACGTGCAACAACTTGAGCAAGTCGAAGGGCCCGAAGGGCCCTGGCCCTAGCCTAGCAGGGCCTAGCAGATGTTCGAGACCACCCCACAATCCTATTACCTTGGGTGATCCGCAGCTCAAGCTGAGAGGCAGATATCAGGAAGCTGAGGAGAAATTCCTCCAAGCCTGGGAACTGCAAAAGAAAGCCAACAAGGCGCCGAGCGGGGTCTTTGTGGCACTGGGTCAAGAAAGATCCAGCAGCTTAAGATCAACTGGATAAGATGCAATATAAGAATATCATGTGATATGTATATATATATATATTATATAATATATATATATATATATTAGTCATTCTGAAGTAGATAGATCTATTCGTTTGGATCGCTGTTCCGATTTTGCTGTGATTTTGACAGGTTTACTCCAAGGTGATTATGACATATGTGTGTGCACACATATAATGAATGCATGCATTGGATTATCAAATACATATATATATATATTTATAATATGTGAAATATCATATGTGTATGTATAATATACATATGTATATATATAATTATATATATAATATATATATATGTATATTATACACATATTTTGGGGGTGTTCAGACATGTTCAGATCATCCTGGATGTAGTTGAACAAAAGGATCCCCTGGTGGCTGGTTCGCATATTATTTTGGTAAGATGCGTAAATTGAGAGTCTAGGTAGATGAATTAGAGGATTCGCGAGATTTTTCTCCCATTGAACCCACAACATGGGGTTTTCACCAGCCAACATGACTGGGAATATTCAGGATTTAAGCAAGCTGAATGATGTCACCAAATGATGGCTTATTATCCAGATGTGTCAATTACCCAGATCGGTGCATGATGATCCCATTTGATATGGGTTGACCTTTGGTAGGGTCGCAACAAATTGGACCCAGGGGGAGGGATCTGATACTGCACAAAGCATTGCGGGAGCAAGGCATGGTGAGTGCTGCAACACTCTCTTGCACTTATCTTCCAACGGATTTCTGTGTTGCATGACCTGCTGTACAAGGTCAACCAGTCGAGCTTGCATTGGAGGGAGTGGCCTGGATAGTAGGTGCAACAACCATGACGTATTTGAAAAAATTACCACAAAGCCTTCAACACTTGATATGTTTGACATGAGCCTGAAACGAGTGACACTGCCATGCAGCCTTCAGACTTTGACATTTGGCAGCCAGTTTAACAAGAGCTTCACAGGAGTGACCCTGCCAAACAGTCTTCAGACCCTGACATTCAGTGAATATTTCAACCAGAGCCTGAAAGGAGTGACCTTGACATTTGGCGAACGTGACAATCAGAGTCTGGAAGGAGTGAACCTGCCAAGCAGTCTTCAGACATTGATATCTGGCCAGAACGCCAACCACAGTTTGGGAGGAGTGACCATGCCAAGCAGTCTTCAGACCTTGACTTTCGGCAATCTGTCCAAACAGAGCCTCCAAGGAGTGAACCTGCCAAACTCTTCAGACCTTGACATTTGGCGAAAATTCAATCAGAGTCTGGAAGGAGTGAACCTGCCAAACTCTCTTCAGACTTCAGACCTTGACATTTGGCTACATCTTCAACTAGAGCTTGGGAGGAGTCACGCTGCCAAGCAGTCTTCAGACCTTGACTTTCTCGCACGTTTCAATCAGAGTCTGGAAGGAGTGACCCTGCCAAGCAGTCTTCAGACCTTGACATTCGGCGAATGTTTCAATCGGAGTCTGGAAGGAGTCTGGAAGGAGTGAACCTGCCAAACTCTCTTCAGACCTTGACATTTGGAGAACGTTTCAATCGGAGTCTGGAAGGAGTGAACCTGCCAAACTCTCTTCAGACCTTGACATTTGGTAGTGGGTTTAACCAAAGCCTGGAAGGCATGACCCTGCCAACTGCTCTGGATAGTTCTGTATGTCATGGGGTCTTCTGCTAGCAGGATGTGATTCGCCTGGTGCCAAGATGACGACCAGGGGTAGAAAGTTGTGGTGATTTTGGGGTTATGCTCCCGCAATTCCAATGGATTCTCGGGGTGCCCCATTTTTTGACATCCAAGCCACTCCCCATACTTGCTGCTTAGCGGTTAACATCCATTTTCACTTGTCAATATCCCAACTTTTTGCGAAACCCGACACATCATAGTGTTGGTGGTGTATATATATATATACACATCCCATGCCATTACAGTATAATTATCCCATAAGATGATGATTATCATTTACATATTCATCCCCACATGCTTTCAAGGGCAAAATGCCCTAGTCTTCTTTTTTTTTGGTATCAATGACACGTCTCGTCCTCGACTCACCCACTTCCAACTGGGCAGCCCCCATACGATTCCCGGGTAAAGCACCAAGTGTCCATTACTATCATTGTGTTTATTACTCTCATCAAATATCTATGTTCATCATGTTCATCAGGTTCATCAGCTTCATGATCATCATGTTCACCATGATCATGATGATGTTGATGATCATCACCATCATGATCATTGATTTGTTTTTTTTTTTTTTAAATTATAACTAGGTAATTCCATATTTATAGATGATTGTTTATCACCCCATCATTCTTTACTACCGTACCATCATCCTGTGGCATAATTCGCAGGTGAATTACGCCACGATGTTTGGCTTGGCCACGGTCTTGACAGAGCAAGGCTCCGGTGGAGCCGTTGGATGTTCTGTTTTTTTTGCCAAAAACCATAGGGAGAATGGGGCAAAACCCAAACTTTCTTTTGTGCTGTGGTTTGAAACAAATTGCGCGACATGGTGATTTTTTTTTTCAGAAAATGATGTTCTTTTTTGGTTTACTACATTCAGTGGGAAGTGAACGGGCACAGGCCACCGGTTTCACCGGCTTCTCTGGATCTTCATGGCCCAGCGGGTTGGATCATATTATGACACCATAGCTGGATGATTACACGCATTAGTCGCCCGTAAACGTACAAAAAAATCAAAAAGATGTGGAACAGCCACCATAAAAGGTTGGGTAATTCTCCGATTATGGGTTTTCTGGGTCTGTTTGGAGCAGTTTTCCTCAGGGTAATATTCCAACATTTATGATGCTAAGGTTTGTTGTTAAGCTCGTGTTATCATGTTTCGGAGGTTGGGGAACATCGGCATCCCAATACTGGGAATCCCGTTCTTAACCAACCACTTCATGGAATGACAGGGTGGGTACCCCCAGGAATATCCTCATGTTCTTGGTTATATTCCTTACATCCCAGTTGATATCCCTACTATATATATATATCCCAGTTGATATCAAGCATGAGATTCCTAGTCTACTTCCAATATATTTCCAGAATATGCCCACTCTTCCTGGGTTTTGGATTTGAACATTGCAAAAAAAAAGTAGCCGCTGTGGCAGCTCTTTTTCGACTCGGGCTCTGGAAGACGCCTTCCGAAGTTTTCTACATAAACCACGCTCAAAACCCCAGAGTTTATCATAGAGCAAAGTGCTGGTGCAGATGGATCGTTGGGTGTTCGGCTACGCAACATATGTAGCCTCCAGTAATTTTCCACATGAGCAGCGTTCAAAACCCTTGTTGGTTGATGATTGTATGGAGTTATAGTATCCAATAGATTGGGGATTATGACCATCCTTCAAATGGGACATCCTATACACCAACTAGTGCAAAGGGACGACACTTATGGTTTTAAACACTGCTCACAGAGCTATGGAAAAGCTCACAGAAAACAGGAAAGATATACCTCTTAAACCTGGTGATTGTCCAGCTCTGTTGAATTGCCAGAGGGCAGCAAACAATGTTGCGAACACGAACACCGAAAATGGGAATAGATCCAGCAAAATGTATTGGTTCAAAAATTAGGACACCCCCCAAATGCCGCTAGGTTTAGACCATAATGTTCCACATTTCTTCACATTATATTGGGGTATCATCCCCTCATTTCTGAACACATCAAATATCATATTCTTGGTTACGGCCCACGATATCAATTTTCTCACAAGTATTGGTAAGAAATGGGGCCAAATCTTTCAATCCCTCGACGGATTTCGAAGCAATACTTATGGGGAGGATCCAACCATTGACCTATTTTCACCCACATTCCCCGGATTCTTCAAGACAGCCTCGACATTTGTGGTCCACTCTCGGGGGTGCAGTTCAAGTGAACGAAATGGATATATTTTACCATAATTGTAGGGGTAAACGATCTTGATTATATAGGTGTAAAATCATCATTGATATCATTGTTATACACATCAATTAGGGCTTTTTTAAGCCAAGTGTCACAATGTTTGGCGCTGAATCCCACAACCATTGGATTGTGAAGTTACCATTTTCAATGGTAAACAGTGGATTTTTATCTGCAACTCTCATCTAATCGATGGTTGAATCGGCGAAATCACTGGCCGGTTGTCACAGCCAGCCGTCCAGGTGAAAGCGGCAAGCTGCTCCAAGCCGAGGCGTTCGATGGGAACCAAAAAAGTGGTATTTCTGATGAAAGTTTGGGGATACCAAGAAAAGCCATGTATTACAAGTTTTGTTGGCTGTCCCTATTTTATTTCAATGATTGTATAGGGTATTTCACGGGATTTAGGCAACACAACTTGTAATACATGGAGATTAAATAGGGATATAGGGGGAGATAGTTGGCAACTAGTGAAATGGTTGATGACAGATGAAACTTCTGTAAAAATAAAGGATTTAACCCATGGACGAGTGACGCTGGGGTTTGATGGTTATATGTGGTATAGCCATAAACCTACGGTGATTTCATGGGGATATGATATGGATAAATGATAATGGGGATTTGATGGGAACATGATATCATATTGGACATACCCTCTGGTAAATTAACATAGACCCTGGCAGATAGGGGTTGGAAGATTAGTTTCCATTAAAACTAGGCTATTTTCAGGGTCTATGTTAATTTACCAGAGGGTATAAAGAAATGTATATATTCATAGATGCAACCCACAACTTGTGATAAATGGCAGTGTCTGAAAGTTGGTTGATCCAACCAGGTCTTTTTTCATGGGATTTCACCAACAAACATGTGGCTCTAATGGGGTTATGGGGATATATGGGGGATATCATTTTCCCCAAAAAAGGTGTTTTCTGGGGATAGAATTCGATATTATCTAGGTGATTTTTCTTGTTATGGCTATCGGGACATGATGGGATAATGGGATCATGGTGGGATAATGATGGAATATACGATGTGTTTCTGTCACATGGCGGGGTAGAAATCCCACGAACTCAAAGGAGAGGTTTATAGCTGGAAAATCTTCGAACTTTTGGGTGGAAATTCCGGCCAGCCAGGTGTCATCACCAGAAATGTTTCTTTTTTCCGCAGTGTGGCGGTTTTCTGCAATCCAGCGATGGGAGGCATGATTACAGTAGTTTCCCCTCGCCACCAGTGATCTATAGGACTGTTTACTAGTTACTCACCAGAATGATTCTCCAGGTAGTGGCAGGGTCAGCAAAAAAAAAACGAATGGCCCCAGATTCCGATGGTTTCAGATCCTAAAGCAATGACCGATGTGGCTACGATGTGGCCATGATCACATCAGCAGCCTCCGGCAAGCAAATATGGCAACAGGATATCTCCTGAAATGGGCATTTTTTTTGGCAAAAGTCACCTCACTTTTTTTTCAAACTTTCCAGCCATGCTTGTTTACCAGAGGGTATATCCTTTGACCAATATATAATATACATATAATTCTTACTGGATGAATCAATTGTTTGTGGCATTGATTTTTCTAACACTTTGCATGGGCACACATGTTTTTGAGATAGAAACTCATGGGGATGGCTTCTCAATAGCTTGACTCACACAGAAGAGAGAACAGTAGAAGAGTAGAGCAGAAGAGTAGAAGAGTAGAGTCGAGAAGAGAATCGAATTGAAGATATTGAAGAGTAGAAGTGATTAGAGAGGCGTAGAGCAGAGAAGGGAAGAGTAGAAAAGATCCCTGCTGCCTTGCCCTGCCTTGCCTTGCAAAATCCCGATCTTGTACAGATCTCGTAAAGACCTCGTACGGATCTCGTAAAAATCACGCTGTCAAGCGGTACCTTGAATATCTCAGTGTGCTGTGTTGTTCAGTGCTGGAATGTTCCTGGTGTGCCACTGGGAAAAGCGTTTTGTGAGTATAGGAAAGACAGATAAAAAACGGTACAAAGCGTTGCAGTCTGCATAGGAATTTCATGAAAACAATGTGCACATATATGGATAGGTGGCGGTGTGCCGTGGTGATTTGGCTATGGCACAAGTTCTTTAGGTTGTGGGGTAAGCTGTGTGCCATGCGGTGGGTAAGATTACAGGTTGTGCGTAAGTTACCACCCGTACTCGTATTGTTGGGGGATCGATGGCATTTGAGCTATGCTTTCCACTGACCTCACCACACTGGTCTTTCCGCTATGGGATCCTGAAAAAGTGATGCGCTTTTTCTGCTTTCACTAGGCACAAAAAGTTTTTTTTGGGATTTGAAGCGATGAGGTGTTGTAACCCTTTGGCCATACACGGCGCATAGAGGCCCCTCATGGCCCGGCGGATCATTCCCTGTTGCAACTCAACACTGAGGTGATCTGAACACACCTCAACACCACAGTGACGCACACAACAAGACACAACAATGCAGAACAAGAGCACAGCAACGCACCAGAAACACGGCAACGTGCTTAGTCTAGTTCTAGGGTGAACTAACCCACTTACTAGTTGGGGTGAACCACTGAACCACCAAATAGTAGTATTTCCTGAGCAGCCTGAAGGGCGCAAAACAATCTTTTTTTTGGCATCGGGCCTGAAACATGCGCTGCAAATCTGGCGGTTCAACAAGGCTTCGGCCAAATAAGATTGGTAGCCAGAGCTCTAGCTTGAATGCAAAAAGGATTTTCCATAAGTCAAGATTTGAGCCTCCATGGCCAAGCAAGAGCAAAGAACATGTAAAGCACTACTACCGAACAATGGGAAAAACAGAAATGGTCCTGATGACAGTGACATGCACACTTCAATGAGCACGAAGAACAACAGGTTTTTCTGACCGAATAATCATCAAATCATACAACATCAGATGCTTTCTGGTACCCTCTCCTCCCGCCAACGGACTTCTAATGAGTGCTTTCCCAGAAAGAAAGAAATTGTTGGATGCGCTCGTCCAGAAAGTCGTGCGCCAGTGCCTGGCGCAACCCTGTTTTGATTTTGCAAAGGGCTAGAAGTTGCTGAGTCCTGGTTTGGAAACTCCTCCAAGTGGTGTCTTCAGGATCTGTACAGCAGTCCTGGCATGCACCTGATTGATGTTTCCAGTGCGCGGGCGCTGTTGTTATCCCCGCCACAAACTGACATGGAGTGTTTGGAGTTTTCTTTTCTCGTTTTTTTTTTAAATGTGGGCGGCTTTGGAACCTGAATTGGAAAATGATCATCCAAATATGTCGAATCCAAGCGAAACTTATGTGCGACAGGCTGCAGTCTCCAGCGCTGAAGCCACCGGCTGCTGGCAACCCAGCAAGCTCCATGGGCCATGCTTGGCAGCCCACACTGCGTCCTATGTTTTCCCTGGGTTCCGGAAAGAGCCGTGCTGACAGGATCTGGGGTCATTCACCTTTGTGCTGCAGAAATCTCAAGGTCGGGGTCAAACCCGATTCAAAACATTGGGGTGCCATTCATGAAAATTTGGGCCATTACATGTATATATTCAAATTTACAGAGAGAGAGATAGATAGATAGATAGATAGATGAGATGAGATGAGATGAGATGAGATTAGATTAGATTAGATTAGATAGATAGATAGATGGATAGAAAGAAAGAAAGATAGATAGATGATAGATAGATAGATAGATAGATAGATAGATAGATAGAGAGATAGAGAGATAGAGAGATAGAGAGATAGAGAGATAGATAGATAGAGCGACAGATAGATAGAAAGGTAGATAGGTAGATAGGTACATAGGTAGATAGGTAGATAGGCAGATAGGCAGAAAGGTAGATAGGTAGATAGGTAGATAGAGGTAGATAGAGGTAGGTAGGAGGTAGATAGAGATAGATAGAGATAGATATAGATAGATATAGATAGATATAGATAAAGATAGCTAAAGGTAGAAATACATAGAGATAGATAGACAGATAGAAAGATAGATAGAGAGGTAGATAGATAGATAGATAGAATAGAATAGAATAGAATAGAATAGATTAGAATAGAATAGAATAGAATAGAATATAGAATAGATAGAATCAATCGATTAGATAGACTAGATAGATTAGATAGATAGATGAGATTAGATTAGATTAGGTATATTAGATTAGATTAGGTTAGGTTGGATTAGATAGAGTAGATAGATTAGATAGATAGATTAGATAGATAGATTAGATTAGATTAGTTCAGATTAGATCAGATTAGATCAGATGAGATCAGATTAGATAGATAGGTAGATAGATAGATAGATAGATAGATAGATATAGCTAGGTAGATGAATGAATAGATAGATAGATCGATAGATAGTTGGATGAATAGATAGGTCGATTGATGGATAGATAGAAAGAAAGAAAGATAGATAGATAGATAGGTAGATAGATAGGTAGAGATAGATAGATAGATAGATAGATAGATAGATGAGATGAGATGAGATGAGATGAGATGAGATGAGATAGATAGATAGATAGATAGATAGATGTACATAAGTGGTTACAAACACAGATAAACAACATCACATATATGTGTACGTGATATATATATATTTAAAAATATAGATATATAAACCGTCGAGACATGCCAAGCTACAAGATGCGCATGATCAGCCCAGCACCCCGCAGCTTTGGAAGGTGGCAGAGCTCCTGCCACACCAGCCGAGAAGCCCAGGATCAGCGGTAATTTTGTGCCCACATGGGTGTGTCTGAAAATGAGGTATATAGCCTGACAATAGCAGTTTGAACGGGTAAAAAAATGATGATGAACCAGTGGGTGGACTGGGGTTACCTATTTTTAGGCCCAGATTGAGCACCTATTACAATCGAAAGCTTCTGGGACCTTGGCACGAATTTACACCCCAGCATTAAGTAGCGTGCGACGGCCAAGGACAGCAGGGTCAAACTGATCAACTCGCCCAAACCATCCTATTTTGGGGTATATACTCTATTTAGTATCCAAAACACGCCATGAAGGTAGCCACAGTCAGGAAATGCACTGGGAACATGATCGAAGGAAGTTTAGAAGTCAAACTTCCGAGAATATGGACAGACGAAAAGCAGAGATGGGAAGAGTCAGAGAGAAGAGAAGAACAGAAGAGAGAAGATCAGAGAAGATCGAAAAGTAGGCTCGCTAAAGCGGCGGGTGCGAAGCCATCTGGCCAGATGAGAGATGAAAAATTGCACGCCGTTGTGGCGCAAAGCACGTTTCCAAGTCAAAATGTACAAAGCATACCATTCTCGGACCACTTTTGGAAGTTGCGATGTCGAAAAAGTGCACGCCGTTGTGGCGCGAAGCCTATTTCGAAGTCAAAATGTACAAAAACACCAGCTTCGGACCACTTTTGGAAGTTGCGATGTCGAAAAAGTGCACGCCGTTGTGGCGCGAAGCACATTTCGAAGTGAACATGTACAAAACACACCAGCTTCGGACCACTTTTGGAAGTTGAGATGTCGAAAAAGTGCACGGTTGTTGTGGAGCGAAGCACATTTCGAAGTCAAAATGTACAAAGCACACCATTCTCGGACCACTTTTGGAAGTTGAGATGTCGAAAAAGTGCAGGCCGCTGTGGCGCGAAGCACATTTCGAGGTCAAAATGTTAAAAACACTAGGGCTTGGGACCACTTTTGGAGGTTCAGACGTGGTTTCGCATGGCAGGCGCAAGGGGTTGTGCACCTTGTCAAAAGTGAGCAAAACGTGAGGGTTTTGTCGCATTTCCAAAAACGATGGCAGGCGTGGGACATCTGAAGAGGAGCTGCAAAGATGCATTTTCCGTGGCAGGCGCAGTACAAGAGACATCTTCATCAGAGCTGTTAGGAGGTCAGGGCACTGATTTCCTGAGAGGGGTTTCATTTTGGAGCCTGAGATCTTCAGTTTTGGGAAGATGATTTTGCGTAACAGGTGCAGCACTTCGTATGACCCGGCCTCACTTTTTCATGGCAGTTGCCGTACTTTAGACAGGTGGAGTGGAAAAATCGCGAACTTATTGGTACGAGGCCGTCAGCGCTGCAGTCAACTTTCCATTTTTGAAGGAAGCCTCCCAGAATTGCTTTGTTTTTGATGTTATCAAGTTCAAAAATTAAGAAGTCTCGCAGAATTGCTTCGTTTTGGATGTTGTCAAGTTCAAAAAATTAAGAAGTCTCGCAGAATTGCTGCGTTTTTGATGTTGTCAACTTCGAGAAATGAGGAAGTCTCGCAGACTTGCTTCGTTTTTGACGTTGTCGCGTGCAAACATTGAGGACGTCTCGGAGAATTGCTTCGTGTTTGATGTTGTCAGCGTTGAACAATGAGGAAGTCTTGCAGAATAGCTTGGTTGTCAAGCTTGCAGATAGACAGGTAGATAGACAGACAGACAGAGAGATAGATAGATAGACAGACAGAGAGAGATAGAGAGATAGATAGATAGATAGAAAGATAGAAAGAAAGATAGAAAGATAGATAGGTAGGTAGGTAGGTACATAGTCAGAGAAAGAGAAAGAAAGAGAGAGAAAGAGAAGAGACCTCAACCACCTGTCGGTCCATCATTGGCTTCGCTCTGCCATCCGTGACTCACAACAACCAATCTCTCCTATAGGTTTTCTATTTTTGAAACTTCCGCCACCGCCTTGTGCGGTACTACTGGTAGAAGCAACATATTTGAATGTTGTAAGTAGATTGCCTCGGATGGCTGCACAGATCACCATTCGGGTACCAGGAAACACCCGAAATATGTCCAGTTCATCATCTTAGGCATGCAAACACAGACCATGTTAGAAAATGTTTGAGACATTTCGAAACCAGGAAACCTGATCTGAGATGGTCCAACCCATTTTTTCCCCACAACTTTGTGTGGGGTTCTTGTTTTCGATTCTGTATCCCGAGCCTCCTCGTCCTCCTCCGCCCGCCTCCTCCGCTCACATTTTGTCACACACCATCTTTGACACAACTTTGTCCAACACCATCTCTGTCACACACCAACTTTCACACCCAACTTTGTCACACACCAACTTTCAAACACAACTTTGTCACACACCATCTTTGACACACAACTTTGACCTGTCACACACCAACTTTCACACCCAACTTTGTCACACACCAACTTTCAACACAACTTTGTCACACACCATCTTTTACACACAACTTTTACCTGTCACACACCAACTTTCACACCCAACTTTGTCACACACCAACTTTCAACACAACTTTGTCACACACTGTCTTTGACACACAACTTTGACCAACACCATCTCTGACACACAACTTTGTCACACACTATCTTTCCCACGCAACTTTGTCACACACCAACTTTCACACACAACTTTGTCACACACTATCAAGTCCCACATGGCACAATGTCATATCCACCTTCGTTTCACGTGGCAGGCGTGGCGTAATGTCACATCCACCTTCGTTTTGCGTGGCAGGCGTGGCGCTTATGGCACTGGGTGGCGCGCTTGGGCTGGTTTAGTCGCCCGTGACGCCGCGGCACTTTGCGTGGCAGGCGTGGCACAATGTCATATCCACCTTCGGTTCACGTGGCAGGCGTGGCGCAATGTCACATCCACCTTTGTTTTGCGTGGCACGCGTGGCACTTATGACACTGGGCGGCGCGCTTGGGCTGGTTTCAGTCGCCCGTGACGCCGCGGCCGTTTGCGTGGCAGGCGTGGCACAATGTCATATCCACCTTCGTGTCACGTGGCATGCGTGGCGCAATGTCACATCCACCTTCGTTTTGCGTGGC
>Ga0126342_10006675_pt1 | contig 20507 bp, 20 predicted proteins | sample Cyp1metagenome_FD_92528 | JGI IMG/M metagenome (GOLD analysis project Ga0126342, IMG submission 92528) | Coral microbial communities from Lord Howe Island, Old Settlement Bay, Australia - Cyphastrea 1 metagenome | ecosystem: Host-associated > Invertebrates > Cnidaria > Coral ...
CAAACAACAACAAACAACAACAAACAACAACAAACAACAACAAACAACAACAACAAACAACAACAAACAACAACAAACAACAACAAACAACAACAACAACAACAACAACAACAAACAACAACAAACAACAACAACAACAACCAACAACAAACAACAACACCAACACCAACAACAACAACAACAACAACAACAACAACAACAGCAACAACAACAACAACGACAACGACAACGACAACAACAACAACAACGACAACGACAACGACAACGAGAACGAGAACGACAACGACGACATGTGTTGTTCCTTGTTCCATGGCTTCAGCTGGTTAACTGTGCGCACTGCACGCACGCAGGGTTGATACGACTTTTACGTCCATCGATACGACAGAAACCTACCCCTTAGTAACATCCAGGAGTAATTATAGAGCATGGGTTTTTCAGACCCGGCCTCGTCGAACTGGTGGGAACCCAAAACACCCAAGCGGGAACCCAAAACACCGTGGGAACCAGACACACCTTTGTGGGAACCAAAAACACCCTCCTGGGAACTGAAAACACCATTCCGGGAAAAAAAAACACCACGGGAACCAGAAACACCATTCCGGGAACTGGATACACCCAACCCCTGGTTGCCACCTGGCTGAACAAGACCACGCAAGCTTTGCAGCAGCACTTGCGCTTGAATACACGTACGTTGACCACATACATGCAGATGCGCGCAATGATCGTTGAATACTTGCGTTCACGGCACATACTTCACTGCAAGAAATTTAGAAGTCAACCTTGCGACACTACGGGCAAATGATCATAAGTGAATTCACCCCGGGTTGCAAAGATTATACTAATCCAGATGGCCCTGCCTTTGCAGACAGCCATCAATGTACCTAGCATTTTTCATTTCCATCCCTAGTTAGCTGCCAGCAGGGATGCCTCCAGGCGAGGATGTGTCGTTTGGTTTGAAGGTGTTGACCAGTGTTGTCCATGTTTTTTGGACATAATTTCAATGTGTTAATGTGTTTTGGGCATATTGTCTTCAACAGTTCTGTTCGTTTTGCTGGTGTTTTAGTTGGTTGTGTTGGTTTTGCTGCTTTTTGAAACATGAAAAATGGTGGGTAAATAGTAGTTGTATGGTGGTTCAATTTGAAAACATGGAAATTTATATGATTATTTGTATGCCCAGCCGCTTTTCCTCATTTACTAGTCCCCAACCAAACGAACATGGAACCACCGGAACGTTTTTTTTCCAAGAGTTAAAAAAAGACAATGCTACACACATGTTTGTATTTTGTTTAATATCTTAATTGCAACTGGTGTTTCTGATTAAGAGTTCATGTATGTTCATGTCATGTGCTCTAGGGGCCGGATGTCGAAACCAGTACGTGAACAGGGGCCAAAACCAGCTTACAATGTACATGTCTACAATTTCCGTGTCCTTACGACCTATGTCCTTATTTTATCGTTGTTTTGCGTGTGTGTGTGTGTGCATTCTTTTGTATTGTTGGTGCGCAACCGTATATGTGATGATATACCTGTGAATAGCAAACCCATGTTTTTCATCTGTTTTTTTGTGTTTTTTCCAAATAGGCTGGAGATCGCATGTCATGAGCTCATATGTTTCGGAGGGCGGGCGTAACACAACCCTATCGCGAAAAAATAGGTATGGTATGATACTTTTTGGTACCGAAAGCAGATGACAGGTGTGCTATTTTTTTTGACACAGTGCACTTGGCAGATTGAGAATAGTGATGTTTTTGATACGTTTCACTACACTCATGTTTGTGAACATAGTATCGGTTTTGTAACGTCAACCCATCCCATGGGTACACGCATTCATGGTGAAGTGGATCCACCCGTGCAAAAACGAATCCTCAAGAAAAACGCCATAGCCACACTACAAACCACATCATAAATTCGACTATTGCTCAGGATCTTTACGATGGCTCTGCAAAAGGACGCACCCCTGTAATTTACCGTAATTTACGCAACAAATCTGACACGTGCAAGGCAAAACGTATCGTTTTCTTGTGAGTCCGCAATCGTTTTACGAAGTTTCATACAAAAACGGTCAAAAACTAACATCCGATTCTCACTCCAATACTTAATCAACGCACATTTTGACGGACTATTATGTGTAGCACTGCGGGGACCGGGCGTTGTAAGCGATCCTTTTCGAGCATCAGGAGCGAACCCCCGACCTCTCTGAACGCTTGGATTTGGCGATGCAATGTCTGTACTGTTCTGTACTCTAATCATGGCCGTGTCCAAGGCAAAACCTAAAGGTGAGTGATGATTTTCAAATGATCAGTGAGACAGGGATGTGTTCTCAGTCCTCCATTTTGTTTTTGAATGGGTTACGCGAAAATGGCGGGCCAAACTTGAACACGAAGGTGCTTGTATGGATTTCGGAGATGGTATGTGGCCATTGTTGGACTTGAGATTTGCTGACGATATATGACGAGATCCTACTGTGTGCTTGCCTCGACACTGAATGTATTTTTATGATGAACATGCTTGTGGACGAAGTTGCTGACGTTGGACTGATTTTGAATAGTTTCAAAAGTTTTGTTTTAAAAGTCGAAGCTCGGCCACCGTCTCTTTTGGGTAAAGTAGCGGGGACAAAAAACAACAAATCAAAACTGGGTTAGTTGGGCATAGAGACGGTTGGGATGGATTTTGTGCGTGACAACGCTTTACGTGAAGCATCCCTGGACCATGAAAACGGATTACTTGCAGGGATTGTTTCCGTGGATTTCGACGCTGGTAGTATGAAGGGTCAGCCGCCGTGTTTTACACCGGGTTTGCCTTGCAATGATTCAAAACTATGATCACATCACAGATCCATACAGATCTCCCATTGTGGGCGCTCAAGATATCAGGGAATCATGTTGCAATTTTGAGAAAGAAAATGACAAAAACATGCTTTTTGTGTTGTTTTATGGGTTGGTGGCTGACTGTTGCTGCGCTATTTGACTATATTGATCCATATTACTATTGCATTATTTTGTTATATTTGTTGCAGCGATGAGGCCGTTCAAGATGTTCTGTCACAGCGATCCGCTCGCGACGGATCAACGAAAACATCTGGGCGATTTTGATGTTGCAGAGCGATGGGGTGGTATTGCCCAATGGTTGTGACCGGATTTGCTCAAGACCACTTGGAAGCGTCGAGTCGATGATCGATGTTATGACATACCAACGGCCACCAGGATTCGTTTACGATGTATATAGCGTGTTCCTTCTTGGAATCTGCCCATGCTGTTCGGAATCCGCGTGGAACCCGTGGTCGCGCCTTCGCCTTGTTTGCTGTTTCTGTTTCTTGACAACTTCAAGGATCTTCAAGGAGAATCTCAGACATTTCCTGAATTTTCATGATGTCATGACATTTTTAGTCTATATGTCTATATGATTCTATGCGGTTGGTGTTTCACGTGGATTGTGGGCGATGTGTGTTGCTTGAACCATCAATCCTCTGGTGGTGAACTTGGTGTGATTTAAATGGTGTGCTTTCGAAGAAATGAAATCATGTGTGTGTGTATTCTTTGTTGTCACACCTCAACAGATTCCTGGTGCGTGGCTGGGCACGGACGTTCGAGCCCTTTTGGGAAGGCTATTGAGCCACATTGGTTTTGAAATGTTTTGAATGGTTCGCTTCCGCAGGAATGGCTTGATGTAACAGTAACAAATCCTCAAATTTGTCGTCGCGGTTGCGTCTTTTCCTTCCAGGACTAGTCTGCACTTGCACGGGTTTCGTCATTTACGTCAGCCTCATTGCTTCATACCGCTACCCCAAGAGGACACTTCATGACGCGGTCTGTCGCATAGAAAGGTTCATAAAGTTTCATGATGCATTCTTGTAAGCTAGGAATAGCTAGGATACATTGCTACCGAGTTGTTCTTCTCCACCTTTATGAACGACTTCTACTGATCGAACGCTTTTTCCGAGCAGCTGGCAACGGCTGAGCCGTTGCAAATCTCTGGCGATCTCTGGGAAAATGACATGATCACACGTGTTTCAAAAAGGAACTGGGAGAATGGTTTTATGCAATTAGAAAAGAGCTTTCATGTTCTTGTTTGTTGTTTCAATCCGCCTGAAAAACAACAGAGGACTTATGAGGACTTCCGTATCTGATCATACATGGTGCTTACATAGCATATCCACACACCTCCGGCAAAAAAACATAAGCTGATAGATTGATATTTCCGTAGGCCTTTGATTTCCGGATGGCACCTAGATCACGCAAAATCTGCTGATGTGTGAGTTGTTACGTTCACTAATTGATGGGGATTCTGAACATCTATGTTGATGCGAACATCGCTGTATTCAATGGTAGAATAATAGTTGAAGTTGAACATAGTTGAACATAGTCCAACCTCCAATGAAAAAACATGGGGATTGTCAACTATGACAACCAGCTGGATCAAGCCCTCAGCTGCAGCATCAATGGTTCATGGTGCTTGTTGGGGGAGAAAACAACAAACACCCACACACATGCACATCGGGAGATATACCGCATCATACATGAGTTGTTTTTTTCTTCAGAAGAGAGTTGAAGAAGATCAGGGTCTAGTCCAGCCTTACCGCCATCTCCTATGATCAAATTTCAACCCGATGACTTCCGCTTCCTCCAAAAAAAAATCAACATCCACTGGGATTACCCTCTGGTAATTTAACGTAGCTATGGAAAATCACAATTTTTAATGGGAAAATCCACTATAAATGGCCATTTTCAATAGCTATGTTAAATTACCAGAGGGTAAATCATTTGATCATCCTTACAGCTATGAATCATCCAAGACAGCGCCGTTGAGACAGAATATGACCCGAGCGCGGCACATCGCCAACCTATTGCCTGGGGTTTCTCAACAGTGATGGAATTGATCTTGGATTGAATGAGTCCAGGAAACAAACAGCCCCACAAAAAGATGGCCCAACTGCAAATAGAAAATTTAAGGTTTTTCAACAAAAAAGAAACTGGTCCAAGGTCCAAGGGCGTTCCTGTTACACCTGAAACATATCCGCCAACACTATCACAATCTGCCAAAGTGTCCTGCAGGGACATTGCAGCTGTTGATTAAAGCACTAGATGATAAAATTGTGGAATCGTGTAAGTATTCGTTGAAATCATATCAACATCTTTCGGTTGGATCTCGTTGCTGAAAGGTCGGAAGCTGAAGAAAAACCACAGTGTGTGTGCCACCATCTTGTATGGGGCACCGACATGGCACAGCAGTCGCTGTGCCACTGCTACGGTGAAACGATACATTGGCGGAAGCAAAGACCCCCAAGCTGCGGCTTGTGCCAGGGGCTAACATTGCTTTCTCCCGATGCAGAAAACTCCACTTTCCATAAACAAATAAGGATAATGACCAAAATATCCCAAGATCATCTATTTTTTCTCTTGGTTTTCCAGCTGCCTGGATTATTGTTGCGTATATCCCAATGTTTCCATACAATAGCCGATGAAATCCGCATAAATCCCCTATGACATGGTTGGTCTTAGACCATCACATCTCTATATTTCTTGGATATATTCCATGTGTTGCTGTATTTGGTGGTTAAATCCAATATTAATATTACTTTGCCCATATGCTTGACATTGAAATTGCTATATGTATCCCCTTCTGATCACAAATATAACTATCATATTATTGGTACTATCCCATTATATATGTATGTATATATATATATATACGTATATAAATATATATATACGTATATATATAAATATATATATATATACGTATATATATATATATACAATTATACGCATATATATATATATACCATGACAAAATAATATATGGTAAAAATTGGGGCACGCCGCTACAGCTGGAGCTGAGACCCTTGGGATGCCCCCGCCAGAATCTCACGTCTGTGAAGGGCTGGGGACACCTGGCACGTTGACGTTGAATGACGTTGACATATGGTGTGATGTCATACCATTTTGTCATGTATAGAAATGTACATGTATGTATGTGTATATATTATATATACACTATGTGTATATAAATATATATATATACACTATGTATATATATAATAATATACATGGATGGATGGATGGATGGATGGATGGATGGATGGATGGATTCATAGATTATATCATAGATTCATAAATTCAAAGATTCAAATATTCAAAGATTCAAATATTCAAAGATAACGTACATCTACAAGTATAATATCTATATATCTATTAAATATATAATTATATCATTAACATCGAATCATATCATTTAAAACAAAAAACGCCTATCACCTCCCGCCTGGCTGGTCTGGCCACTCTCAGGATCCACCTTGCCGAGTCAGCGTCAAGTGGGAGATAACCAGATTGAAATGGTCATCTGGTCATCTAATAGCTGACTTATGGTGATTGAATGGTGATTGAAAGGATTAGTCATTGGATTTTTCTGTTTCCATGCATGGTAAAAACATGTAAAATTCCGGTGACTTGCTGGGTGATTGAATCAAAGACAAAGATCTATGATTTACCCTCTGGTGAACTAACATAGCAATGGAAAATGGCTATTTATAGTGGATTTTCCCATTAAAAATGGTGATTTTCCATAGTTATGTTAGTTTACCAGAGGGTACATGTGACTATCCACCGTGAATCGGCGAATCGCGGATGTATCCACCAAGAGTTGGGGATGTGCCAAGAACGGCGTTGCTCAGCTCCAGACACTATCTTCAGCCAGTACGCTACTTTTGGACGCCTCATCACCGTTTTTCAGAAATGAAAACACAGCTTTTCAGCTGAACTTGAGAAAACTAGGAGTCAATTTGGGAATCACCCCAACTCAGATATCTCAGATGGAGATGTTGAAAACCATCAGTATCCAGGAAAGTTTCAGCTAGTACAAAGCAAGCAAACCAAATGTCCTTTGACAGCGCAGTCTGGGCAAGCTGACAGCTGTTGGCTCCACCTCAAGGTAGCCTTGGAGCTCCGGCCAAGGAAAAATGCCCATCTCCGGCCATAGAATGCGTGAGGAATCGCACACAACTCCGCATGAAATTCCAACGAGTTCGAGTTCGAAGCTACATGGATCATCATGGATCCGTATGGTCGCCACTGCAAGATAGGCACCCCAGCCACCTGGCTTACCATCCGAAGACTGCGTCGTTCTCCTAGGTCAACAGATGTCGTAAGGCCACAGGAATCATCGAATCCCAACGGGAATTCGATATTTGTCCTGGTGTGCTGGAAAATTGGCCGTTGGATTTAGGGATTTTTAGAGACATGCTTTGAAGTGACTAGGAAATCCATGAAAATCCTATAGAAAAACTATCTATTTGGAAAGCCGCGGCAGCTCAGCAGCATATCCAACAATTTGAAGCTCTGGAACTTCACACAACTGCTGCGTGTCCACAGAGGTATTGGGGAACCATGACTGTATCCTAGCCATGCATAGTCGTTCAGAAGGTCCGAATTGGGTGAACGTCATTGCAAATCTCCCTGAACTCGCAAGAAAAAGAGTACCAGTTTGCTTGGCGCGCTGATTCAGATTTCATAAGTACATATAAGTACTACATACAGCTACAATTTTGTACTTATCTAATCTTATCTATACAGTTTATACTACTTTATACTTATATCCAGAGAAATCATGAACATAGAACTCTTCATCCCCTCAAACTGTCCACTGTCCATCAATGATTCCCCTCAAACTGGGTCGCCCTGCAACAGGGAGGTCACCTTGGAGATCGATCCCTGGGTCCAGCCCTGCGCAACGGGATGATGAGATCGATTCCCTCGGCGTCCATTTAAACATTGGATGGTTTCATGATGTTGAATGCAATAGAATCTATAGAAATCTATGGAAAAAAAACCTGAAAAAACGTGAAATCGATCGAAAAAAACAGGGGTCCTAAATTCTGTATATCTGCAAAAAGTTGAAGATCGATGTCCCAGAAATGGGGTTTACCGCAGATCTCGAGACCTCCAAGTCTGGAGTCTGGACAACAGAACAGACCGTCACACGGGCCTGCAATGAAAACATGCCTTGGTCACGGGACCACGGGACCACGGGTCCCAAGATTGGTTCGTGTTCAAACCCCAATCAACTTCCCTGTGAAAAATTCTGGCCGGCTGGTTGACCACAGAGCAAACCGCTTCGGACTGAGCATCAAACTATGTTTTTTCAGCGTGGCATGGTGGAACGGCTCAGGGTCTTCTAGAGTGGACCTGCCAAGTCCCACAGAATCTGGAGAAAATTCTGCAGCAGGTAATATCACAGCCTTGACCTAGATTTGTTGGGCAAAGTCTGGTACCTTTTATTTGATCTTTACAGAAACTAAAAACACCGCATCCATCTGCAAGCCGCATCCATCCTCACACTTTCAGGGCAAATTGGGAGTGGTCCAAATTATCTCAGTGTCCAATGAGACCTCATGGGAAGTCCATGAAATCAAGACAGCTAGCAGGTCACGGCAATCCCAGCCAGCTCCACTCGTCACCAGACCTGGTGACCAATAGAGGTTGCGACAGAAACGACACATTTTTTTGTGTCTGCTTGGGTCTAATGGATTTCTACATCAACTTTGGCATTGTCATGAGGGTATTTTCATGTATTGACTCGTGGTGACATGATGTTGTTTTTGTCCTGCCATCCATGATTCTGAGTATCACGTTTAGCTGCCAGAAGCTTCAAACACCACAGGGCGTGGATTGCTGCACTACTGGAGTGACCAGCACTAGCGGCGCCTTAGACTTTATCTCTCCAAGATCTAGTTATCCAGTGCGGATCATATATGATTACTATGATTACATCATAATCATCATACAAGAATTGTATATATAATATTATATAATTATATATATATAATAATAGCTCCATGCGTTGTTTCTCCAAGATTCAGAAGTATATCCCATATCCATCCATATCCGTTTCTGGGCTCGGTGAGTATATTCCCATCTTTGCCAAAAAAAATGGGCACTAGTACTCCCTATTTTTTTAAAAAAAAAAAACTATGAAAAATCATCCAAAAATCGACCATTTTATATGGGGCCATATGCAATCTTAGTGTTCAAATCCATGCTTTGGGGAAAACCAATGGTTCCCATATAAAATCGGCAAGTTCAAGTTGGATCGATGATCCACATGATTAATGGCTCATGTTGCCCCTAGATTGGCTTAGAAACCACATTTTTGCCATGTCAGATGATCGGATTGCCTCCTTGCCAAATCTTGAAGTGCCAGGGCCAACTTCTCTTCGATGTTCTCCTGCATCTGCCTGCACAGTTTGCCCCAAGAAAACACCGGAGATGAAGGGCAGACCGCATGCCCTAAAAAATTGCCCTGATGAGATTCAAAGTAGTTAATTTGAAGACGTGCAATCAACTATGTTGGTGTTCTTTGAAGTTCAAGACATGACCATAGCCTGATATTCCAGGATCAATTGATCTCGTGATATCTCGTGTGAGTCTTTTTTTTGGCGAATCGGAAGATCCGGCGTCCTGTTCTCCTGCTCCCACAGCGTTTTCAGAATATTGCCACAATTCCAGACCTGGAGTCAGCAGATGACACACCATCTGCAGGCCACTAAAAAGGTGATGATCAGGTGATGTTTCTAGATGTTTCTAGCATTCAAACATCTTCAAAAGCCTCAAAGCAAGGGAACTATGGTAACTTTTGAAGGTAGTAAAGTATAGTAAACTAGCCAGTCAAGTATGACACAGAGACCAGGCATTTCCCATCATTTCCCCCTCACAACCTTCGCAGCCGAAGCCGTCAAATCTGGGCTGCCACGCGATCCAAAAGAACAGCGGGAAGGAGAAGCTGATCACGAAACCCGACCAGGAGCTGTTGAATTTTGTCATGACCTTCAAACTCAACAAATCTTCCAGTTGGGTGTCTCTGAAAATGGTGCCCCCAGTTCTGGCATGGCCATCTTTTTTCCGGGAGATGATTCACCAGAGTGCCATGGCCAAAAAAAAAAAGCTCGGCGCCAGGCTCCGCCAAAGGTCAAGCTACACATGATCATCAGGCTGATCACGGCTGTCGCCAACATCACCTTACTTTACCCAGGGTGTACCCCACCTGGGATCACCTGGGTCTTTTGAATTGAGAAAAAGACAAATGCCCTCTGGTTATGACATTCACAGTTCGCCATGGAAAATCACCATATAGGCAAACCATCTATTTCTATGGGCCATCTATACCATGGCTATGTTAAATAAGTCAGAGGGTAAAAAGGCCCACAAAATTCATCAAAATCCCCAAATTTGGTGCTCCATTGAGGCAATGTTTGGTGGTCAAATCCAGCTGCTCCTGCTCCGCACTGGGTTCCCTCGACCCGGTGAAACCACACAGATTGACCGCAGCACCAAACCTGCCGTGGCATCCCACGGCACGGGATGGTGAAATTCCTGTGGCTTCATCATTTTCGCATGACGTTGGGGCCGTTGAGGGAACAGCCTACTTTAAGCCCCACATGGGCTAGATAATTGAAAATTCCCCAAACCATTGCTGGGATTGGAAGAAGGCGCTCCAACTGGAACTGCCCATCTTCAATGACTGATCTATCATGGTCCATGATAAATATTGAACTCAATGCTGACCTGCCCTAGCCGCAAACAGAGACATGCTCACCAGCAGTCCGAAGGATTTCAGGGTCAACTGAGACATGGAATTCGCGATGGCCAAATGCATCAACCTCGGGGGCAGGGCAGGTGTTCTCGAACCCATGGATTGATTGGAGAGATAGTTTACTAAACCATGGTTTTCAACCATAAATGGCAACTGATATCAAGATATATCAAGTGTATGTCAAGTGTACACAGGGCCTCGTAGGGGATTCCTGTAAGCTTTCCCGTCCAATGCTGCTATCCCAGTGATTCCTTCCAGACATAATGGATAAAGCTCCCCTATGATTGGAGTATATGGATCCAATATTTTTAAATATTTTTCCAATTTCAATCTGCTTACTAAACCAACCAAGCAGTTCTCAACTGCTCAGAGTCTGAAGATCAAGCCGACCAGCTCAGCTAGTGCCAGGAAACTTTCGTAGAAATGCTCAAATCTGCAACATGGCAATAAATTCGTTACACACCTCAAATGCGGAACATGTGAGACCTTTCAAACAGGCTCTCAACATGGCAATTGATCCACCTTTCCTCACTTTCGACTAAGCTGGGAAGCCAAGAGCTCATGGAAGGCGCGATGAAGCTCACGCATGAAACCACCACCTGCAGTTCCGATGGTCCAAACATTGGCCCACCGCTATAGCTATGGCTATGAGTCAAAACCCCAGAAGTCCTATAGCTATTCCCTCAAAAATCCCAAAAATAGCTGGTGAATGAATGTGTATTCCCCCAGAATATGGTAGTAAGAGGTTCTGACCTATCCTCATATTGCCCATTCCGTGGCCATGATTATCAACCACGCGATTTCGGGTACAAGGACCCTCAAACCCAAACGTTTAGATGACACCCTGTTCCTGAACCATGCTGAACAATAGTAGATGGAAGAATCCCTCTAAGAAAATGATGCCTTCAAAATATTGAACCAAACGTCTCCAGATGAATGGTTTATTGTGTCGAAACGAAACAGTGAGCGACTACCGCCTCCATCAACCCTACTGATCATTGGGATAGTATAATAGTAGAACTGAAGGACAGCTAGAAACCCGATTGACCAAACTCTTCAATACGGTTCCTCAATTTTTTGCAGTTCGTTTCAATGGATTGGTTTTGTTGGGACAATCTACAGGAAAACAGCAATTGCTGGTACAGTATTTCATGGGAAATATGGTGTCCATTCCTTAAACTAAACCGTTCATAATTCTTTTCCGCGACATGTCCAGAAATTGTAGAATACGCCAACACCTCCGAGCCTGTTCTGGGAAGTAGAGGTCTCCTTGCCCCTCAGAACTACAATTGAAAGGCCTTAGCACCATTTCAGAGCGAAGAAAGGTTCCAGTTTGAACCACAAAAGCCATGACCAACAAGCCAAGTTTGAATTCCTATGATTGCAGCTTCAGCTATACCTTCACGTTAACTTACTAGTGGACAATTCATACAGATGTGTACGCATACATTTAGATATATATATATATATATAAACAACTGAGCACCCCTTCCAGGACCTACCTTTTCTCAGCTCATATATTTAAGATGCTTATCATCGGTGATAATCAGTGAATGTTTAAAACATGAAGGATGTTCTCTTTGCATGTGATTTTTTGAAACTGGGACTTCTAACATAACTTTGACCATATGATATGTACATTGCATGATTTCTATCCAGTGAGAGGTGAATTGTCCATTGCCATGTTTGATGAGGGGTCGTCGGATGATGATTCAGGTCTCGGTCTCTCTGCCGGTGATTTCGACTGATGAAGGTCTGAATCTCAAACTCGGCCACGAAACCTCGTTGATGTGGAGGATATGGGAAGATCAAATGAGATACAGTAAATATTGCTAATACCATTGATATCCATTGATCACTATTGAGATCAGTACCTGATAGGTGATATATGGTGATATTATTGCTATTGGAACGACAGTTGGGATATAACCAACTAATATAATCCTTGGATATCCTTGGGCTTTTGGGTCTGAAAATGGGGAATTTACTCTCACTATCTCTCACTTATGCCCAATGGGCGTTTCCAACCGTGGGATGAAATGGGGGTACCCATTTATCTCAGACAGGTACCGATTGGCTTGATGTTGGGTGAGCAGTTAGGTGTGGGCATGTCCATACCATTCGGAATCCGGCAATGTGTTTCATTTTTGTGTGATTTATTGAGTCAAATAGACCGTTTTATCATGTTTTATCTGTTTTGCAGGGATTTGAAGCTTTAGCAAGGCAAAAGGTACGAGCAGCTCGACTTTTTACTATCAGCGGTCTATCTCACAGCGATTTTTTGCTGCAAGTGCCGCAGGTCAAACGAAAAACACAGTCCTCCAAGCACCACTTCAGGCCATCTGGCCACTATTTGGAAATGAGTTGGTCAAGCCTCTCGAATCACAGCTGCAATGGCCATATAGTGCGATGTATTATGATATAATGAAATAGCATGCCAGATCATGCAAAGTCTGGAGAATTCCGGTTCAATGTTAGCAGTTAGCACTCTTAGCTGCGAGTGCAGCGAGGATGAGGACTGTGGAAGAGTCATCCCAGCAGCACCGTTGGGGTGGATCCTTCAGGAGCGATGGATTTTAAGCCATCGGTGAAGTCACTGGTTGGCTCCAATCCCAACAAGATGAGCCAACATGAGTTATATAATGTTATATAACTTTGATCATCTCAGGGTAGGACAACCCGCCAACCAGATCAAGTTTCATGTGAATCTGGTTGTTCTTTCAGATCCAGCAGCTTCTCATAGGTTGCTCAAGTCACTTTCAACTCTGCTACAATCACCACCTCGATCACTGTCTTCGAACCCCTTTTTCATGCGAATGGAAGAAACTTTACCCTAAACCGTCTGAATCTCCGCTTACTGTAGCGCTGTTCTCTTGACAACCTTTCAATTGAACAAGTCATGGCGATGGCGTCATCTTGCCAGTCCAAACTTTCCGAAATGTATTGACATGTGACATGTGACAATAGTATACAGAAGGAAACATCAATAAATACCCATAATCGAGCCTAAAAAACACCCCGGGGCAGTCTTCTACCCGTGAAACAGTGAATGATTTCATTGGAGAGAGAAACATTGCTGGCATCTATTATAATTACACTCTAATCCCCCAAAAAGATCCAAAAAGAACAACTCCACCCAAACATAAGGATACGGCTCAATTTGCCTCAATCAATAAACACCTAAAAAATCTGATAGTAAACAAACATCCACAACCTCCTTCGAAATGTTCCAACACCCCAAAACACGAAAAGAAACCATCTATTAACCCCCAATCTTTACTATATGAACCCATATATTCAAGCAAACATAACTACAGCTTGAGTATTGTACAAGAATTCACTGTATTAGAATTTGAGGGGCTCGAATCCAAGGCGGGCTACATATGTTCAGCTATACCAAACACATAGTACTTTAAGAATTTGAGGGACCCTCGGCCTGTTGTGGTGTAAATTTGCCTGCATTTAAAAATAAGAATTTGAGGGACCCTGGGCCTCAAGCTTTCGGATTCTTAACCAGCGCTCGGGCTGTAATCCATACTAATCCCAAGTGGTTTACCATGAACCAACCAACATCAAGCAACAAACTCCACCAGGCTGCCATGTTCTGGTGACCCCCAGGCCATGATGCGACCATCAGAGGAGATGGCCGCAAATGCACGGGTGGTTGCATGAACCTGTTCCACCTATGGCGGCTGTGTCTTTTTTCGTGTGTAACTTGGGGGAAAACAAGGATTGTTGATGATTATTGATGATTATTGATGATTATTGATGATTATTGATGATTATTGATGATTATTGATGATTATTGATGATTATTGATGATTATTGATGATTAATGATTAATGATGATTTATGGATTATTTGATGATGATTAATGGATTATTTCATGATGATTATCGGGATAATGAATGGATATTCAATGATGGGATTATTGGGATTCAAACATCCGGGGCTAGATCCAGCATTGGGAGTGAGTGGTACATCGGGATTACCAATGGACAGTAGAACCAAGAAAAAGGGGCTGGATGGAAAAAGCAATAACGGCGTGAAAAAACAAACATCCTCAAGGTATGGGCACAATGCCGTAGGTGGTTCAGAAACCTTAAAAAAAAATTGTGATTTTCCCACTGTTGGTATCTGTTGGTGGCCCAGTTTGGGGATGATTGTGCCTCAACCATCGGTATTTTGGGAACCAAATTATAATCAATTATAATTATAATCATTTATAATCTATATCCCACAAGTTGAGTTGAAGTCCCATAAGTCTTACCCTCCATAGTCAAACAGAACAATTGAAAATCTCCTATTGATAGATGATTTCCCCTTCAAAACCTCCATGAAAAAAGCGCATTTTCCAGCAAGCCATGTTTAACAGGTGAAATCATCATAATCATCGGCATTTCCATGGGCCCTGGCTTCGCAATGTTAAATCTCCATAAGTCTTATTCCACATCAGACAGGTAGTTCCAATAATCACCATGAATCACCATTTATAACCATGATTCAGCAATGTTGACCATTATAAACCATTCTTAACCATGGTAGTTGCTTAAAAACCACATTAACCATAGATATAGCCAGCATATTCCAGCAGAAACTCTAGTTGTCTTATGCCTCCTAAGGAAAAAAACACCATTCTTAGCCATTATTCAGATTCATCATGAACCATTAACCATTATATAATCATCATTTCCACCATGAATCACCATGAATAAATCACCATGAATCACCATCGAAAAAAAAAAAAACATCAAAACTCACCACCAGAGCCGGCACCTCCTTGACGCGCACCACATCGCTGCCACCATGTCCTTTGGGTCCCCAGGAGACCACCGATCCATCGCTCAGCACGGCCGCGAAGGCGCGCTTGGCGGATTGGATCTCCTGCTCGGACCCGAGAAAAACGGAGGATTTGATGGAGTTATTGGAGGATTTATCTGGTTGAAAATGTGGAAATATGTGGAAAAACACTAAGTTATGTTATTGGATTATCTGGTTGATGGTTTCTTTGTTGGAAATATGTGGAAAAAACATCAGCTGCGGAAACGAACAAGGGGAAATGCCAGATTTTGAGGAACATCGACATAGAAAATTGGTGAGATTTGGAGGAAAATCGGATATTTCAAGGGCAATTAAGAACAACAAAGCTTGAACATGCATTTATCAGATTCGTCTTAAAACAATGGTAAAACATATAGATCTATCATAATGATAGACTATCATTAAAAACACACAAAACACTCATACGGTATCATCTCATATCTATATACCAACTATGTGCTTGGGAACCTCGTAGCATTCGTAGCTCCTAGCGGCTCCCAACCGGACCCGGAGCCGTTGAACTCCGCATGGCTCCATGGCTGTCCTGCACGTTTCGAAGAGTATCTTGGAAGCTGCTGATGTCCCCACCACAGCAGGGATGTCCCCAGGTCACCACGCGGCCATTCTTCAGGATGGCTGCGAAGGCGCCAATGGTGGCTTGGATGTGTCTCACCTGGATGGATATGGCATATGGCGAGATTTCCCATGAGAAAAGCTGAAAACCTGGCGAGATTTCCCAACATAGATTGGAAAAACCATGGAAAACCCATGTGGAGCCCATGACTTGCCAGGGAAAATGATCGACTGGTGGGTTTTCCATATCTTGCATAATGGGTAGATTTCGCTTGAGCATGCGCCAAGCTCCAGGGTGACAATTTTATTTTTGTTGGTAGATTTATGCCGACCCCAACAAAAAGATGGAAAATAGATCGCCACGACTCGATAGGAAGAGGTTGCTTGATTTTTCTTTGGGATCCCTATAGCTCGTCACCCTAGACTCCATCGCAACGGTTGTTCCAATTGTTTTAAAGGACATGTTCTTTTCAGAACATCACAGCAGCACCCTATGATGACCATGCACTCAAGGTCAACCACACACTTTGGAACCACAGATGCTAACCTCTGGTAATCAGACATGGCAATGGAAAATAATTACATCCATCATATATCATCACACATCATTTATAGATGATCTTCCCATTGAAACATGTTAAAACCACCATTTTTTTAGGGGATGTCCTATTGCCATGTTTGATTAGAGGGAAAGCATCTTCACATCCCATTGAGTTTCCATCGCTCCGAGTCACGTCTTTCAACTGATCCGCAACCAGGCTGCAGTCACCTCCAAATGTGGGATCTCCCCAGCTCCTTAGCAGTGGTGATTTTTCATGACGATCAACGGGTAATTTTTCATAGGAAAAATATGGAAAAATTGGGCTAAGCGGCAAGTTCTTGGAGGGTTTACTAGCTTTTCACTAGGTTTTACTGAATTTTGAGCAGCAATCAATGGAGACGGACGATCAGAAATGGGGATATTATCCAACAAATACCCTAAAACAGCCAAGAATGAACGGCGGTATCACCCACCAGCAATGGGTTTGCCTGAAAATGGGGTAGCTCAAATTCAATGGACTAGAATCATTAAGACATATTATGAAGACATTAAGACCACATGTTCCCCTCTTGAAATTACAGTTTCGTGGGAGACCAAGTTTTGTTGGAACCCAATTCAGCCTGGTGCAAATATGTTCTTTTGAAAGTGAGAAGCGATTAAAAATCGAATAAGAAAGGGAAGTAGCCATCATCCAACCCAACATAGATGAAAGTCCTGCACACAAAATCGCACAAGATCCGCCAATTTCATCTTCCTATCCTGGAAATATGCTATCAGCCACTTAGTATTGTCATCATCCATGACATTCAGACAATCATGTCCTTTCCATCATCAAAACATGGTTGCTGGGGAACTTGCACCATGCTTGAGATGATTTTCCCGTGAAGAAAAAGGGACGGAATGCTGCCGAGGTCTGACTCCAGGCAACTCCCACCAACTGTCTGTCATAGTCTGACTCGAGGATAATCACGTGTCATCCCATACAAGTTGGCTGAATCGTAATTATTACCATCTGGTTATTTAACATAGCCATGGAAAACCACCATTTTTAATAGGTAGACCATCTATGAATGGGCCATTTTCCATGGCTATGTCAAATAACCAGAGGGTAACTATTCAGAAAATTGAAACAAGGCCATTTGGGGATCATTCCAGACCAATCTACTGTAACATTCCACTGACGGAAAGCAGTGATGTCACCATACTTCATCCAGATTATATCTTCATGGCCCCATTTTTTTCAGATGGCGTTCTATGTTTTCTGACGAAAACCTCCATATTCAACCAGCATTGAACAGCCATATCATCTCCATACCCATCTCCCATCCTGCGCCAAGGCACACCACCCGGCCATTGCCCAGTAGTGCGGCGAAGCCTCCGTCGCGGGCCGCTTGGATCTCACGCCTCGATTCTCTGACCGAAATCTGGGTCATCTTTTAACTATATAAATGGTATTTACCCATTTAAAAAAAAAAACATTGTTTATAAATATATATATATATATTATATTCATATACTTAAAAAAATAACAATTAATTATATAATAATTATATCTTATATCTACCCATATGGAAGTTTCCTAAAATTGGGGGTACCCCAATAGCTGGATGGTTTATTTCATGAAAAAAAACATCTATAAATGGATGATGACTGGGGGTACTCCTAACCACCATATTCATATTAGTAATATCCGTTAAATCTGGGAAATATCAGTAATATCCATTAAAACTGGGAAATGCCATATCTCTGATGGGATTACTGAGTAAATGAGTATAGTGTTAAAATACGCATAGGGTGCATAGCAGAATATGGTGAAATGGTGAGGATGGGATTACTAAGCAATATTTCACTGACCTGAAATAAGGCTCGCTTGGGATAGTTACCTTACTAAGCATCATTCCAGTGAGGGAAAACAGTGAGGTCACTATAACTTACTCAAAATTGGGATATGAATGGGATATGAATATATGAATGGTGGGATTTTCAAGGGGGGGTTCTCAAAATATACTAAAATGGTCATCCATGACTGGATGATGACTGGTGGTATCCCCATTTTAGGAAATCTCCATAATATACGATATGGATGGGATATGAATGTGATTAAATGGGATACTGTGGATGGAAGAAATCCTGCACCAGTTGGTAGATGGTTTATTCATCCCATTATAACCCCATAAGATAGCTATACTTATGGGGAAATCCCCAAATTTCCCCCAATCAAGAGGATATGTGACTTGCAGAAATGAATAAATGGCATCTGTTAACGGAATTGTTTGACAAACGGCAAGTGTTAAATATTGATCAATGGTGATGGTACAGGAACAAATCGATACTCTAAGTCATGTTTTTTTTTCAGAAAGAATGGTGGGTACATTAATGAGATGTTGATGAGATGTAACCAACGACATCAATCATATCCACCAACGGGAATTTAAAAGCAATATATTATGGTACATAGATGTATATAGTATTCAGATATTGATGGGAGATCAATGTCATCTTAACCAATCGTAATGGGTATCACTGGGTATCAATGGGATATCAATCTGAATATGACGGTTAGGTATTAACGGGATACCAATGCACGCACGATGGTAACATACCAGCAACAACCAAACACGGAGTATATTGATGGATATTGAAGGTATATAACGGGATATAAACAACAATATGGCACATATGACAACTGTATGACAGTTTATCGCTATGTGACATTTCTGCGATTATGTGACAACAACTGTCATAAGTAGGGGTTGAACTGAATCCTAATGGGATGATTGTCATAAAACCCAGACTCGTCTTTGTCCGAACAATGGTTTCAATATGTCTTAATGGGATATTGATGGGATATTTCTGGGATATGCATGGGATGATTAAGTGATATTACGACAGTGCTTCAACCCAATTTCTCACCATGTTGACGGTGAACATGATGATGAAGCATTGGAATTTCACATATTTCACCATCAACTATGATATTAATGGCTTTCTAAACAGAAATTGAACTATGATATTGTACTATTGTACTAATAATGTACAATAGTACAATAATATGTACTTCACCAGCAACAGCCTGGTTCCCTATGGTTCCCTGTTTCTTCATGGCGCCTTCATGGCTGGTAGTTACCCATCCCCTGTGTCTTCCGAGCATCACATCCACCAAGAGATGTCGGACCATCCGGCTGTCGCCACCATACTCCGCAGGACCCCAGCAGACCACCGACCCGTCGTGGCGGATCGCAGCGAAGGCCCGTTCAGAAGCAGCGATCTGCCTGGCAACGTTGGAGATGGATAGATGATAGATGATATCTATATATATATATATATATACATTGTAACCCCATGTTATCCATATATCCATATATATACTATTGTATGCTATCTAATATGGATATGGATAGATGATAGATACATGTAACAAATTGGAACAATGCTCCTTGGGTGTGAAACTGCTGGGCCGGCTGGGCCTGTTGGGCCCCCCCGACCCCGAAGTGTCAGTGTGGCTCATTCCACCGAGCTCTGATGATTCCTAGCTGGGTCCACCATAGTACAGTTTCATAGTTTCATATATATATATATATATACATGCAGAATTACACATATATAAGTTTTAAAATTACATCTTTACATCAATTCAAATTGCGACTGATTTATAGGCCACCTATAAGCTATCCCAGCTATGCCGTTCACATCCCACATTCTTCCCATTCCAGGTGAGATCGGCAAAACCTCAATTGAAAAATGCGATCTCGGGTCAAAGTTATCGTTTTTGGGACTTCACTATATCGTTTTACAGTATATCCTGATTGCATCCTTTGCATCCCCTGGCAAACTGCGTGCGGAAAGCCTTTTTACACCTCCACTGCAGCGTCTGAAGCATGTTGGAAGAAGTCTGGATGAGCTCTCACAGCGACATGCTCCATGCCTTTCATTCATTCCCCAGCGTCTGGGTAGCAAACCATCACCATGGTCCAATGCTTTTGCCTTG
>Ga0126342_10006676_pt1 | contig 20506 bp, 20 predicted proteins | sample Cyp1metagenome_FD_92528 | JGI IMG/M metagenome (GOLD analysis project Ga0126342, IMG submission 92528) | Coral microbial communities from Lord Howe Island, Old Settlement Bay, Australia - Cyphastrea 1 metagenome | ecosystem: Host-associated > Invertebrates > Cnidaria > Coral ...
CCCCCCCCAGCTAAAGCTGATATAGCGACTGCTATATTAACAAATGTCATTGAGCATTTAGTGTTGCTGTTGCCCCCCAATAAGCACGCCTTCACCGCCAAAGCGGTGTGGGCGGATTTACATACATCCATGCATGCCTGCGTACGTACGTACGTACATAGATAGATAGATAGATAGATAGACAGACAGACAGACAGACAGACACATACATACACATCAATACATCATGGCCATCAAGGATCTATGACCGATGATCCATGATTTTGCATTCGATTTTGCTGTTTTTAGGTGTGTGGCTGAGCAAGCTTTGTCTTTACACATCACTAAAGCGAAGCAAACAGCGAAACATGGCCCACAGGTCCCAGTTGTGCCGCAAGATGCTGGAGTTCCTTTGCATCTTGGTTGAAACACTGAAAAACTCAAAAACCACAGAGATAGTGGTCTCATCATTACCCTCTAGTCAAACAGCAAGGAATGTCACAAGCACGCAATTCTTCCCGTAGTCATTCTTTATTCAAAGCCAATTTTATGAAAACTGCACGTGGAACCAAAAACTGAAAGGAACTGACGCAGTGTGCATCTTGCTCACCCTGCCCATGTTCGGGCCACAGGCTTAGGTTCTCGTGGCATATCCTGCATCATATGCATGTGATCCATTTGAACCAATCAGTGTGGTTTCTCAGACCAGGCCTTGGCCCGACACCAGGACCTTTTGGCAGTTTCCCTGACCTTTTTGGATGATTTTTGTGATTTCCTGAATTTTGAAACAATTTTTGGGAACAGAGGGCCAAAAAAGGGCATTTTGTGGTGTGAAAGTTCCAGGCTTCCAGTGGATAATCTTCATGCAAAGATGTTCAAAGATTCTATTTTTTTTCAAGGAGTTGGTGAAGGGAAGAGTAGTTCGGAGCGGCCTTTCTCTCTTTTCATGTCGAAATAGACAACTTCTTTTGGGGTCGGACAAACTTTGTTTCTGACATTCAAATCCAATGCTTCTGAAAATGGGGAGAGGAAGGACGTTCAATGTAGTGCCTGCACCTGTTCATATCTTGAGTTACCTTGCCTCTGCAAAGAGCGGAGCATTGTCTGAAACTTGGCGCATGCCAACAATAGGAACATTTAGCTGCCAAGGTGCTGGGAGGCAGCCCTGCATTCCAAAGTCTTTTGCTGTGGCCATTGAATAACGAATGCCAACATTCAAACGGTCGCAAGACAAAATAATGAATGCAGGCCAAGACATGGGATGTGGTGAATACAGGTAGGGATTTAGCGTATGGACATGGCTAACGGTCATTTTCAGGGTATACAATGCATTTCATAATATTTCATATATCATTCACACATATTGTGCCGCTTTGCTGGAAAAGTCAGCCTGCCGGCAAGCCCGCTTTGCAGAAGCATTGGAAGTTAAAAGAACTGCGCACGAATTGACCTGGCTTTGAGCCACCGGGCCGGGAACGACACACATGTTGCGCTGATGGTCAGTCTTGGTAGGACCGGACAGTCTGGTGACAGTGGTGTTCCCTCAGCTGTGACAGCTCAGACTTCTGAGTTGCAGTTTCAGGTCAGTTTATGCTAGGCTCCCAGTGATCCCATTCTGCTCAAAGCAAGATAGAGAAAACCTGTGACTAGCAATAGCACTTTTATGCTATAAATCAATATAAATCACACAATCAATCGTATTTTGAATCTGATTTCTTTGAATTTAGCTGACGAAAGTGAGGTGAAGTGAGTCGAGAGCTGACGCTGACAGTGTAATGGGTCCAGGCCTTGGCAAAATACAACCAACAGCTCTGTGGCGGAGCCGCTTTAAGCCACTGGTAAGCACTGCTAGTCGCTGCTCGTCGACCAAGGAAGCAGCCTATCGGGTGAGATTGAAGAGACAGAGCAGAAGGGCTGTGTGAAAGCCACAGAGACGATGTGTGATGTGATAGTGAAGATTTTGCACATGACTCGACAGTATAGGTTGGTCTGAAAATGGGTCACCCCTAATGGATTCTCAACATTTTCTCCTTGAAATGGTAATTTTGGTGTATCCCTGTTTTCAGACACACCTGTACATTGGAGAAGTTCTCTTTACAATTTAATAGGTTGTAGGTCTGTGTTTCAACGATTCGCTCACAGGAAGAGTTGCAAACTTCAGCCCCCCCTGCGGATTGTGCTCAGCAACTTGCCCAGCGCATCCCGCAAGGGAACAACATGATGTGCTGCAGGGTCCCAAAGTAGAAACGCTCAGAAAAGCTACTCCCTACCATCTAATTGCGATAATGGTGATTCACTTCTCCATCTCTTTCTTGGGATCTCTGGCATGGGAAATCTGACAGTGCCCCTCCCGCTTTGGCCCTGTGCTGAGGTCGTCTTGCCCTGCTGCTGGTGATGGCAAGGCTGGGACTCCTTTTGGGTTTAAGGCTTAAGGACAGCCACGAAAGTTAGGGTTCCATGTTCCTTCAAGATGTGAAGGAATTTTGAAAGAAAACATGCTGAATCGAGTTTAAATTATATAATCTGAATCTGAAGTGCAAGTAAGTTATAAGTCATACTTTAATTGCAATTATGCAGAGGATACTGACTACTGACCTGAGTCTCAGTCCAGGGGCCCCCACATTAGCAGAATAGGATGTCTTCCACTATGGTCTGTGGGAGGGTCTGTCTGCGTGGTCGGCAGCAACCTGCTAACGTATATACCACGTACATATTGTATGAGTAGATGTAGATGTACATGTGACATCCATCACAGCAAGATGATATCTTGACCTCTTCAGTCTTGGCTTCAGGCTTTGCAGACTGCAACTGTTGATGTGGTGTCGGTGCCCACTGTAGACAGTCCAGACTCCAAGGCCGACTGGGAACACGGGTTGAAAACAAGTGTGCGAAGGTTCTGGAACAATGGGTGTGTCTGAAAATGGGCTAAGGCTATATCCCTCACATATCCCTGAAATCGTGTACATGTATGTATATATATAATACATATATGGTATATCACACCATTTTAGGGATGATGATGAATCAATGATAAGCAATGGGTTGGTATATCCCCATTTTCCTGCCTTGGCGAGGCCCAGCTGCAGCCAGGGACAGTGGAGACACCATCAGATACTCCTGTTCCTGCAGAGCCCGAAGAGGAAGCCGCACCAGACTCACAAGCTATGGCCTTAGTGGCCTTAGTGGCCTTAGTGACCTTAGTGGCCTTGGTGGCCTTGGTGGCCTTAGTACCTGCACCATTGCACCTGCATTCAGGCAATGCTTTTAATTTTGGTTGTGCCACGGCATCACTGCATCACTGCATCCAGAGTGTCACTTGGCCCATACCCCGTATGCCCCATGGGCGCTGTAGGCCCAGCCCTTTGGTTTTCAGGTGGGTCCTGACCGAGATGGAGCTCGCTCGCCACAGGATGCTCGACCACAGCGTGAACTTCCCCCTGAATCGGAGACTGCAGACCTGGATGGACGGCAGGTGGGGCGAGCATATATATATATGCGTATATATATATATATGATTATATGATATACTATAGATGGACACAGATGAATATGGTCAATATGGTGGAATCATGTGGAATCTGTTTAAGATTTTGTGTGGAACAATTGCCAGGTACCTGGTCAGCTTCAGAACTCCGAGGCAACGAAGTCGATGCCATGAACCGATCAGCACAGCATTTTGGAGGTCTAATCGTGCAACCTGTAGGCCAACACCAAGCGAACCCTTGAGCAGCAGATGTCGTCAGCTCGACAAATTAACTGTATTGCAGTTGGAAGATGGTCCAAAGAGTTTGGCGCACATCAGATAGGGCACATGGACCCTTGCCTTGTGCATGGTAGCAATATCTACTTCATCATTTCATCAAATTTCATCCATACATTTAATGTCCTATGTTTACTTTTACATGAAGCGACGCATTTCAAGCTTGCCAGGTTGAAGCCTGGTGATGACGAACGTACGGAGATTTCCAAGAAGATTTCGTGGATTCTTCGTCATGGGGCAAAGAAAGTGGGGGAGCTTGGCAGAGTCGCAGAGGAGTTGTGCAGTTGTGCAGTTGTGCATGTTTTTTCCTTTTTTTTTTCGGGACTTGGGTTTGCGTGACTTTGCGGTCACCTCCATTTTGTGCATTTGATGCTCAAGATTTGTGGAGCTGTATGGCCAGGAATCTTTACATTTCATCACACAATCCAGCATAGCAGCGAGAGAGAGAGAGGGAGCCAGCCATTCGGCACTGTATGGACTGTCTCGATGTTGTTCACAGCGCTTTTTGCTTGTGTTAGATAGGATCTGTGCATAAGTCTAAGTTCCTCAGACTTTCTTCCCTATTGTCAAAGCCTGAGACAATGTCTCACGGGGATCTTTCCCCTTTAGCTGCTGCCCATTCTCGGCGGCCACACCTAACACCTGCCAGCTTGCTACCAGCGACTTGGCTTTGCTGCAAGCAGTTTTTCAAAGCAGTAGTAGCAGGTCTCGGCGGTGGCTGAACCCTGTCATAGCGAAACCAAGCGAAACTGTGTGTGTGACTTGTTGATCTTGGCTCAGGCTGCTGAAACCAGCGATGCATCGAGGGCATCACCGTTGTCTAGGGCACACCTGCACCGGGAGGAGCAATGGAGTTTCCTGACTTTGACGAAAGCAACGAAAGCTACCGATCTCTGTGGAAAGTCACAACATGTCACAACATTTGTCAAGAATCCTTTGGGCAGGAGCATCGCGCTCCAACTCATTCAACGTTAGGAAGCAAGGATTCAGCCATGCTTTCAGGACTGGAGACATTAAAGTTTTAAAGTCACATCGTCGCTTTTGCATTGCCTTGGAGACATTCTTCTGTCACCGTCAGTGTCTTGAGGACGGGCCTTGTCACCCATGTCCCGTGCCCATGATGCGGATCGACGTCCCTCGTATGACGCTGGCGGGCTTAGACGACCCCCATCAGAGTGTCATCCTTAGCTGAAGGTATCCGGATCATCCGGAGACACCATTTCCATCCATTCCCATCCATTCCCATCCACATCAGTTGAGGCAATTGAGGCCGTAGAGTTTAAAGCTTGGCGAGACTTCCAACTCTTCCAACCTGATCCTAAGGCTGTCTGCACCTGGCGAAGGCTCTTTTCTATTTGCACAGCGCTGCCATTTCTGTCAGTCTTTTTGTTGCTTTTCGGATTTCGATATCGATGTTGACCTGCAGGGTGCTGCTGCAGGTCACATGAGTCCTTTGTCCAAGTCGCACTCCAAAACTTCACATGCAAGAGAAAAGCTTCCAGAAAGGCCAGGCTTTGATGCAGAGTCACAGCATTGCTGAAGATTCACAGAACCTGCTGCCGAATTGGCCTATTGATGAATGCGCGCACGCACACACACACATACGGATACACCTAATTGATCCTAATTCACAGTCAACTTGAGTCAACCTCTGCTATTGTCGCGTGGACATGTGTGGACCATACTCAGTTATTCAGGCATGATGCTCTCGGCGAACCATCACCACTGTCTATGGCGCATAGCAAAGATGGTCCTGTCCGGGGATTCTTTCACGAAAGGAGTAGTGACCCTTGAAGTTTTGCGGCCAATACAAGAGCACGGCCGCCAAAGTACATGTTCCGGATAGGGGGAGTGAGCCTCATGCTGTTGAAAATGTGGAAGAATTCCAAGAAGAGTACTAGAGTACCGTGAATTCAACAGATAAATTCAACACAATTAAACAGATTTGTGTGCTTTCAGACTACAACAAAGTGGTTTTTGTTCATGTTGCGACGAGATCCCAGCCTGGCTATGCTCCCCGTTTCAAGACATAGATGCTCAAGGCATTTCTCTATGCCTCTGTACAGACTGCTTGGCAAGCCTGGCAAGGTCCAATGAGAAACAGGTCCAATGAGAAACAGGTCCGTGTTCTGAAGTTCTGAAGTGACATGCTCTGTGGACATGTTGCAGTAGACTCAGGGGAATCGGAGTATAATGGACCCTATTATGTGTATATATATATGTATATATATACACTCGTAAAAAAAATATATATCCACGTATATTATTATATGCAGATTCATTCTGTGCAGAAGATGCCAACTGTGCTGAATGAAATACATGTATGAACATGTATGAACCAGGTGAACGTCAACATTGACGAATTTGGATGGGTCAATGTCACTGACCTGTTGAGTTCTGAGTCTTGGCTGCAGATGTTGGGCCTATTGGATCACACACACGCGCCCGCGCGCGTGTGTGTGTGTGTGCACCCTAATTAGTATTCATCAAAATATCTGTCAAGAGGCCTAGTTGATTAACATGCTACATGAGACATGATTGTTCTTGATAGGGTGTTTCCTTTTTTTGACCTCATTTCGATTCATTTCACCTGTGTGATTTCAGGATATCCTGGGTGGAACCACCGAGGATAAGACTGAGCCTTAGTTTGTGAGAGCGATCTGACAGCAAGATGTGGAAGATGTATGAAGATGTGGAGTTGCGTTGTTCGATGTGCGGTGTTTCTATGAGAAATGCAGCACCGAGGCTTCTTGCCATGATTAACGAGTCGAATGTGCAGAAGACGCGCTATGAGATGGAAGACGATCCAAATGTGGCCCAGCTGACGAGCTATGTGTTTATTGAAAGCCCCCAGATGACGTTGAAACGATCTGAAACGCCGCTGACTTTGTAGCGATCATTGTCTGTTCTTTTTTTGACAGGGTGGCAAGCGCATTAGGGCCATGAGCAAGAGTCCTTGTCTCAGCATGTCAAGCATGCTGTATGCCGGTGTGTCATATCACTTGCTGTGGCACCTTGGCTTGTGATTCAAGATACCTCATGATTTGGTGAGGCATGTTTGGTGAGTTTGACTGAGGCCGGCGCAATCTGTACGCAAGGGAACTGAGGGAGTTTGATCCTTAGGCAATCTATAGGAAAATTATCTGATTGTCCCAGTCAGCTTCATGTGGAATGTTCAGCAAGCCAAACTCCTCTCACACAAGGAAGGAACGGCGCGAGAGGGATAAGAAACGAGATGAAGGCAATCCACAGTCTTGATGGGTCATTGGAGACTGCCATTGTTTCGTGAGCAAAATACGCATCTGCTTTTGTCAGAAGCGAAAGAGCGCGAACAACGAGAGCGCGAAGTGTCAGTGTGCGGCCCTTTGTCAGTCTTCCACAATTCAACAGTCTTTGACAACTTCTATAGGAACTCTTACGATTTTACATATCTTAATATATCTTAACATATCTTAACATCTTTTTTTTCCCCATGTTTTTCCTCCTTTCTGTTGGATGCATGCTGCAACGCGCTTCGAAGGCGCGAAGCCGATGTTGTGCTGACACCTGATGCTGACCCCTGGATTTCACGAGAAGTTCGCCGCAGAGCCACTTGGCCTCGACATTTTACATCATTTTGCACTTCGAAGTTCGATCGTTCGAAGCCTAAGGACGATACACGCGGCTGGTGGGAACGCGAAGATGGTTGGCAGGCCTCATGGGAGAATACTTGCCTTAAGGCATTGAAATGAAAGAAACAAAATCCAACAATCATATACAAACACACAATAATCATGTAATTATCATGTTAATATATATATATATATATCGTGTATACATGTATGTGTATATATATATCGTGTATACATGTATATATATACACATGTATATATATATATATGTATATGTATATATTGATTGTGTATAGACATATCTATCTATCTATCTACCTACCTGCCTACCTATCTATCTATCTATCAATCAATCAATCAATCTGTCTGTCTGTCTGTCTGTCCGTCCGTCCGTCCGTCTGTCTGTCTGTCTGTCTGTGTGTCTGTCTTCTATCTATCTATCTACCTACCTAGCTATCTATCTACCTACCTAGCTATCTATCTATCTATCTAATCTTATCTAATCTAATCTAATCTTATCTAATCTTATCTATCTATCTATCTATCTAATCTAATCTAATCTAATCTAATCTAATCTAATCTAATCTAATCTAATCTAATCTATCTATCTATCTATTTATCTATCTATCTATCTATCTATCTATCTTACACATAACTATATGCTTTGCTTTCCTGCTGGCAGGACGGTCCAACTTACGAGCAGCAGATCAGAGATGGCTTTCTACCTGTGTGGCAAGGCTGGGTCCATCTGAGTGGTTTGAGGCTTTTGTGAAGCACCGACATTTCAGGCAGCAGATTGGTGGCAATGGCGAAGGAAAGTCAAACCGCTGCGAGCTCAGAGAAGACATCAGGTCATGCAACGGTTGCAACACCCTCAAGTTATCCTTGACATATCTTGACGAGCATGATTCATGCTTCATGCAGCAGGTGAGACCTGGAAGACGAGCTGCCTTCATAGGTGTGCAGCCCAGGGACAAGTGACCAGTGGCTCTTGAGTCTCACTTGAGTGTCACTTGAGTGTTTCAGACTCTAAGATGACTTGACGCAACTTGACACTTGAACACTTGAGGTGGAAAGGGCTTTGATCATGGAAAAGGTCACGAGAATGGCAAGGGCTTGGGCGAAAAAGGTGACAGCAAAGGTGACAGCAATGGCAAAGGATATGAATTTAAAGGTGATGCCAAAGGTGAACGCAAAGGCGCTTCCGCATGCTGATGCAGCTGACCATGTTGGTCGGTTTTATCAGTGACAGTCTTCTCATCACGCTGTAGGCAGAGGGAAGGACGATCATTTTCAGAAAGGCAAGGATGGCAAAGGCAAGTTTGGCGAAGACGGCAAAGGCTTTCATGGAAAGGGTTTGCACCCCAGATCACTTGCTTGGATTTGTACAAAGGTACAGAAGACTCCGAGAGGTTTACGTTTTAACGTTTTTGGGGAACACTTTTTTCATTTTCATTGCACAAAATTTGCACAGGTGATGGCTTCAAGCATGATGGCTTCAGACATGAAACGAAAGAAGAGGAGCATCCAGTCGAGGTACTTGTACCAGAGCTATTGCTTTCTCGTATTCCGGAGCTCTGTATGAGTAGACGTGCAGCATGGTTTAACTACACCATCTTCATGTTGCTCCCCTTGCCCCTTGGAGCGCTTTGCTGTACCATGCATTTGTCGATTTGGAGGTCGGCAAGGGCGGAGGAGGAGGTGGTGGAGATCGCTATGGACGGGGCTCGAGGCATCAACTGACTTTTACTATGATTTATCCTATTTATGAGATCACCTCCACGCGTGATAGCGTCAGAAGAGCATCACTTTCTGGAGTTGTCTTGTTTTGAGTGTCTATCTGCAGGGTTTGTTTCATGACAGGCAACAACGCTGGCGAGCTGTCAATGACAGAGACATCATTGTGCGAGTTGGATTGGGCGTACATCCGACCAGAGTTCAACTAGTCTGTTCAAATCTGTTTAGATGCTGTGCATTTCCTGACACAGTGTGGGCCTGCGGATCGTTTTCAAGCCATGCAAGAACTTTGTTCCAATTGGCCAGATGGAGACCGATATTGTTGGAACGCTGTTGGCCGGTTCTCTCGTGGCGCAAGTGGGAGAAGACAAGGCACTGGTGAGCATTAGCTGCAGCCATCTTCTCATTCTTTCATATTCTTTCATGAGACCTTCATGGTGTCATATGGTGTCGTAAATATGCTGAACCTACCCTGATGCCTGCAGATGCTGAAAAATGGCATTGCACGGATGTTCATCGAGTCGATCGAGCCCATTCCTGGGATCAAAGGCTGGGTGACAAGGACTGAATCCTGCAACCATTTCACTTGTCCAGGCCATGGCACAGAGGATTTAAATATATTTTACTTGTGCTGATGATTGTTGATGTGCTTCTTTCATCCTTTTTCCCTCCGAATTTGACAAACGAAAAGCTGATAGTGTGATAGTCTCAGGAACAAACATCCAAATACATCCAATGCTTTCCGTCATGTTCAAAATTTCGGCAGCTCTGACAGCTGGACAGGAGTGCCGAAGCTGCGGGTGGGCCCGTTTTCTTCAAGCCTGACCGTGGCAGCAGCTACATCAGGTTCCAGATGTTGTGTTATGGACTTAACATGGCCGTGAGATTGGTGAGATCGGCTTGATGACATACCTGGGAAGGGAGCCACGCGGCAAAGAAGGGAAAGTCGGCAAAGGCCAATATGGAGGCGGTGTGATTTCTTTCCGAATTTGCTTTGGTACAAGCAGAGAGTAGCAACTGTGAAAAGGACCGATTAAAGGCGAGCTTTATTGCGGTGTTGCTCATGATGAAGCAAGACCGTAATTTCAAAGTCTGTTGATTTCAAACGCATACAGGCATACAGGTGTATACTATTGTATACTTGGGTCAGATGGGAGGCATGCAAAGCACTGCAAACCACTCCAAAAACAAAAGAAACAGCTTCATGCGTACAGAGAAGCATGTCCTTTGAGCTGATGAAATCCCGGGTCTCACCAAGACATCACAAGACTATGCTAGGCGAGAAAGGCGAGAAAGGGAGAAACGAAGCTAAGGTGGGAAAAACCTCACTGCTCTCGTCGGACAGACTGCAGGAATCCACAGAAGTCCACAACAGGCATTGCCAATATTGCCATTGACTTCATGACAGTGCAAATAGCCATAGCCATGGCCTGGCAACGGAAATGCGAGCTGAGATGATAATCATGGCATTCCCCCTTTGTTTTTCGGTGCTGGACACTGGACAGTCCAATTTTGCGCACTCCTAAAAGAATCGTTTTCTGGTATGCTCAGGGCAAGGGTAGAAGACCTGTTGGAGAAGGGGACGCAGCCACGGGAGGAGGAAGGGTGTCCTGAGCGTACTGACAAGTTCAATCAGCAGATCCAATGTTTTCTCGCTTTTGAGCATGCGAGCTTGTGAGGGTCTTTCCGGCAATACATGTCTCGATTCTGTCTCTCTTTGCTTCCCTACTTGTACTTAACTTGTTGTGTTCTGATTTGCTGGTTTATTTTCTGCATGCAATTTCCGTTTTCCATAGTTTGTCATCTATTCATATCTATTCAATATGATTTCCTCATACGGTTCCAGATTTTTATCGGGTTCAGTCTTCTCAATATCATCTCCCTTTCGTTTGCCAGGACGGTTGAATCAACCTACCGATGAGCAACCATCTCCACCCGTGGCTGGTACTGCTGAAAGTTCCTGATGCTTGGTCTGTAGCTAGCTGCCATATGAGGAGGGAATAACCCTCTATCTAAATGCAGCGGATCAGACTGTGAACTGCAGCCCTTCACCTACAAAGCTGGCCAAAACATGACATCATTCGCCTGACAATGTCCACGTCGCTATGGGAACAAAGGAATAGTGCCTCCAAGATCCAAGGGTAGGGTCATATTAAGAGCGAACTCTACCGGACATGAATTGATTCTGTTGCTGTGTAGCCCTGCAGGTTAGTCTACGCCGTGCAAAAGCCACGCAGACGTGTAGGAGAGCAATGGCCAACTGCATGGAACTTGAATTCCTCGCTTTATACACCTTGACAAACGGTTGAAGATCCGTTCCCCATGGCCCCATTCCGGAGCACATTACGACAAGTCCTGAATAAAGGCTTCTGCTTGCTTCAACCGTGACAGAAGGGGTGTAACTGACGTTCAATATGTTTGCAGATTCCTGGCATGAATGCTGGGACCTATAAACCAGACCTGCTGACCTGAACTTAACTTCAACATGGTGCCATGACAGTGAGAGGGCAACATATGCCATCATATGCTGACTTGGAATCAGAAAGACATTTTGACACACAACTGCTTGATGGAATGCTACTGAACAGTTTGCCTGCAACATGAGAGAAGTGCTCTTTCTGGCACTGCAGCCTACCACAGTATCATGTTGATCCAACCTCAGAGCCATAGCCGCCACAGCAAAAAGTTGCAAGAATAATGTTCTAAGGTAGGCAACTGCAGGCAGACATCGCATGTGGTTTGGAGGAATGCCGCTTCAAATGGTCTAACCTCAAACTGTTTGATTTGCAACAAAAAGTTGCAAGTTTCAGGCCTCGTCCACTGCTGACAGGGCCTTTTTCTTTGACGGCAAGTTGCACTGGGTTTCGGTCCAAACGAGAACCATGTACTCTCTGGGCCGGCCTCTGGGCTCTGATCTCGCCTCGTTGTTGATACGAGTCGCACACTTCCTTGCAATGGTCGTTGCGAGCCTCGCAAAAATCGCGGATTTTCTTGGGTTGGATGATGTTGGATGATGTTGGATGATGTTGGATGCCTTTTGATCTGTTTCCAGCAGTTGTGCATACCAAACATACCAAACACCTTTCCATGAGACAGGTTGATTTGGAATGCATGACTATTGCATCGCTTATCGTCAGCCTCTAGCCACTGCTCGGCTTGCAGCAACTGTGCTGAACATGGATCAGATAAGAGTAGACGCATCCTTTTTGCCACTTTTTGCCCTTGTATGCATCACCATGTCCCTCAAAATCACATCGATAGTGGATGATGGGATGCTTGCAGTTCTGTAGTCACTCAGATTGAGCTTGTGTGCCTTGTGTGCCGTTTGCACTAGCCCTATGTGTGGCCATGTTTCGGTCTCTGGGGCGATTCGTCAGAAAAACAAGGAGGCGAGATTTCGCAGGCAGAAACTTCTCCTTGCTTTGCAAATGATATTGAAGCCGAAGCAAGTCAAGCTAACCTGTGATCAAATAAGCGCTGAAAGTGAAGCCACTGTTTGTGAGGTATCTAACTTGTCATTCAAGTTAATGAATCACATTTTACATGTTGTATTGTTGCATCATTGAGAAATATTGAGAGGAGAGATGCTTCCCGGACCTGGCAAAGCTTCAGAGATGCGAAGGTCGGCTTTACACTGCAACAACTCGTGACATCTTGTGGGAAGTGAAGCTCTGTTCCCAGGACTGTCATTTGCTGCTTTTGCTGCTTGGTGACCAGGTGATCAATCCTTTTTCGGAGTACCAATGGACTTCCCAGCCCTATCCAAGCTACAACATGCCGAGGGTGCGCAGAACAACCATGCAGCTGTGTTTAACGTGTGCAGCTTTGCTCACAAAAGTTTAGAGATGCAGCATCTCTCGAACATCAAACATCTCAGAGGTTGCCCGCGATGTCAGACCCCACAGGACGCTTGGGATGTTTTGGGCAGCGGCCAACAGTTCCAACATGAACTCGGCATATCTCAGCACCGGTAGTACCCGGTAGGACCTTGAAGGCCATCAGCCACTGCGATGAAAAGGGCTGGTGGCACATCCTGGATGCCCAAGGCAACTGAAGATACTGAGAAGTGCTGCGATGCCAAAAATCACATTAATACGAATTTATAACATGGATGATTCATGGATGCTAGGAGCTGAAAGGCCCACAGTTTATGCAATGACTAATGCTACCTGTCATAATGTCATAATACCTACCACTGTCTATCACTTCTGTGACTAAATACAGCATATGTTTTGGGATTTGCTTCGTTTGTTTCAGCAGCTGGGATGCTGAATATGGGGATGATGCAAGGCAGAGATGTTGGCAAATTGGCAGCATTTGCATCCAGACTGCTTCAAGGAAAGCATCGCCGGGGTGCTCAGGGAAGTTTGGCCTGTACTGGATCCGGTTCATGTCTGCCCGCATGTCACTTTGGACCTGCCGAGACTTACTCGACCATGATAGATATGATAGATAATATATATATATAGATATGGGCTCAAACGAGGATATTCGCCCAAGATTGGCTCGGCAAATCCTTGGGATCCTTGGCAGTGATGACGTCGCTTTCAAACTCAATGTTGGACACCCGGAGATTAGAAGAGATGATCTATGGCGGCTTCATATGTGGTGGATGCCTTTTGGGAGTCCACTTGGCCTTTGGAAAGGCGGCCAAAGGAAAGGGCGGCCGCATTGAGAAGATGTTTGTAGAGTTTCAGCGGAAAGCCTTCCACATGATCGGCGGCTGCATCATATGTAGCTGCTATCATTGGGGCATCAAACACAAGTTCATCAGGTCAGCATTCTCTCCAGAAACTGACAGCACAGCAATGGATGGAGGAGCGGCCTTTCTGGCAATCTCCTTTGTTTGCTGGATGGTTGAGGCATCCCGCCTGACTATCCCTGCTGTTCAGAGTTGGTACCTGAAGACCTTCAAGGGCCTCATTCGACAAAAGGAGCACAGCAAAGCTGCTGGCATTGCGTACTTTCTGCCTGGGGCCTTGGCTGCCATGATGGCGGCACCCAGCCATTTCGCCATTCTTGGTATCCTCTTCTTGTCTGTGGGCGATGCGGCTGCTTCCATTGGCACAGCTGGAGGTTACATTCCAGTTGGGACGTCCTCCAGAAAGGTGGAAGGCAGCATCGGCTGCTTTTTGGTGTGCACGGGTCTAGCCATCTATGCTGGGCTTTCAACCCAAGTTGCCTTGATTGCTTCGGGTTTTGTGACATTTGGGGAGGTGCTGGCCGAAATCATCGGCCTGGATGACAACTTCGTGATTCCCATGCTGGGAGTACTCGGGGTTCGCATCGCACTATTTCCTCAGCTGGGGCAGATGGCAGCGGTCATGTGTGTTGGCTTGGGCATTGGCGTGGCACTCGCAGCAATTGTGGGTTCTACCACTTCCAAGGACAAGTGAAACAAATTAGGAAGAAATAGAATAGCAGTCTGACTGGTGGAGAGCAGACAACTGAATCTCTCTGAAACTTAGAGTTTGTGCATGGAAGGAGCTTTGTTGAAATCCTGAAGGAAACTAACAGAGTTCCGGGTTCCAAATCTCAATTTCACGCTTTGTGGAGAGGCTAAATCCACAGGCGTTGGAGCCTACAGAAGGCCAACTGGGCTTCAGTTGCTGGCTATCAAAGAGCCACTGCAACACCCAGGATCAATTCAAGCGCACAGGCGCAGGATGCTATATGGGCTTAATAGGCTGGCTTCCCATTAATTTCTGTCTTTGAAGGATTGTAAACGTGTTGGTTCTGCAATATATAGGTTGATTTGTTTGGGAGGCACAGCAAATCGTCTGTAATGCACATGCCTGTGGAACTGTGCCTCGTTGGTGAGAGCAGAAAAACAGGAGTCTGGGATAGTTTGGACCTTGCATTTCTCAACAGATGGAATGCCCCTTGTTTCCAGGAAGTGCTAGCAAACTAAACAAGGGGCGAAAGACATCGTTAGGTCTTGATTTCCAGGAAGTGCTAGCAAACTAAACAAGGGGCGAAAAACATCGTTAACAAGCATCAGTGTGCTTTCATTGCAGGAGAGTGTTTGCCTATCTTGCTGTGCTTTCATCTTGTGCTGGTTTCAGAGTTAGAGCACCTTTGCGCAAGGTTGCGACTATGCACCCGATCGTGTCAAAGGCCTCGCTGGGTAGAGGATGTAAAGGCACTTTCAGATGCTGGTCTAGGGCCGACTTTGCCACAAGTGAAGCTGACAATGCCAGGTGACTCTGTGATCATCGTAAATGCCATCCACGTTTTCTTCCCTGGCCATACCTGGGTACGGCACTGTTTGAGTTCTAACTTTTTTTTGACGCTCCTCCTTTGCCTGTTTCAGCCACACCTTTGCAAGGACACCAAAATCTACAGGTTTTGGCGCAACAGAAACTCGCCACGAAGTTATTTTGGATGTTCATGGGAGGTCACCGTGTCAGACCGCGTTAGACCGTGTCAGACCGTGTCATTCGGAATTTTCCTGCTCAGCTGCTGCCCAGCTGCTCTCAGGAAGGACGGATCCCCGTGGTGCAAAGGCTGGAGCCCTGGCTGGAGCCGTCCGGCTGTGCAAATCCTGCAGTGCAGAGATTGCTGAGGTTCTTACAGCCACAAGATTGATGATGCTCAATCCTTCCATCATCATTTCACAGGCGAGGTGGACAAATGATATATACGTATTATATATATATATATATTATGTATGTATATATATATATATATATATTATGTGTATATATATATATATTATGCACACACACATACACATAATATAATAATGAGTTTTACTTTCTAATCACTCCCAAGACTCCCAATGCAGTCATTGCTTGCTCAGGCGGTCAAAGGCATGTTGCCAAATAATCTACTGCGAAACAATTTTCTTCGCAGGCAGGGAGAGGAACGAAGGACTGGTTTTGAAGACCCCAAATCTTCACCAATCCACATGCATCCAGGCTCTACTGCTACCCTGGTGCTATTCATCCGTGCAGCACTTTGTTGGATTTGATCAAAAGCATTCAAGAGCTGAAATTTGTACCTTAAATCAAGAACTCAGGCATTGGGGAATGCCTCAAGTGATTGTTCCAGTGGAGAAACGGCAAGAGTCTCAGAAAGGTCACGTGCAGGATCAAAAGAATAGTGACGCGTTCTTTTTCCTGGATTTCTAGGCCTGAAATGATTCCAGACGCCTTCACATTTGAAGCCGAGGTGCATAACTTTCGTGCTCTGTACATGCTAAAGAAGTAGTGGGACTTGGGAAGTGCTCAAAAGCACAACTTGTTATGCAGGTACGCCAATCAGAGTAATTCCTTCTGAGTCTATGGCCTCGCCTTCTGATAATATCCACGGAATTTTGCGTGGCAAAATCCCAGCAAAGAGAAAATGTCATGAGTCCTGAGTGCTGAGAAGCAGATGCGATTGACCAAACGATCACAGATGCATACAGCTTCGTTGTGTTTGTGATTTGATCTGACTGGTTTGTCCTTCATCCGTGGGCCATCATAGCTCCATCAATGGGAACGAGGGAGTAGGAAAAGTCGTGCCATGTCAGCTGAAGCAACAGCATCAAAAACAGCGGGGGCCCGAACATGTATCTTGAGGCAGACCAGTATGACTCAGTATGACCAGTATGGAGTTGATTTAGATGTGCATTTCAAATAATTTCAGGTGGCATTGGTCAAGCACACCCAGGTGGTTACGAGAGAGACGTTGGAGCCGCCCAGACATGCGGTTGCAGTGACGTCGGCCCCTGAGGATTCTTTGGAGGGAAAATGAGGTGATGTTTCAAAATGTATCAAAGCTATACTGGAGAGGAGTGAGTGTGAGCACGAATCTAGGTGATTTTCAATGCAAACAGTGTCGACTTGCAGTGCAAGACCGTAAGCCTTGCCCCAAGGTACATTTGTGGAAACTGTGGGTGTTTGGTCGAGATCAAACCAAATGATGCCATCAGATGTCGCGAGTGTGGGTGCGCCCTTACAAAATCAAATAAAATCAATCCAAGACCGAAACACTCGAACTCCTCATACCGCGGGCCATGTGAAGCGTCGCAACAGAACAGGTACAGAATCCTCTTCAAAATGCGCTCGAAGAAGCCTATGCAGTACCAGGCCACGCTGCGTTGATGCCCGGGATTTGTAAACTGGTGGCCTTGCAATGCTACGCTGTGAGGCAATCTGAGCTTCGAGTGCCAAATCTGAGCTTAGCGTCCAAGATCGAAACAAGATCGAGATGAGAACATAACTATATTGAAATCCCAGCGAAAGCAGCAAAATTGCACAGGGACCTTGCGAAGCCGAAAGTGATGCACATGACATGCCATGTTCTTTAAGGGGCTCTTGACCAATCAATATCAATCATCATATTTGGTCAAGGATCTTAATGGTAGCAGAGCTCTGGTTCAAAGCACACGGTGGCAATGTGGAAAAAGCTCCATCATCAAACGAGGAGCCAGGCGATCCTTGGGAGTGCCATTTGGCTCTCTACCTTGGGTTTCAATACAAAGAATCGGATGCAAACTCGAAAGGCTTTTTCTTTTCAGAAAAGCTTTTGTTATTGAGCAATATTTTGGCAGGGAATTGTCAGAGAGATCGGTGATGGACCCAGTTGAATTCTCATTCCAATTTCATTTGGATGAAGGTCAGAGCTTCGTTTGATGAGCTTGAGAACTGGATTCTCGAGGCAGAGACTGTGCATGTCTTTTGAATTCAAGCTGTGATTGGCCTCGGGTCGAAACCCGCTGAGACCTTTGGAGAAAGAAGATTTGAACATGACGAGTCAGAAGAGGCAACCAGACCTGCAGCTGGATACAGACTTGTACTATGGGCCATATGGGATTGCTTACGGGTCAACAAAATTCAGTGGTCAGCTAATGTCTTGAATTAGCTCCTATCGCTGGCAAAGTTGTACGAGCTCCTGTCTTTGCATCTCAGTATTGGCCTTTTTTTCCATTGTAGTGCCCATGTTCGTTTTGCGATGAGACGCGTTGCGCTTCTCTCTTACAATCTCTTACACACGAATGCATCTATTTGGGTTTGGTTCCTTCACTCTGTTTTTCCTCTTGTCAAGTGTCGCAAATGTGACAGGAAATCGCACTAGAGGTTGCCAAGCGCCGCCGCGGAATGCGTTTTTTTACCGCTGGGCGGCCAAGGTTGGCTGCATTCCCAAACTTGTAGCTGAACAACAGCTTGATATGAGTATTGACATGTGTTGAAGGGTCCGGTTGCTGTTCGTTTCCTTCACAGGGACAGGAAAAGATTTGCGTCGATCTTGTTCCCGCCTCCTGGCAGCATCATTTGTGAGTTCAGATTTTCTCGGTGAGTGCTTTTAAATCTCCGCGAAGATCTTTAACCTTTAAGTTCCTCTTTCAAGCTTTTTGGAACAGATTTGGTGAGACCTTGGGGGATCAGTGAAGGGACGACTATGCAACGAGGATATTCCATGGCGATCCAAACGAAGCGCTCTATGAGGAGGCTAAACACAGTATGTTGATGTTGCAACTAGCTGCAACTAAGCATTCTTGGTTGAGATGGAGCCTAAGCCTGACATTCAAACAAAATGAACATGCCGTGTTTGCATTGCATTTCGTGCGGTTCAGTCCAGACATTCGTATTTGGCGAGGCTTTTCAAGACGTCCTTCGCGTGGCTGGAGTTTCAGTGAAACCTCAATCCAGGCCAGGCATCTCCGGCTCTGATGCCCTTGTGAGCCTGGAAGACATTAAAACATATCGAAACATATCGAAACATATCGAAATGGTGTTCCGAAGCGGAAACACGACTCGCAAGCTCTGCACGCTCCGCAAATGCCCTGAGGCACAAGCTCTCCTTCAGAGGTGGTATTCTCTACTTCACTGCTGACAGCCAAGGAAATTTGCACCCCGGAGGGTTAAAGCAGTGAAGCGGCCAAATCCATTGAAATAGACAATTTGGACCTTAGTTGCCTTTTGCTTCATCCATAGCAAGCTAGATCATTTCAATGAATCGTTTTTTAAACTTCCTCCCTCTGACCGGCATATTTTGTTTCTGGCCTCTCTCCCCTCTGCTTCAGGTATGCCGTTGTCGCTTCTGACGACTTTCCCATGGCTTCGGTGTACGAATTTTTGGATGAAATGCTGGAGGCAGGACATGGTGGGAATCGCCGCCCTGCCGCTGGTTTCAGTGCCCAAGTGGCCCAAGTGGCCCAAGTGGCCCAAGTGGCCCAAGTGGCCCAGTTGCCCAGGTCTATGAAAGCATTGACGTGGCAAGTGCTCTGGACCAGGCCTCGCCCGGACCCGTGGAACTTTGCACAGCTGTGTCCTTGGATTTGAGTCAACAAGATTGGAACTCAATGGACATATAAAACAAACGCGGAGAGGCCGAAGAGTCATTGTGGGCAGAGAAGCAATTTGTGGAAGATGCGCATGGATCTCAATTTGGGCACTGGAAATCATCAAACCAATGCATCGCTTTGATGTAACTGGTGCAGAAATAAGATGCTACAGTAGGTTTGGCGTTCGTGAGCTGGCTTTGACGAGCTGGAAAAAGCGGCCCCACTGGCAGATTTGAAGATTCAAAGAGGGCCTCCAATCCTTCAAGAAGTCTATACAATAATACAAGAGAGCACAAGATCTAGAAACATATATTAGACGATAATTTGACAGGTACTGTGGTCATTTGAACCTGGCAGGGTCAGACCTGGAGACGGTTCTTCATTTTACTTCGAGGCAATTTGTTGGCATCTCTGTACGCTTTCTTTGCAAGCGACGGTCCATGGTCTGATTTTCTTTCGAAAGTAATTGTCCCGATGCAAGTGAATTCCAATGTGTTTGAGGAAGACACGCCAGACTTTTCCGAGTTTCAAACGCGTCTTTGAAGACGCCCAGACTGCCCATACCAACCTGAGCAAGTCGCAATTGGACACATCGAAGCGATCGAAGCGATCGAAGTCTTGGTCCCGAAGGATGAACATGAGCGATCGGCGAGCCAATCTCAACACCTTCACATGGCAGACACTTTCAAGGGCACAAAGTGGCTCTTCCGTGGAACAAACGGTGAAAACAGATGCTCATACTGAAGTGTGGGAACCTTTGATCGCTGCAAGACGTCAATTTCAGATCTGATGATATTTGAATCACATATCATTTATTTGGGACTTGAACGCATGTAATTATTTATATTTTGACGTGTATCTGATTGATGTATATGAGTCGCGGTCAAAATGGTTGAAGACCACTTTAGTGTTTGCGCAGGTTTTCTTTGTCATAGATGTGCATGAAACACCCCCAAAAGCGAAAATTGATAATCGCAACTACTGAGATCTAAAGGATTTTGACGGGAGCTCACACGAGTGTACTGTATATTGTAGAGCTTCGCACACCGGCGACGCCGGTAGGGGTCGGGGGAGGGAAAGAGAGAGGGGGATGTCATCTGAACTTGCGAACATGACATGCTGAGGGTCGGCGGCCTATCTTGGGGC
>Ga0126342_10006677_pt1 | contig 20504 bp, 19 predicted proteins | sample Cyp1metagenome_FD_92528 | JGI IMG/M metagenome (GOLD analysis project Ga0126342, IMG submission 92528) | Coral microbial communities from Lord Howe Island, Old Settlement Bay, Australia - Cyphastrea 1 metagenome | ecosystem: Host-associated > Invertebrates > Cnidaria > Coral ...
GGACAACGAGAGGAGGAGGACAACGAGAGGAGGAGGAGAGGAGGAGGAGGCGGCAGGAGGAGGAGGAGGAGGACCAGGCAACTTAGATAAAATCTAACAACCCTCACCTGGCAGGTGGGGAAATACTTAAGCATTGCATATTACAGTACATTAAATAGGGGAAAAACATATACACTAATATGAAATAAGAGCAATTCCCTATGGATAAAACTAAAATATTTATAGTAATGTAATAGTAATGATGTATCATCCCGTTTTATAAATCCCTATGAATCATAGTAATGTTACAATCCCTATGGAGTGATAATGACAATAATAACATGTATATAATCCTCAGAATGATCCCCATATTGAGTAAGAAATGGTCGATCTTATAAATGCTTTTAGCGACCTAAAAACAGATAAGTTGGTCAAATCCTAGTCAGATGCTAGTAAATTTAACCTTCTCTGCATCTTGTGGGGGTGGCTACATGTAATGTAATGATAATAAACCCTTTGAAAATCTTTGAAACCATGCCTTCTTAGGAAGTATTTGAGGTGTGATTTAATGAGTTCAGGTTTGCATCAATATTGAATAGCACTATCATAGACCATGATCATCTTGTTTATCTTTAACTATGGTAAAGTCATTGCTGAAATGACAAAACGGTTTTGATAGTGGTACTATAGTGTAATTACTGCTTTTTTGAGCTCTCAAGAATGCATTTATGTATCTGCAAAGGGCTTTTGTTTTCTTCAAACTTTTTCAAAGACGACTACGGCACAGTTTCAGGAAGGCCGTCCGTGGAATTGCCCACTATACTATACCCTCAGCTGCATGCTTATCACGAGACCTTCAATTTCTTCCGGAAAAACAACATGTGTCTTTAAACTTTAAACATGTTTAAAGGATCAGAACCATATCAGAAGTTAATATGTTCACCAAATGCATCCAAGGTAGATATGTCCAAGATTTTGGTCAAGATATATAACTGTTTTTTTTTCATAACATATTTCCAGTTTCCATATTGACATGTTGTTCACCAAATTCATCCATGATTTTATGTCGGCAAATTCACTCGCCTCTTCGGGATTCTGGATGTTCCAGCTACCGAGCAGTCCACCATTGATCTTGGCCTCGGCCGATGGGGCCATGGGGATATCATCATTTCATGCGGATATACCCTCTGGTTATTTAACATAGCCATGGAAAATGGCCCATCTATAGATGGTTTACCTATTAAAATGGTGATTTTCCATGGCTATGTTAAATAACCAGATGGTAATTAGACCTATGGATCCAGCCGTACCTTCTCAGGAAGTACGACTGGGCTATGATTTAGGGGGTTAAGATGGGTTAAGTACTTTCTCAGACAGTGTTTGGATCCATAGGGAGAGCTGATACTCCCATCTGCTTGATTTTTGATGGTAGAAACCATTGTTTGAGATGGTGATTTTTCCCTTACACCAATCCATTGAGTTCTTAATATTGCCTGGTTTATGTTGGTTTCCCCATTATCATCAACATATCCCATATACGACCCCATTTAAGATCCCATTTACATCCCATTAATATGGTAAAGCCCCCCAACAACACAAAAAAGTAATTAGAGGTTTATTATTGGGTCTACCCATATTTAGGATGATTTATCATAGCCCACTGTCACGCTTTGCCACAAAAAATCCCATCCAAATCACATTTTCCTCAACATACAGTTATATTTTTCATCCCGCTCATTTTTCTCATCCCACTAAGATAGCCCACTTAGATACCATCAGTCATGTGTATATATATATATAATCTCAGTTAAATCCCATGAAAATCCCATTGAACATCCATTTTTTCCGCTGAATTTTCCAAGAGACGATCCACGGAGAGATGGAGCCTTGGGCCTGCCATGAAGTTACGACCCTCTCGCTGATGGGGAATATAGGCTTTTCATGGGTTTATTGAAGTTTATTAACTTCTACTTATACTACTTGGTTTAACGCAGTACTACTAGTACTTGTACTAGCAATACGACGACGACAACTACTACTACTACTACTGCTGCTGCTGCTGCTACTACTACTGCTGCTACTGCTACTGCTGCTGCTGCTACTACTACTACTCCTACTGCCGCTGCTGCTGCTACTGCTACTGCTACTACTACTACTGCTGCTGCTGCTACTACTACTGCTGCTACTGCTACTGCTGCTGCTGCTACTGCTGCTGCTACTACTACTACTCCTACTGCCGCTGCTGCTGCTACTGCTACTGCTACTGCTGCTGCTGCTGCTACTACTACTACGACTCCTACTGCCGCTGCTACTGCTACTGCTACTACTACTACTCCTACTACTGCTGCTGCTGCTACTACTGCTGCTGCTACTGCTACTGCTACTGCTGCTGCTACTACTACTACTCCTACTGCCGCTGCTGCTGCTACTGCTACTGCTACTGCTACTACTACTGCTGCTACTGCTACTGCTACTACTACTGCTGCTACTGTTACTGCTCTGCTACTGCTACCTGGTTTAATTGGGATTCTTTTGGATTATGAACTAATCCACAGTAGGGAAATCTATCAACCAACTAGTACAATAAGAGGGGATAGTGGATATTCTTCATGGCTCAATTCGCACCTATTTTTTATAGTAAGATAGTAAGATAACGTATATGCTTGGCCAGTTGGTGATATAAATTGTTCATTAAATTGACTTTTTGATTGATGATATTAGCCGATTTGGGTATACCTTTGGGGGTAAATTGGCAGCTGTACTGCCATCCCCCACATTTCTACATGGCTGGGCCTCAGAACTGCTTAACATCCATTAACATTTTGTGGCGGCTTGCCATCCCTAAAATCCATGTCCAAGGCACGTTGGCCCCAGCTTTTTGATAGTTCAGCACCACACCAAGCTCACCCGGACGACGTAGCGCGACAACCTCAGTCAAACAAAAGCAAACACAACCACAACAACAACAACAACAACAGCAACGACAACGACAACGACAACGACAACGGCCACCACAACCAAGCGTCCGCCTGAAAGCAATCCCTGGACTGCTGGTAAATCATATTGCTATGACTATAATCTATATTCATTTATAAGGAACCCCAATGATGGGCCCCATTGGGGGCCTAGGTAAAATTCTATGCTTTTTGTACAATCAGGTAATTTAATGTAATTTAACATAGCTATTGGAACTGGCCAATTTATATATGATTGACCTACTAGTATTTCAAATGGTGTTTTCATATAGCTATGTTCAATTACCAGAAGGTAAGTTGCTCAGCAGGACGTGTGCATCTTTATGCCATGCTTCCGCCCCGATCTTTAGGGCAAGCACCAGTAGTATATGATGTATACAAATGCATGAACAGGCATATGTAAGCGCATATGTATTCATATGTGTATATGTGTATATTATATATATGTGTGTGTATGTATGTATTATACACGTATATGCATATAAATATACATCTGTGTGTGTGTGTCCAAATGCTGAATCTATTATATGGCAGTGTGTCAAAACCTTGTACCCCTGGTGAACATCAAAATAGCTGGTAAATGGATGTTCATCCCACTAAAAATGGTATTAATAGGTATTGACCCATACCCATATGTCATGTGTATATATAGAATTATATAGATATACAAACATGTTTATACACACACATTTCTTTGCTCTGAGTCGCCTTCTCTTGGGGCTTCTGCAGCAGCAGGGTGAAAGGCCCCTCCTGGCGGCATTGGGAATTCAGCAGTTGAAGGTGGCCCCAGCTGATGATTTACTGATGACTTACTGTCCTACTCCAAGTAGCCAACTTTCAAATCTTTCAAGAAATATTAATGGTGGGCCAATGTGGGCCATGCCCAGATTCCACTTGTCTTGCAATTTTCAGTCTATCTTGGATACAGAAGTTGCGAACTTTGGGCCCCAGGGATTAGCACATAAATGTCCAGCAGGCACTTCATACATGCATAGCAATAGAAAATCCGTCAGAATTTAGATTATGTGTCTTAATGTTCATATATGTTAGTTCATATATTTGATATGGGGCTAATTATATATTCTTGTGGTAAACCCAATGTGGCCGAATAAATACTGAACCTCCAATTTTGAAGGGTTTACGCTACCCATTTCTGGTGATACTGGGATGGTTCATTATATGTTATCAGTGGGTTAGCCCAAACTCTACCCTCTGATAATCTAACAATAATTTAACATAGGTATTAAAAATAAAATAGGCATCAAAAAAGTCAAGGTGGATCTATCAAATATGGCAGATTTTCGCTCTTTGTTCACCAAAGAAAGGATCCACGAAGCGTTTTGATAAAAGGTGCCTGGCGTAAGATCTTGGCCATCTCGATGCTCGAGCCCTGGGTGCCATTCACCTCCAACACTCGGTCGCCCTCCTGACGCACCGTTGGGGTTGGGACCGGCCCAACGGGATCCCCCGCAACGGATCCACCAACGGAAACTGGGAGATGTTGGAAAACTCGGTGATCCATCATAGGTTCACTGAAAAACCGCCTTTTTTTACGATGAGATCATCTATATAACTCCCTCATCAAGATATGGTAAGATTATGTAAGATTGGTAAGGATAGCCATGGCTAATGATAGAGACAAGCTGCAGAAGCAACCCTTTCGCTGGGCTTTTGTGCGATGCAACTCAACTGACAGATTCACCCAAAATCGGGACTTCTGGGATATTTGCACCAAATAATACGATTGGACCTATACAAGAAATGGGAGGTTCGGTTTTAATCCACAAAACGAGTCATGGGTACAATTTAACAATCAAAAGCAAGAATGAGAATGACGCAATATCCTCCAGGAAAAGATCATCAATCATCACCTGGTATTCCATGGTTAATTTATACTGGATCCTTCACGATCTTGTTCTCCGGAGCGGAGGTGTTCCATTTCGCAACCATGCCATCCTCATTCACTTTCCTGGCCGGATCCCGGCAAAATGATGGATCCCCTATAGCTGGATGGCTTATTTGCTGGAAAATCCAATGAAAATGGATGATTTAGGGAAACCTCCATCAAGATTTTCCAGCAAATGGGATTTGATGATGGGATTCCATGAAAAATTGGATGATGGAAGAGTATGTCTCTTGATGATTTAGGGCTACCCCCATTTTAGGAAACCTCCATCGAGAGACATACTCTTTTTCAGGTTCTTGGAGAAATACTGACAACCACGACTCTCCAACATACTGTGGATGAACAAAGTCCTGCACCTGTTGGGAAGTAACTAGTGGCAACTATGAAACATGGTAAATAATGGTATTATAATAGGATAAACATGGATAAACCATTTACCAACGGTGCAGGATTCAGGATGCCTTCCATGCACAGTTTTTTCTGCAATTGTGTCAGCACGGTGGGCCCAGCGGCCCAGCTATCTCTTCAGTCGCAAGTACTGAAAACAATCACCCCATGCTGCGAATCACTTGCAATGAACATGAAATTAGGTAGAAGCAACCCACATCGTGAATCATTTTCTCTCAAGACATCAGCCCTCTTTTGACGGGGTTCCTTATCCGCGGGCTTGTCGACTCTTAACCACTAAGAAGGGCTGCTTGAGACCCTCAAAAACTAGAAAATATTAGGTAAATTAGGTAAGTTTGTTTACTCGCTTCTTAAATCACAGTTGTTACTACATCAAAGCAAGTTCCCTCGCTCGCTGCAAATACATATACAAGTATATATTATGTTAATTTAATATGATAATTACCTGTAACTATGTACAAATATATATATATATATATATATACCTATGTATGTGTGTGTGTGTTGGGTAAAACCCCCCTCTTGAAATGTCCATTGCCGCCATTGCCCCTTCAATATGTCCTGCACCAACAGGCCCTTTGCTGTCCTGACTATTGTGCACTCAGGGTCTGAGCCATCGATCTGAATGCCATGGGCGCCGTTTACTTTCACTTCCTGAGTCTGGTCAAGACCAAATATAGACCACCCCCAGAAAATATGAAAAGTAGTGGTTAATTATGGTCAATTACTAACCTAGTGGTAAATGATGAATCCTACTAAACTATGAACCCCACTGAACTGTTGAACTAATGGTATTTGTTTCTTCGATCTCTTTGGGGGCTACGATGCATGTGAAATGGCTAGGTAGTTGGTGACCATCCTCAAGTACCCAAAAACTGCAACTCTAAACCAAGACCAAATCTTACAACATGCATCAACATCTCTGGGTTTCGACCCGTGAATGTGATCACAAAGGGCCCAGGAATTGTTTTTTTGTATTAGTGGGTCCGTTCTTGGCTTCATGCTGACAAAAAAACAACACATTGGTGGATGTCGTGGGAACTACTGGGTTGGGAAAACTGGTCGAAGAAGCTTAAGTTTAATCACAGAAGTAGTTCTCAAAGCAGAAATCTATTGGAAAAACATGTTTTGTCGAATGGGTATTGGATGGTATTGGCAATTGGGTCACGATGATTGTCATTATTCACCCCGCAGAATGGATAGTTCACTTCAAGGTTTGCTACTCAAAACTTGAGATATTCGGCCCATTCTCCAATGCCATGCCCAAATCGGCCCAAGCAGCAAAAGTCGATGTCTCTTGCGACGGCTCTAGGTCCTCGAGTCGAAAAAATTAAATTTTCCGCTTTTAGGTTTTTGGGGGAGCCCCAATTTAAAGGCACACCATGACACACCTACTGGGGTTTGACTGCAAAAATGGGCTCCTCAAAAATTTAATGTTTAATCATACGTTTTTCCAACTGCCGTAAATTCAGGGTAGATTCCCTATTTTCAGACACAACCCAACTACATCAAGTTTGGTCATATATCCCATGACATCTGTTGATGTCCTCTTTTTCGGCTTAGTTATAAGTGTATATATATATGTGTGAATAATATATGTTTGTATATATATATATAAATGTTCATATATATATATATACATATGACTATATATAATATGTGTGTGTATATGTATGTGTATATGTATGTGTACATGTATATATGTGCATATATGTGCATATATGTGCACATATGTATGTGTATGTATTGTGTATGTATGTTAACCCATGTTTCTATTGGTACAGAATTGGCCCGTTCCCAGGCCTCGGGCTGCGAGGCTCGCTCCGTCTTCACGAAGCCGCCCTCATGAAAGGTTTCCTCGTGGCCCGGGTCACGCAGCTTCCTGGGGATGGCATGATGCGACCCTGGGATGGGATGGGGGAAGGGTATTGCAATGTACAATGCTGTGGTTGTTTCTAAGATGTTCTAAGTATATATTGTACAATGAAGTACAATGTGTATCTGGGGATGTTTGATTCTTATGATGTCTTTTAAATATTAGACTGATTAGACGAGTGTATGCACATATATGAGACATAAAATGACATGTGTGTATTTTTTGTGTGTGATCCGAACTCTTGGAGCTATGTCTGATCAAGCTATGTCGATCGACGCTGCCCCCGGCACACCCCAGGACGTGACAGGGATGTCAACATGAGTGTGCTCTCCTTACCATGTTTGGTGTTCATAGTTCTTAGAAGCTTGAGAAGCCTCTCTTCACTCTAGATATACATATATATATATAGCCATACAAATAGACATAATTTATGCATAATTATACGTTACGTTACTATACAATATGATAATATATGATACATGTATGTTCAAAATGCCCGTGCGAGCCTGTATGTGTTATCATGTTCAAACCAGAGCCATAAACCATCCATGCCAGGTGTCACTTCCCCAACCACCTCAGCTGCTGGTGGTTCAGCGCAGCAGCAGAACATGGCTCTCACGCGGCGATGGACACGCTGGCGGAAGAAGTTCACCAGGTCCCTTCCCAAAAGAAAGAAACCGAAAAGACAAGAATGTCCAAGTCCAAATGGCAAAAATGTGGCTCTTGAAGTCAAATCAAAATGTGTCACACTGGTCCAGCTGCAACTCAGGGTTCACTTGAAGTACGGCGGCGGCTCAACAGAACGTGAGGACCCTCGGCTCATTATGATGAAAACTGACCGAACGCTGAGTACAGAAAACATTGCAAGATTCCTTGGCCCCCAAATGGTAACTACATGATGAACAATAAGCCTCTCTATTCTGAAAGTAGTCGGACAGTCGACAACTTGACAGCATACAAATACATATATGGAATCAACACACACACACATACATATACACATATATACATGTATATATATATATAAATACACATGTTTATTCATTCCTGCATGTTCCTGCATTCGTTAATGTCTTCATTTACATGTTAAGTGCCTATCATATATATATACCCTCCGGAAAGCAAACCTTCGTTCGATAATTTTCCAACCAGCCACCTTTGATGAAACCGGAGGGTATATCCCATATCCATCCTTTTTTGGTATCCCATTGATATCCCATGAGCTATAGAATGCTATAGATATAGTATCATGATATCTCTTCCATTGATCCTCTGATATTCCATTATTCCCATTATAGATATACTGTATCTACCACAAATCATGAATTTTCAGCATAGTCAACCATAGTTATGCCATACCCTCTGGTAATTTAACATACATTTCCCTATTGAAGCCATAGCCCAGTCGAAATTTAGTTGATGAATCCCCATTTTCATAGCATGGTGATTTCCCATAGTAATGTAAACGTTTACCAGAGGGTAGTTCACCCGGAAAAAAAAGAACATGGCATTTCTCCAGATTCCCAGTCGACTTCCCACGGGCGCCTCCAGGGCTATCCCCAGCAACCGGGGAAAGGCGTCGGGGGGTGACCTCGGATCATAGGGTAAGGAACTCTGAATGGCAACTACCCTCTGGTTATGACTGACGTAGCCATGGAAAATCATCATTTTTAATAGGTAAATCATCATAATTCATCTATAAATGGCTTATTTTCCATGGCTATGTTAAATAGCCAGGGTGTAATACACATATATATATATATCATCAACATCTATATATATACTTTAGAATATGAGTTGCGGAAACATCTATATAACTGAAGGACTGATGTTGATGGCAACATATGATCTATAGAATATGAGTTGCCATTAATATACTTTACAAGCTCCAAAAATATCATCAACATCTATAGAATCTATAGTTTGTCAAGTATATATAATCTAATAATCTAATAGTCATCATCACCTATATATATATATCTATAGCTCATGGAAAAAAGATGAAACAAGTCAGACTTGAAGATTCGAATGGGATGATCATTGGACTTCATGGGATGATGTGATGGCAATAACCGAATTAGCCATGGAGGTTTGTACCCGCCACCCTCAGGGTGCACCTACCATGGTACCACCAGCTATATTTACAGATTAACACCAATTACAAGAGTTCAAAAGCAAAATCACAACTGGGATCTTCCTGTAAGCCATGTTTGATTGTAGGAGGGTAATCAGAAGCCCCTCCCTAGACTTCGATGTGGTATATTAATAGGAACATGGCTTAACCCATTTTATAACCAGCATGGAGATGTAAAAAGATGAATGGATCTAAACATTCTAACCCATTAATCATGAAGATATGAACATATAGATGGATCATGATGGATCTGAACATTCAATCGGGATGTAAGATAGAGATAGATAGAGGTCATACAGTCATACCATCCTCCATCTTGATCCTAGAGTTTTGTATGCGTAACTCTTTACATACGTACTAATTCACAAAGCCAAGGAGGTTTCAAAGGGCTATTCAACAGGAAAACGGAATACAGCGTATAAACATACTATGAATGTAATTGCAGACATTTTTACCACAACAAACTGTGGAGTGACTGTTGCAACATTTGAGTAAACTAATGATATTGTCGGCTATAAACGGTTTTTCTATGCTCTTCTACGAAATTTGCGGCCAAGAAATTTGGCTTGGCAGTCATTTTCATGTAATGGACTCGGGGCTCCTGTTTGAAAGGCGGGGATTTGACGAGTCAAAACCATGGATCTGACCCCACTTTCGACCACCATTCCACCTTGCATCACAGCGACTGTCTGCATCGCCAACGTTCCCACGAACACGTTAGCAGAGCCAAAAATCGCTCTGCAAGTGGGGCCGAGATCATCCCTGGGTCGTTTGGCTATCCCGTCCCACGATTCTGGGCTGATTGGTGCGCCTAGAAATCAAAGAAACACATCGTCAAGCTACATGGCTGATGCCACTGAGAGAAATAATCTGGCTTGGTCGGAAAATGATGTGTACCCCTGAGCATTTCAATAGAAAACATGATTGTAACATATTGTAGCTATTTTAACCTACCATTTTAATGGGGGGCATCCATATTTTCAGACAAATCCGTTTATGTCTTAAAACAAACATTCATTATGTATACGTATATATATAACCCATAGGATCCATGGTGCTGGTATATTAATGCTAACTTTTAAAGGGGGTAGATTGATGGGATCCATGTTGCCATTAATATAGCAGCACCATGGATCCTATGGCTCAGTGACCAAGCCTCCATTGTGGGTTCCGGGCCGAAGGATGGGGCCCCAGGCAGACTGTCTGGGGTATAACCTCTATAACCTCTATAAGGAATATGGTAAATATGTGGTAACCTCAGATTATATGGTAATAATATGGTTATATTAACAGCATTATTAATAGTATATCAACCTTATAACCTCTATGATGGTTAATATGTGGTTAATGTACTGTTCATAATGGTTAGTATATGGTTATTATATGTGGTTAATGATGTTTATTGATGATAAGCTGGTTGGTGGTTTCAACGCCTCTGAAAAATATGAAAGTCAATGGGAAGGATGACATCCCATATATGAAATGGAAAATAACAATTGTTCCAAACCACCAACTAGATAACCTCTCATAAATGGGCCACTTAACTAAGAGACTTATTCACCAATGACTAGGGCTAACTAGGGATGTATATTACACTTATTACACTTTTTGAGGGGACTTGCCCCCACACGTCAGGTGCATTTTTCCTGCCGAGGATGTCTCAACCGCCGGGAGCTATTCCTTGGTGATGATGGTGAGGAGGATGACGATAATGATATTCCAGGAAAATGGCAAGTCACACAAGCTGGTCAACCTTGACGCCATGAAATTGCAATGACAATTCATCAATGCAGAAGTCCTTAACTATTTATCCTATTTGCATTATTTCATGATATTCCAGGATCTCTCTTAAAATGTTTTTTTAATATATGTGTGCATATTTCTGCCATTTCCATCCATTTCCAGGATCCCTCTCAAAATGTATTTTAATCATGTTTCATTTAGTTCCCAAGAAATATCTCTGCCATGGTCGAAACTCCGCGACTACTCCGTGCCACGTTTCCCCCATAGCCTGCCGCCTCGCCGGCGAAGACTCCGCCCAGCACGCCGCGCCACTGGCCGCCCTGGATCTCGTCGCGGGGATCCTGCGATCCCACCGTGATTCTGAGCAGAAAATGAATCCACGGGCACGCAGGCGTGTACGTCTATCATCTACTATATATATTATATTATATATATATATATTATATTGAGTCTTTCTAGAAGTGCTTTTGGTGAGATTTAAATAGATTTAAGACTTGTTTCGATTCACATGCCTTTAATTCTCGGGATTGTCATATCCCCCCATTTAAATAGGATGATGAAAGTCACCTGTGTACAGCACATGCGAGCGGAATGTGTGCGCATTCTCAGTTGTGATTGTACTCATGTTGGTTCATTTTTGCTGGTTACTCTTCTGAAAATGCTTCTTGCAAGACCACAACTCCCATCATAGAAACGGTAACCGTTGTTCCATCATTTTTCTTGTTCCGTATGTTCCACTCACAGGCTCACGAGGGTTCACAGCCAGTCTTGTATACACTGTAATTAATCAAATATCCAGCTGGTTAGTTGAATACATGTCCATTTGTACAGCAAACAAGTGCCCAAGATCTAGTTGTCTATGGACCACGTTCAGCCCCCTAAATAGATGTACACATCTTGGCTACATCCATATATAATCTTGCAACAACAATCCCCTCAATAGATTACACTGATTACACCATGGTGTATTGTACACCATTGTGTATTGTACATCCATTGGATACCACATGCTTCACCCTCGCCAACGGCTCAAGCCTCACCAGCCCACACTGGAGGACTTTCCCCCGGTGCCAGGCGCACCAAACGCGACACAGCGCAGCCATCGATGATGTCGGTGCGGACATACATGGAAGTCCTGGGCTGCAGGGCCTCCTAAAAGAAATGGGGACTGAAGAAACGGGAGATCTTAGGAAACTGAAGGGAAACCCTTGGGCACCACAGTGCCCTAGTTCTGCAAACAAACCCACATCAATGCTGACACGAGAGCTGCAAAGCATCAACCTTTCATGGAGCATGAACTACAGTTATAATTACCATACCTTTGAAGCCTTTGAAGACTGCCAGAACATACATTTGAACATGCCCTTCTGATGCAATTCTGGCGTGTGATCTGCCCCAATTTTTGGGGCATGTGATCAGCAGGGAGGTGCCTCATTCAGTGTTACCCAATGAGGTACCCCATGATTCGTATCATCACATCACTATTGAATCCTGTCCCATATGATCCATGCATGGTATAGAAGTATGTAACAGTGTGGCAGTGTGGCCATGTTTTCAGTAGATCTTGGTAGATATACCATACATGGAGCATATGCAGCACATGGTTGTTTCCTAAAATGGCGGTACCCCTAACTGTTTAACTCATCCATCTCATGTTCGGAGTTTCCATTATAAACCAACCAGCATAACCAGCTACTGGCAACAACCCCAGTGACTTTGGAAAACCTGGCGCTCTTGAAGATCTCCGGCCTGATGCCCAGCTCTATGAACTCTTCGGTGAACTTCTTGGCAAACTCATCCAAGGGATCGCCCACCAAGTCTTTCATGGATGTGGCCATGGCCTTCAACCTGGCAAGGAAGCTGCGGCGAGGCTCGTGGCTGTGACCAAGAAAACTTTACGATTCAAAAACCATGTAAAAAGATTACCCTCTTCTGGTTATTTAACATAGCCACGGAAAATGGTCCATTTATAGATGGTTTACCTATTAAAAATGGTGATGTTCCAGGGCAAACTGTTACTCATAACCAGGTTGGCTAGATGAAGTCGGATCCCATGAGTATCCTGTTAGAAATCCTCATGTCATCATCACCCACCCCATTTTTGTTGCTGAAATACACCCACAAATCCCACCAGCTAATCCCCATCTCCAACCTCCATCAGCCATAAAAACCGCCCCATTTCCGACCTGAAGCGATCCGATTCCCGCGCCAGTTCATTCAGTTGTCGGACTTCCGCAGGCAACTGGCCATAGCTGGGACCTTTGTGAACCCAACTGACCGTCATCCAGTCCTGCCAGGGCATGAGTTTCGAGGATTTCGTTGTAGGACTCTGGCTGAGTTGTGATGTTAAGATTGATCTTTGGATGATTTTTTGAAACATGTTTTCGCATGGATATGATATGAGTTAGTTAGTGATCTTGCGAGGATTTGTGGAGGAAAGAACTGATGTTGGATACATATTGATGTGTGGACTTGCGCCATGACGATTCACAACGATGCTTATTTTTTTTTTGGTTTTAGTATGTTTCAGTGACCTTCGGATGGGTGTTGGGAAAAAAAAAACATGTGATCTTGGATGAAGTTGTAGTGATCTTTGGTGGATTTGGGGCATATCCTGATGTTTTTTTCGTGATGATTTTCTGATGATTGGGGGGCATAATTGCTGGGCGATTGTTGGATGAAACTGAGGCCCAAACAATCTGACAAATACCGCAAGATGATCACAAGTAAGTGCAAACAAACGTAACTGTAACATCATAACCGTTGGGATACTACCCTAGAAATGGAGGTTCGACCAAGAAAAAACTGTGACCAACGGATGACCAACGGAAGGACAAATTAATTGGGATGCAACTCATTTCTTATCCAAATATGATGGGATTTAATTTTATTTCTTTGACCAATACACGTAAACATTGGAACCTGACAATTAACCAAAACTGATGGGGTGTTCGCCCCTTAGGGGTAAAGATTCATAGACAATCTAAGGCAAATCATCGCACCTAAATCCCGGATTTTAGGGGTTCAATAGTGGGGAGAACGGGAGAACCCTTGGCTGAATTTGGGGGAGAATCAAAGCTTCTCCAAAGGCAAGGCCGAAACATGGACTAAACTTACAATATAATAAACACACACACATATATATTAGATTATATTAGTATATTAGTATATTAGTATATAGTAGACCTTAACTTGCTAGGTGGAAAGATGCTTTTTTCCCAGCCTCTAGTCAAATGTATCTCTCAGCAACGACTCTCCCGCGACTTTTTTTTGCCAGATTGCCATGTATATATATGTATATATACCTATTGGATTTGGATTTTGGTATAAGAACGCCCCCTGAATCACTTAAATAAGCCACGAATAGCCACGATATTGGGAGGGTTTCCAGACTGCCGCGACCAGTTGAACTTCAAAGTCCTCCACTGGCGCCGAGCCAAATTCTCGGAGGTCGATGATGTCCTCGGCATGGCCGAGTGGAGACTTCTGAGGATTTTCCAACCTGGATTGTTTTGAAGATGTTACTGTACTAAAATCATACATAAAATCAACAACATGCTACATATTTGACAAGAAATGTTCATATGATGTCAAAAACGAAATCCTTTCTTGATATATATACAGTATAATTAATCAGTATTTATACATATACAAATTATATTAAATGATATATATATATATGGTTGGAAATATGTTGAATGTTGATCAATGTCAATCTGAGCCATCGCACCGTGGCATAGTGCGGCAACGTGGAGATGCGCCACACCTGGATATTCTGATCCAATCATCTTGGGATCATTGGGATCATTGAAATTCACCCAGTGATGGAACATGATCTGGTTGGTGGATGTTGGTGGTTGAGCCCTACCCCTCTGAAAAATATGAAAGTCAGTTGGGGTCCAATGACATTCCCAATAAATATATGGAATGGAACATAAACAAAACACAAGATCTAAGATATGCAAGATGCTTAAGTGACAATGAGTTGATGTAGAAACTGCAGTGAAGAATTTTCATCATCTCCAATCCGATGGTTTTTGCGGGTTTTCTTGGACCCTTCAATTTCTTACTCATTCGGAACGGTTTTTTTTCTAGATCCCTTCAATATCAACTGAATCAATGGCTAGAGAAAATCAGCAACTCCTCGGATCCGACTGGGACTGGACAGAAAAAAAGTCCCAACATTTGATGGTTCAGACAAATGTTCATCATCATTTTAAGGACCAATTATAATTATAATAGTTCACTCACCTGACGCTTTGGGCCATGTTGGGATGATTCCCCTTAAGCATGATTCCCATGTTCATCAATGTTCTTTATCATGCTGCCAATTTAGCCATAAAATCGCGCTCACTCCGAGGAACGTGATACGGCGCTCCAGGTTTCAAGACATTGTCCTGGGTTCCGCGGTTGTGGTGGTCGACCCCCGCAACGCGGGATAGAAACCATAGATCAGCTACAACATGCGGGCCACAATGAATGGGGATTCAAGGGTTCAAGCAAGATCATGCATAATCTACTGATATCTACTGTATACTGTATACATCTGTATACATCTGTATACTGTATCTGCTGGTTTCTAAGCTTCTGATGTGTCAAAGACTGGAGCACACCAGGGAAACACGTGCTGCATCGCCAAAACAACATGAAAAGCATGGGTCAAAACATGTCAAGTGTGGCTCCCCGAGATGTATATATGTTTTTTTTTCACAATGTTGATGAACATGTTTTACTCCATAAAACATAATAAAACAGCTTGCTGCATTGCAATAATCTACAATAATTACCCTCTGGTAAACATACAAAAAGCTATTGAAGCCATGGCCCAGTCGAAATAGTGGATTTACCCATTACAAACAGTTATTATCCCATTAAAAATAGTGGATTTACCCATTAATAGCACGGTGGATCTTTCCATAGTTACGTAAACGTTTACCTGAGGGTATCCTGATTCGTACTGATCAGGGTCCCGAAATTCGATCCACCGCCTCTGTCAAGCGGCGGCAATCACCACAGCATTCTCTGCCATTAGGTTCAGCTGTTCCTGAGGCGCAATCCTCTGGATGACATGGGCTAAAAAAAATGCAAAAAATAGCGAAATGATCCGACATGGGCTACGAATGGCGAAAGATCTGTCTGGTGTCGTCAGAAAAATGGTGATCATTGGCTTGCCAACTTGCCAAATCTTTGGAAAAGCAGCAGGTTTGCCATAAGGGTTTGCCCGGGTCATCCCAGCTAAACGAGGATCAAAGGACGGCAAACCCCGACTAAAACTCCAAGGTGGAGAACGGCCCCTGAGTATGATGGGAAGGGCATTCCATACAGTCAGAAAAGTCGCAAGTGACTTAGTGCATCTATATATTCTATATGTTCAAGCATTTAACATAGCTATTGAGCTTTACCATTTTTGATGGGCAAATCATGATAAATCATCTATAACTGGACCATATTCAACATAGCAAATAACTAACAGACCATTTTTAACAAGTAAATCGGTAAATCGTCTATAATATAAATGAGATATAATGAGCATATATATATTATATTGTTATTCTCTACTTATCTCTCCTTGGGGGGTGGACAACTTCCAATTACCTCGAAGCCCAAGGCTCAAGGTTACGAAGGTCATCATGGAATGCCTTGGGCTTCCAGCCCCCCCCAAAACCGGCGGATCAAACCGGCGGATCAAACCGCAAAAGTCCAGCTTTCAACAGAAAATCATAGGAAATCTGTCATGAATCCCATCGGGCCAATATGACATATCCTATCATATCCTCATTAATATGTGACCCATTTAAAAAATACTAAACCAAACCAGGGTTTCAAAGAGGGGTATTTGATTATTTTGGGCGAATTACTGGTGTATTGACAAGCTCAAGTCCATATTTGGAGTACCCTAATTTCAATCCATGCCTACCTGGCCCCGGTCTTCGAAGGATGTCAAAGGCACACTCCATGCCAAGGAAGTTTGGCTGAAAGGAAACAATCAACTTAGGAAAACATGGCAAAATTGTGCTATTCATCAACTTGAAGAACCTGATTTTAAGATCATTCCCAACCAAAAAGGTCACAGTGATTGCATAGATCAGATTCAGCCAGGTCTCCGTCCCTCTCTGATCCATAAAGACCTGGAACGAGGCGTGAGGGATCGTGGCACATGCCATGGCATGCCATGGCGACAGTTAGTAGCTTCCCATCCAACTGCATCATCCAACAGGTCGTTTTTCTGGTTGGTTGAGCCCATCGTCCCTCTGAAAAATGATGGACGAATCGTCAGTTGGGATGATTAGAGCTGCAGCTGAGGCGCCATATCCACACTGCCAGGCCCAAACTTCTCCAAGACCTGTCGGAAATTCATGTGGGGATAAGTTTGGAGATCACACGGCACCATTACAAGGCAGCACTTTGGATAAAACAATTCGCTTAAACACTTTGGACGGTTGGATCTATACCCGTTGAATTATGACTTCAAGATTAATTGACAACATTCCATCTTTCTGCTCTTGTGGGCTCTACTTTTGTTGAAAGTCACATGCCAGTCACACAATTGATTGAAAAAAAATCCACATAGTTTCCATGACTTTTTTGCATGAGTTGTTTCCCACGTTTCCCGAAATTCCACACATGTTGCCACTTGTCTATAAATCTCAAGGTGTGTTCCCATGTCTTCCCGAAACGATTCCGGAAAAGAAACCCTCGCGTACCCTTGGTAATCCAACAGGGCCGGGAAATCCCCAACTAGCCATTGAGCTTTCTGTAATATTATTATATCTCTATGGAACCGATATAGATACCCACTGGTTATTTAACATAGCCATGGAAAATCACCATTTTTAATAGGTAAACCCAGGTAAACCATCTATAAATGGACCATTTTCCATGGCTATGTTAAATAACCAGAGGGTATATATAAAATATCTCGGTATAATCTCTATAGTACTGACATATCTATGGCTATATTATATATATATATCATTTATGGTAATAATATGGTAATAGATCTCCATGGTGGATCTTCCATATTTTCTGGCCGCCATGTCGCCATCTGGACGGCATCATCCGAATGTCCCAGTTGGACGGTCATGGCATGAGACAAGCCGGCCATCTCCACATGGTTCCGAGCCTCGGTCCAAGCTGCTTGTCATCTAAATATACATATATATAATATACATATATATAATATATATATATATATATATGTATATGTGTGATTATATATATATGGGTAGATGCTACACATCTATCATCCATGGATGTGTCATCTATATAAGTAATATAAGTAATATTTCTTCTTTTCTCTTTAAACAAAACTAGAGATCTTATGGATGTAGATTTTGTCCGCATGATTCGGCCGAAGTCAGAGGATTCAGCGGGATCAACATGATTCAAGCATTTTCAAGCAATGAAAAAGGGATTGGACATATTAAAAAATGGTTAATCTATGGTTAATCTATGGTTAATCTATGGTTAATATATGGTTAAAAAAAATAACATTTGTGAAACTACGAGCAACAATAAGAGGATCTTGCAGGATCTTGCACTCCGTCTCAAAAAGGGGGAAATACAGGGAACTTTGCCAAACTAGCAACATGATCTTGAGAAGAAGGCTATAGGCTGAATGAAAAGTATTCACTAAGTCATGAAACCTAAGATTCATGTCATAATTGATGTGTAAACAAGCGGCGATTCATGAACTCTTTCAAACTGACATGGGGAATTATCTCTTGTAAACAACTGAAATCAACGGCAGTCACTGAGAAGTGCAAGTCCGAGTGACGATTGTTGCCTCAGGAAACACTGGAGATCCTGGGATCCTCCAGTTATCTGAAGTCCGTTTACCCAACGCCCCAAAAGTCTCCGAATGTCCTGCAAGAAATATGTCACAACACCCACAAGAAAACATGCTACATCAAGTGTTGCTATAGTTGTTGTATTACTGAACACGGACCCAAAAATATCCAAAAATCAGGAAACATTATCTAATCTAGGGCATGCTGACATACCTTCCTGTAACAAGAACAATTGAAAAATAACATGAAAATAAGGCCACCTTAAGGCAACTTACTTTCCTGGATTATCTACCGGAGAGCCCGATACATCCCCATATCTGTATGGTATACAGTACGTCTTTGGCAAGTCCACATTATTGTGGCTGGGTTCACTTCCCATATATATATATATATATATATATTCCGCCCTCAGTCCGAATTTCTTGTCGCGCGGTCCAATCTCATGCTGTTCCCTAATCCATGCATTTGCTGTTGAAGAACTCCTGTTTATGCCGATTGACTCCCCATTTCAGTGAATTGATCCTCATTTCAGCTTCTACCCTCTGGTTATTTAACATAGCCATGGGAAATGGCCCATTTATAGATGGTTTACCTATTAAACATGGTGATTTTCCATGGCTATGTTAAATAACCAGATGGTATATTTCTGTGACTAGAGTTCCAATATCTCATTGTGAGATCCACGTTCTGCTGGCTAAAATCCCCATGTTCTGCTCGTGCAATCCGCAATTTCTACTGGGTCAAATCAGACGTCTCCACTTTCCGCTTCACCGTTCCCAAATTCACCTGGTGATATCAGAATTTGCTCACTGATGTTGCCATAAACTTGCAATTGTATGCACTTATCATATCCAGTTTAAATCCCTGGAAACCTCTTTCGCACAATATCCAGTATAAATGTGTTAAATGACTAATTATGTTTGATGGCTAGATCCCTAAAATTGAGGCAAACCCCTGAAAATCACCCAAAATCCCCATGTAGTATTATACCTGAACCATCATGAAGCCCTAATTCTGTGCTTGAATCCACAAAACTATCCATGGAGAAAGTGTCTCCACATTCCCCGATCCCCGAGGCGACTGGTAGCGTTCACAGGATCCATCTCCATGGTCACGACGCGACCATTCCATGCATCCACTTGCAGGGCCATGCGGGTGGACCTGAGTTCACGGTTGCGTACAGTGCTAAAGCTAGCACCTCCGGGGACCAAATATCAACGGTATCAACGAGTTGAGGTGATCTTCAATCATCCGGACATTCTCTGAGATTGGAAATTGGTATATTCTGGCAAATTTTGGCATGATTGAAGGTTGATTAACGAAATATTATTGATAAGAACAATCATCCTGAAATTATTGGTTTATTCTTTTCGAATAGGATATGCAAATTGATTGTTTTCGCTCTGGTTTTTATTTACCATCACATCTGAAAGGCTTGGCTCATAATTTCCCCTAAACGACAAGCTCCTTTGCATATTTATCATATGTTTGCATGACATCCTCAAAATATACAGTATCATGGCCTTCATTCTAGATCCTCCGTGAATGTGCCCTAGACTGTGGCTGACTACATTCTATAAACATGTTGGTTTATAAAATGATTCTGAGGGTGCTCTTTTTTTATAGAATGAATCTGAGGCATATTTATGGAATGGTCCGGCAAGTTTAAGGATCTCAGATTTCGATGGTTAAA
>Ga0126342_10006678_pt1 | contig 20501 bp, 14 predicted proteins | sample Cyp1metagenome_FD_92528 | JGI IMG/M metagenome (GOLD analysis project Ga0126342, IMG submission 92528) | Coral microbial communities from Lord Howe Island, Old Settlement Bay, Australia - Cyphastrea 1 metagenome | ecosystem: Host-associated > Invertebrates > Cnidaria > Coral ...
TGAACGTTGACATCCCACCCCACCCCCCCCAACCCCAAAAGCAACCCAGTAAAAACGGGGCTAACCCCCCCCGTCCAGCCAACATGTTGTTTTTTGTTTCCATTGTTCCTTATACTTCCATTTTTCCATTTGTTCCCATTCATATGTTCCATATGCTTCCATTGAAATCATTCTGTTTCCATGTTGGTTTATGCATATTTTTTGCTCATCATGTTTCCATATGTTTCCAATTTGTTTCATCCTTTTTCCAGATGTTTCAGACAGGATTTCGGTTTCCATGAAGTTTCCCTATGTCTGCCATTACCATGTTTTTCCCTTGTGTTTGCCATATTTCATTGGATTGGTTAGGGAATAATTACAGGAAAGTCCTATATTTAATGGTAAAAACCATGGTTTCCTGTAAATTTTCCAATGAATATTTGTCCGTCATTTTGCCTTATCTTTGCCATGAAACGTGTCGCTTCAGGTGCAGCCAGAGGAGCTGGTGGAAGATCTTTCGCCTTCGCCTTCGCCTGGGTCGGTGACACCTGAGAAGGAGAAGGCGCCAAGGTTTTTTTTGGGCGTAAAAAACTACAATGTGGGGCCCCCTAGTTATAAGTTGGTCTATAAGCCCCATGAACTACGAGTATCATAAACCATAGTTGTTGGAGTTATAAACCAACTTAGCTATCGTTTGGGGGCCCCACATTGTAAAAACCATGGCAAAAAAAAGGGGTGAGTTTCACATGGTGAAACTCCCAAAAAAACTTTGAGGTTTGAAATTTGGGATTTCACCAGTCATGATCAGCATCGGCTTCGTCGGAATCGTCGTGTAAATGTTGTGAGTCATATTTATACAATAATTACATATATATATAATATATATATATATATATATGGCAGTGTGTCAAAACCTTGTACCCCTGGTGAACCCCAAAATAGCTGGTAAATGGATGTTCATCCCACTAAAAATGCTATTAATAGGTATTGATCCATAGCCATATATGTTTATAGCACCCACCAAAAAGATAGAACAGTAAAATTCAATCCTAACACAGTGATCAATTACTTTTCTATGTTTAAATTACATATAGAATGGAATTTAATGGGACAAAATATTGAGGTATAGGGTGTAACCAGCAAAACACGATTTCAACCCACTATGGGAATGCACATGGAATGTAAATGGATGTAACAATGGAATGGAATGTAACCAACGATATGGGTACGGTTTTTCACAACGAATGATGTTCACCCCCACATGGCAATTTGATAGGAAAAAGGGATGCTAACTTCAATTTTTTTTGGCTGTCTATGGTCAGCTTTTCGTCGCCATTTTCGTCGGGAATGATGGGTCCCTGCGTGCAATTCCTGGAGATTTGCTGTTTCAGCAGCCGACGAAAGCGGCTAGGAGGTACTGGAACACATTTCCAGAGAAGTACTATAATATGGTAAATCTATATTCTGGAAATGCGTTCTATAATATTCTGGTACTATTATATTCTGGTACTATTATCTTCTGGGAAAACATAGGGAATAATTTACTCACCAGAAATAAAACTATTTTGGGGGTTACCCCTAGTAACCATCATTCCAGTGACGCTGCAGTGAGGGCGTAATGATCCATAGAATCTATGCAGTACATTGCAATCTTCCAAGTCATTTCCAGGATGGTTACCCTCTGGTAAACTAACATAGCTATTGAAAAATGCCATTTATAGTTGATTTACCCATTAAAAAGGGTGATTTTCCATAGTTATGTTAGTTTACCAGGATGGCTAATGGGTTCCTTCAAACTTGGCTCTTCATCAATTATCCGTGCTTAGTTCCAACCAGTTTACTTGTTCATACACAACCAGCTGGGGTAATATATAGATATCATATATCATGATATTCTATCATATACATATACTGGTATCTATACAATATATATATATAATTATATACACACCAAATTAATCAGCCAGTTATGTACACTATATATATAGATATATTAGCCTTACATAAGTATATAAATGCATTTATATATATATATAAAGATTATATATATATATATATATTATATATATATACATGTACTTACCTTCATTAAGCTAAGATATTCCCCACTTGCCCTCCTGAATCTGGATTCCAGGAGAAGAGTTGGAAGGTCTCCGATGAAGAGCTGGAACGTGGCTTTCGGCGAGGGGGGAATGTGTTTTAAAGGGATTTAAGAGCCATTGATATGATATTAATGTGTTGATCTGATAGTTAACCATGTATCTGATACTTAAAGCCAATATCATCGATATCAATGTGTTGATCTGACAGGTTGATATAGGGAGTTTTTTTTAACCATTGAGAACCTATTGTAGGGATTTGATAAGGACATATAGTAATTGTTGAACTAGATAAGTTGAGAATTCTTGGGGATTATGATACCCTCTGGTTATTTAACATAGCCATGGTATAGATGGCCCATTTATAGATGGTTTAACTATTAAAATGGTGATTTTCCATGGCTATGTTAAATAACCAGATGGTAACCTATTTTTTGGGAAACCTATCTTGAATTAGATGGGATAGGGGTACTTTTAGTGGCTCAGTTACCACCGCATAATTGGGGAAGATCAGGGGGACATAGTGGGAACATTACATAACCAATGAAGAATATGAAGAATGGCTATGTCTGAAATGCAGGATTTACCCTCTGGTTATGACTAACAGTTAGCCATGGTATAGATGGTCCATTTATAGATGGCTTACCGTTCTTAAAAATGGTGGATCTTTCCATGGCTATGTGTCATCTTTCCATATGTGAGTCATAACCAGAGGGTACATCAATATACCATACCTTATTAAGGTAAACCATATATAAACGGGTAAAAACGATCTATTTCTATGGGCCACCTATACCATGGCTTACCCTTGGTTTACCCCCAATGAATGGGGGAACATCCTGATTCGAACGCCGGATTTGGAGGGCTTGAGGCTCATGGCACATGACTGGCTGCCGTTGCGGTTTTCACACCGTTAAAGGGTCACTTGAGAAGCCATGGTCACTTACTAAACTTCACTTCCAGCCTGGTTGAAAAATATTGACTCATATGGCTTTGTCTGAAAATAGGGTGCCTCATGGTATTCCTAAAAATTAATGAGCTGCTCATGAGTTTCTCAAGAAAACATGTATCAATGTATTTTAGATGGTATCCCCCATTTTCAGACACACCAATGTTGATATTTGTTGGCTATATATCACATGATATTCCCATTCATATCCCATTGAATCACCATGTTTCATGCTTAACTATGGTTATATCACCAAATATCACATCCTTATTGATGTAGAATGTAGACTTGAGGTCAGGATTTCTTTGTTGGCTAAGGCTTGGTCCAAGAGATGCAGCGCCAAACGGCCGCCAGTGGCCTTGCGACCCATCTGCAGGGTGCGTTGAACACGCGGCCGCGGGTGCCCGCGCGGGTGCCCACGATACGCAGCTTGGGCTCCGGGGGGTCGGCAGTTGCGCAAGTTCAACCGGGGAACCGGGGAACCTTTGATTCACTGGTCATCTTTCATGATTTTTCGGTGTTTTTGTTTGAGTGGTACCTACCTTTTTCATCCTTTTTCATCATTTGTGACCCTCACTTGCCATTGTCAAGAGCCTTCCAGGGTTTCTCTGTGGGGAGTTCATGTGTCTCGTAGCAGCGCATTTCAGGTTTGCCCTACAATTTGCCCAACATTCATTAGCTGATTGGTGTTTGAAAACTGTTGATGAGTTCCACTATGTTCCAGTAGTTTCTGCTCAGCATTTTCTGGTGCGTTTTGTTACTGTGCTCAAATCTCTCCATTCTTATTGGTTGCCTCCCCCGCTGCCTTTCATGTCATTTCCAGCGTTTGATGGCTGGCGCAATCGCCATGGCCCGGGCAAAAGTCTATTGTGATGTGGTAACCTGGTAAACTCAATTGAAATAACAGCATGTTCTGCGTAAAACAAGAACGTGTGCTCCAAAATGCGGGTCTTTACATGAATCACGGATTTACAACAATAACATCATCAACTGGGAATATGTGGAATATGGTGTATATATAGATATATACATAGATCTGTATATATGTATACATACCATATATATATGTAATAAAGAATATATATATATATATATGTGTGTAATAAAGAATATATATATATATATATTATAGAATTAAATACAATACAGTATATATAATGCAGTCTATATAAAATTAATTAAGACATATTGCAGTATATATCAAGTCATGTATATATAACATATAATTATATATATATATATATATATTTTAATTTATGTCCAATGTATATATATATATATGTAATAAAGAGTACATACATATATATATATATATATATATATCGTTCCATGATATGTATATATAATATAGAGAATATTTAAACATATATATATATATATATACATATCTGTATATATGTATAAATCACTTCATATGTATAATTATATATATATATATATCATATGTATCGTATGTGTCAAGGACGGAACCGAATCCCAGGTCTCTATCTGTCGGTGGGCTGCGGCGTCTTAGTGATCCAGGTGCCCGAGGATCTGCCGTTGCATCTCAGCGAGACTCGGATCGCTCGGATCTGTCGTGGATCCGTAACGGGGCAATGGGGACATATATCCCAAAATGCATGGTTTTTCATGGAATTCCCATGAATTTCGTATCATTTCATGGAATTTTCATGAATTGCCGATCATTTCATGGAATTTCCATGAATTTCGTATCATTTCATGGAATTTTCATGAATTTCGTATCATTTGGAATTTCCATGAATTTCCTTTCATTTCATGGAATTTCTATGAATTTCCTATCATTTCGTGGAACTTTCATGAATTTCGTATCATTTCATGGAATTTCCATGAATTTCCTATCATTTGGAATTCCCATGAATTTCGTATCATTTCATGGAATTTTCATGAATTGCCGATCATTTCATGGAATTTTCATGAATTTCGTATCATTTCATGGAATTTTCATGAATTTCGTATCATTTCATGGAATTTTCGTGAATTTCGTATCATTTCATGGAATTCCCATGAATTTCGTATCATTTCATGGAATTCCTATGAATTGCCGATCATTTCATGGAATTTTCATGAATTTCGTATCATTTCATGGAATTTTCATGAATTTCGTATAATTTCATGGAATTTTCATGAGTTTCCTATCATTTCATGGAATTCCCATGAATTTCGTATAATTTCATGGAATTTTCATGAATTTCGTATCATTTCATGGAATTCCCATGAATTTCCTATCATTTCATGGAATTCCCATGAATTTCGTATCATTTCATGGAATTTTCATGAATTTCTTATCATTTCGTGGAACTTTCATGAATTTCGTATCATTTCATGGAATTTCCATGAATTTCCTATCATTTGGAATTTCTATGAATTTCCTATCATTTCATGGAATTTTCATGAATTTCGTATCATTTCATGGAATTCCCATGAATTTCGTATAATTTCATTGAATTTTCATGAATTTCGTATAATTTCATGGAATTTTCATGAATTTCCTATCATTTCATGGAATTCCCATGAATTTCGTATCATTTCATGGAATTTCCATGAATCATATCATCGCATGGAATTTCCATGAATTTCTTATCATTTCATGGAATTCCTATGAATTGCCGATCATTTCATGGAATTTCCATGGATTTCCATGAATTTCCTTTCATTTCATGGAATTTTCATGAATTTCGTATCATTTCATGTAATTTCTATGAATTTCCTATCATTTCGTGGAACTTTCATGAATTTCGTATCATTTCATGGAATTTCCATGAATTTCCTATCATTTGGAATTTCTATGAATTGCCGATCATTTCATGGAATTTCCATGAATTTCCTTCATTTCATGGAATTTTCATGAATTTCGTATCATTTCATTGAATTTCCATGAATTTCCTATCATGTCATGGGATTTAAATTGCACACAGTGGAATATCATGGTGATTTAATGGTGGTATCATGGTGATATGGCGGTTCTTATGTCATGGGGGATCACCAAGTCACCATGGGTTTCAAGTCACTAAGTCATTGTCGTTTCTGACGACTGGATGATTTGGCGTACCCAACTTTGATTTTTTTCCCACATCCCTAGGGTTACGATGCACTCGAAAGTATATATTTGTATATGAGTACTATAATATATATATATATATACATATTGCACCTGGCTTTTGGTTAGAACAACATGTTGTTTTTGATTATTCTTGCCTGGGATGCTGATTCCAAATTACTATGTTTGGAGGGTTTGAAACTACTAACCAGACACATAGATAGAAAAAGTAAACAGAAACGGTTGGTGAAACTTGGACAAAGTGGAAAAAAACTAGATGAGTTGACTTCCGAACATCATCTATTCAAGTGAGTTGTGTGCCTATTTTGGACGTTCACCATTCTATTGGCTGGAGTTTGTTGGATTTTCATTGTGTTCACTATTTGCTTGGCGAGGTGACTTCTGAAGATCATCAGTCATTAAAAGCATTATTCTACAACAATCTATAATATGTGTATACCAAAATATGCGTTTCAGTTTCTCATTTTTTCTCAAAAGGACACAATTTTTTTAGGGTCAAATCCATCCTCAACTTCAGTTCTCCAGATCATCTTTAGATAGAGAGACAGATAGGCAGATAGAGAGATAGATAGACAGAGAGATAGATCGACAGATATAGATATAGATAAAATTAGATAGATTTAGATAGATTTAGATATATGTAGATAGATTTAGACTGATGGATGGATGGATGGATAGATGGATGGATGGATGGATGGATGGGTGGGTGGGTGGGTGGAGAGATAGATAGGTAGATGGATGGATAGATAGAAAGATTGATCGATATGTATCTACATTTGAAATCATTTGAATATATTTACAATTATGTACATATGTATTTTTATATACATATTATATACATATATATATATATTATATATATACACACGCATTGCTTTTAGAGGTGGAGCCTGCGCGACATGAATTCAGTGATGTTTGTGTATTTCCAGCGCCTTTGTCGCAAGTATTATCCTCTCTTGCTGATTGTGGTTTTAGATTCGAGTCAGAGGACGTCACACGCGCGAACTGGTATATGGAGTTGTTCAGCCCAGCAAAATGTGATAAAGGGGACAAAGACTGTGCCACGAAAGTGGTCGCCAAGTCTTTCATGCATCGAACCCAACCAGCTAGGATCTGGACACTTTTTTCGAAGCGAGATATAAAATGTTTCAAATTTTGCTGTTTGTTTCCATGACAGTTCTGCACGGTTGCTGCGTGCCGACAAAGTTGAACAGAGGGGAGGCTGTCAAAATTCGCTCTTGCAGCTTGGTGGGCGCGCGACGCGAAGTGTCCCGACGTGTCTGCTGTTTCTGTTTGCTTCGTGCCAGCAACAGGATGCTCATGTTGAAACAACCAATCAGAGGGTGATTTTTCCCACAAGATTAGGGTTTTGCCAGAACAACTGAGGATATGACTGCAAGGAGGTGCCCGATAGTTAGCTCAGATGGTTTCCAAAGTTATATAATTGGGTTAAGTGCTGGTTTTTTGGTAGATGCATCAGGTAATTAAGTCAATAACTGGGATTTTGTTGCAAAATGGTTAGTTCGTGGGGTAAAAGAATAAGCATAATCACCATTTTTAATGGGCAAATCAACTATAAATGGAAATTTTCAATAGCTTTTTGTATGTTTACCAGAGGGTAACTTCAACCTGATTGATATAGATACTCATACAGAAACCAATGTGGACGTCAATTCTTGTGGCGCCTTGCTTTGCCGGGAAAATGCCTGGTGCAGCCGTCTTTGCTCCGGTGATCTGGTGCAGCGATATAGCCACCGATAATTCCCAGATGCTCCATGTATGGTTTATTTACCTACAAAACTGGGTGATTTTTGGTGCAAATGTTGGTAAATATTCCATATATGGAGCATATGGGATTGTAACTACTGAGATGTAAAATATTTTGACGGGAGCTCATATGTTTTTACAGCTGTTTGACCAAGCAGCTTGTTAATTCCTGCTGGGTCTGCTGCTTCTCCGATGCGTTTAACTGCGCTGTGCTATGTTTTGTTGACGACCGGTTGTTAAACACCAGGATCTGTTAACAAAGTTGAATCGATGTCACAAGTGTTCAACTTGAAACTGTTTAAATCGAGAAGTGTAAGTCAGTTTCTCTTTCATCTGTCGCAGCACCTACATGCTTGCAGCTATCAATCACTGGTCTCAATTTTCAGACCTTGTCGAGCATTCCACGATTTTTCGCGAAACCGTTCTTCACATCACAGGAGGTATCCCAGATTGTCAAAATTTCAGATCCAGGGGATCACATTTTTGAGTCTACTTTTAATATGAACTGTTTATGTTTTTGGTGCCGGCGCAGGCCTCTTAGAGACGCCGCCACCATGTTTTTTGGGTATCCAAGTTTGACTCATACCCACAATATCTTGTATAAATATGTAAACAGCTGCAAAGTAGTTGCCCTCCAGTAAACTCTTAGAACTTGATGTGGAATTCTTTAACCCACCATCAACGGAGTTGTCACAATCATTGGAAATAACAAAACCATATATTTTAAGTGACATAGATGTGGAAAACCCAATATTGGTAGATCATTCTCCTTTCAAGAAACCGGACACGTTTTCCACCTCACCGAGGAAGCAGAGGAAGCTGCCCAAGCTTTGCGTCAACAGAAGACCCTGAGGCCTTTTCCAAGGAAACTAGACGACGGATGGCCCGAGAGCGTAGAGGAGCAGAGTCTTCTGATGTTAGTAAGTATGGAGACACTATATTACAAGACAAAATATTAAAGATGTAATATAGGCAGATGAGAAAAGTAGTATCAAGACAATATATTACAAGTACAATAGTTTGCATCGTATCTTTCGTATAGTTTTTCACACACAGAACTTTTTACAGACAGACGCTTTTGCAGACAGAGACTTTTACACACAAACGCTTTTGCACACAGATGCTTTTACATACAGACGCTTTTACATACAGACGCTTTTACACAAAGACGCGTTTACACACAGAAGCTCTTACACCAAGAAGTTTGCACACACACAGAAGCTTTTACACACGGAAGCTTTTACACACAGACGCTTTTAAACAAAGCTTTTACACACAGACGCGTTTAAACACAGACACTTTTACATACAGACGCTTTTAGACACAAACGTCTTTACACACAGACAGTTTTACACACAGACGCTTTTAGACACAAACGTCTTTACACACATACGCTTTTACACACAGACACTTTTACACACAGACACTTTTACACACAGACGCTTTTACACACAGACTCCTTTCAACACAGACACTTTTACGCACAGACCATTTTACACATACGATTTTACACACAGACGCTTTGATGCAAAGATGCTTTTACACACAGAGACTTTTACACACAGACAGCTTTTACACACAGAAGAGAAGCGTTGCGAAAGAATGCGTGAAATCGAACATTTTACTTCAGTTTTTGGCGATCGAACCTCATTTCGTGCGAAAGGGTTGCGCACGGACAAGAGAAATCGCAAATTTACCTCAGTTTTTGGCGATCGAACCTCATTTCGTGCGAAAGGGTTGCGTTTCGTGCCGTCTCGTTGGCACTGCCCCGCGCCTTCAAGAGAGAAATGGAAAAGAAGCAGAGAGCAAGAGGGCAAGAGAGCAAGAGGGCAAGAGAGAATGTGAAGATGTGAGGATGTGAAGATGTGAAGATGAGAAGATGTGAAGATGAGAAGATGTGAAGATGTGAGCTGAAGACGAGAAGATGCAAGAGGGCAAAAGAGCAAGAGGGCAAGAGAGAATGTAAAGATGTGAAGATGAGAAGACGAGCAGATGTGAAGATGAGAAGATGTGAGGATGTGAAGATGACAAGATGTGAAGATGAACAGATGTGAAGATGAAAAGATGTGAAGATGAACAGATGTGAAGATGAGAAGATGTGAAGATGAACAGGTGTGAAGATGAGAAGATGTGAAGATGGGAAGATGTAAAGACTTGAAGATGTTATGTGAAGATGTGAATATGTGAAAATGTTTGACAGACCCCCACTATTAGAAGAACCCTTCGCTCAGACGCTCTCGGGAAAAAATATTCCAGAAACTGAATATTTTTGTTGGTGATGTGCTTCATCATCCCGAATTTGCGACCGCAGTTGCAACTGGTTGCCCATCTTTTGCCCTCAAGTATCCTTAAGTTAGTTTTTTTTGCGGATCTTTTTTCCAATCCATTTTTGTTCGGATCTTTGCCAACGAAAACATGGGAAAATCCCTTCCGAAATTAAAAGACCACCTCCATCCCATGGTTTGGCCTCTTCCTGGAGAATCATCCCATGGCTTTGTCACTCGAATGGAACCGGTACAATGCGTAAATCATATCGGTTTCTGAACAATTGGGATTGTAATGCACAATTATTTCTCATCTATCACATTTTACTCACATAATATGTTATATATATATATATATATATCTGTCGACACTATATATATATATAGATTAGACATATTCAATATACACACACAAAAAGCTGGACAACCAAATCATAGTTTGTTTTGCTGCAAATACCACAAAATATATTTGTAAAGGTAGGTTCAACCGTGGGGGGTGACCACAGATATGTACATTTACAATAAGCTATATATATATAGATATGTATAATGAGAGTGAAACTGAAACAATAATAAACAACCCGTTTGGGAATGGTAATCATACGATCAACTCCCACCATTTGCCCCGCTTCTGGAAGAGTTTGACGGGATCATTATCATCATTATCATCATCATCAGCAGCTAAACCTACCACCTTTAAACATGGTGATGACTGGGGGTTAGTTATGATTGGTTATTTACATTATTCATATATATATATATATAATATTACAATCATATTACAACATATTCCATTATATACATAATATCTGTTATTTCCAGTGTATATATATATTAATTAGTATATATATATATTACTAGATCCAAATGTCCATGATCTTTTATTACATATACCCTCTGGTTATTTAACATAACCATGGAAAATCACCATTTGTAATAGGTAAACCATCTATTTCTATGGGTCATCTATACCATGGCTATGTTAGTTTACCAGAGGGTATATGTAATAAAAGATCATGGTCATTTGGATCTAGTAATATATTTACTAATATATATATACATTGGAAATAGTTGATACTATCAATATAATGGAATATGTTGTAATATGATTGTAATATTACATATATATATATATATGTGTGTAATACCCAGATACATGGTGAAGAACCCCAGCGTTGAGGCCACGGCGGAAGGCCAGTATTGCCTTGGAACGTCTACTGGGAGCGTCCCTGGGAAGCACGGTGAATCCTTGGGAAAACCTGGGAAAAACTAGCTATGAAAAATGAAGGAGAACCCTGGCAATATAGGATCAATTGAAAATCCCAGGATAAATAAGTAATTTAGCTATAGTTTTTATCCTGGTGGGAAATTATTGATCAATAAAAAATGATGAATGTTAGCATAAATAAAACCCTATAACTATGAGATACGAAACCATTTAGCTTTGAACAATGAAAGGGGGAAAAAGGATTTAACCAATAAACATTAGAATCTAACCACGAACAATTGTAAATATGGGGAATGCAGTATCAAAAAAAGGGGTGGACCAACCGGTGGATGCAAGGTGTCTGAGATGGGCAATGACATCATTTCTCGAAAACGGGAATGCGTCAAGTCAGGGTTCCAATGATCAAACGTCAGTATCTGCGACCCATACCCTTATGGGTTTGTAGTTGGCATAATGGTGATCATTAATTGCTTATCGAGATAGAGCATAGAAATCACAATCGATGGATTCTATGAAGATAATTTGGATGATAAATGGGTCTGCTTAGAAATAGGTGCTGAATTTTGGAGTTGAAATTGCAATTTCGGAGTATCCCCTATTTTTGGTCAGACCCATGTAGTAGCAATATGGTCACGAAATTATGTTCTGAACATTAGCTGTCTTCAAGTATATAGACGGTCTGTGTCTAGATGCTAGTCATTGTTTGAGTATGTTGCCCATGGTGTTGCTGGTGTCGGCATGATTTGACAGTGGTCGCGAGCATCTGGTGGCTGAAGATGTCTGGCTGGAGTTTTCTCACGTAATAAACCATGATTTCTATAGGCATTTCAATGAGAACATCATCAAGGGAAATTTTAGGTGAGGATTTCCTTTGCCATGTTTGACCAAAGGGTAGCCACTTTGAAGTGTCAAACTCAGAACCTAACACAGCGGGGTCACCGAGAGAGCGGGAAGTCATGGTATGAAGACGGGATACGGAATGTGCCGCTCGCACCTAGATGTGCATCTGAGTTCCTAAGTGTTTATATAACCTTATACAACTCCATATATATACAATTATATATAACCCATAACCCATATACAACTGGGTTATATCATGGTGATTGCTCGGATGTACCCCCATTGACCAGCTCCCTGTTTAGACTGAGGTAGTTGATACGTTGTCAGAGGTTTCCCCTGCCAAAGGTTGAGCCAAATTTTGCCTCCTTTTTTATTCCTCGATTGTTCAGTCGTATATCCATTCTAAGATATATGTTGCATCAATAATTACATGGTTTTGTCTATAACGGGAATCCCACTTCAATAGTGATGCAACATGAGGAACGATAAGAGAAAATATACTGAGAATAGAATCATAATTTCAGAAAATATAAGCAGCATTCCACTGTCAATTGCTGGTTGGTTGTTTGGAACATTCTCGTATATTGGGAATAATCATCCCAACTGACTTTCATATTTTTCAGAAGGGTTGAAACCACCAACCAGATTATATATTGGGATGAATATCAGCATATGAACAGCCAGGTGAACCAGCATATCATCCAACATATCATAGAATACAAGCAACATTCCACTGTCGATTATTAAATACAATGTGAGGCCCCCCAGTTATAAGTTGGTTTATAAGCCCCAGTAACTATAGTTATAAGTACCATAAACCATAGTTATTGGATTATAAACCAACTTAGCTATCTTGGGGGCCTCACATTGTAGTAATATTCCCCATATTAAATCGGAAGATTTTGGTGCCCTGCGCCCCAGGCCTGGGCCGCCGACTTCGGTGCCGTCCATGGGGCCCAGTGACCGATCGCCGCTGTGCCTGACCGCCGTCATTGAGTCGCTGACGAAGATTCCGCGCCGCAATCAACGGCTGATGCTTGGGCAGAGGGAAAAGTGACTGAGTTTAATGGGGATTAATGGGAATTCACGGGATTTTAGTGGGAATTAATGGGATTTGAGGAGGCTTAATTGGGGTATACAACCAGCGACAACTATATGGGTGTGGCTTGAAATTGGTGTATACCCCAAACTTATGGCCATCCAATAGTGAAATTATGACCCACATGACCCACCAGTGGACGGACTTGTTTTTTTGCCCATAGTTTCAGACGAACCTGTTGGATTGGGGGATTTTACGGGGGAAGAACTAGCGGGGATGGGATATAACCACCAATTATTCTGTATGCAAAGATGTAGATATACATATAACTTATGGCACAGTTTCATTTGAAAGGGATGTTTCAGCTTGTAGTTACCTGAGGTCACATGTTCCAAATGATTGCTCTTAAATTCAGCTTGACCTGGTGCATTTTGATTGGTCAAACATGTTTTTATTAAATATTTGCATTTTGCTGCCTAAAGTTGTATGTTTTGATTTATAATGTGGATTGTAATGTGGATGAAATCACTATAGTATACTATAGTGGGATAATACTATCTATAGGATGCCTCTATAGTTATTATCTATTGCAAATCCTGACAGCCCAAAAATGGTCCTTAAGTAATTATTGGCTCAAAGAGTTTTTTCTCAACTCCTTCAGACCGACGAGAGTCGGCCATCGTCTTTCTGGAGCTTTCTGTCGATGGAAGGCTCATCAGGTTGTATGAAATGAACTCAATGGGAATTTCAGGATCCTAAATTGGATATCCCGACAAAATATGGCCAAAAATATGGTACTAACGTACATCCAGTTTAGGATCCTGGAATTTCCATAGATGAACTGAAATGAAAAGAAATAATGAATTATATATGAAGTAGTAACACCACTTCATCATTGGTATCTTGGAAGACATCATCTATTGGCTGTTTTCCGCTCTTCGTGGTTTGTGGGTCCAGTCTCTTTGAATGTCCCAGAAACCGTGATGCCAAGTCCCAACCTAATCATCTGTGTTGGTAGGTGACACCCAACTTTGATTTTTTTCCCCACATCCCTAGGGTTACGATGCACTGGAAAGTATATATTATATTTGTATATGAGTACTATAATATATATATATAGACATATTGTACCTGGCTTTTGGTTAGAACAACATGTTGTTTTTTATTATTCTTGCCTGGGATGCTGATTCCAAATTACTATGTTGGAGGGTTTGAAACTATTAACCAGACACATAGACAGAACAAGTAAACAGAAACGGTTGGTGAAACTTGGACAAAGTGGAAAAAAAACTACTAGATGAGTTGACTTCCGGACATCATCTATTCAAGTGAGTTTTGTGCCTATTTTAGACGTTCACCATTCTATTGGCTGGATTTTGTTGGATGTTCATTGTGTTCATTATTTGTTTGGTGAGGTGACTTCTGAAGATCATCCAATCATTAAAAGCATTGTTCTATAACAATCTATAATATGTGTATATCAAAATATGCGTTTCAGTTTCTCAATTTTTCTCAAAATGGCACGAAGTTTTTAGGGTCACAGCCATCCTCAACTTCAGTTCTCCAGATCATCTTTAGATAGAGAGACAGATAGGCAGACAGAGAGATAGATAGACAGAGAGATTGATCGATAGAGTTAGATATAGAATTAGAGATAGATATAGATAGATTTAGATAGATTTAGGTAGATGTAGAAATATTTAGATAGATGTAGATAGATTTAGACTGGATGGATGGGTGGGTGGAGAGATTGGTAGAGAGATGGAGATGAATGGATGGATAGACAGACAGATAGGTAGATAGATAGATAGATAGGTCGATATGTATCTACATTTGAAATCAGTTGAATATATTTACATATGTATTTATATATAGATATAATAATATATATATAATATGTGTATATATATACATGTACATATATATATATGCATATTTATATTCATATATATATATAGAGATACATTCATATTTGTTGATATATATATATATACATACATGCACAGACATATGTATATATATATACACATACGCATTGCTTTAAGAGGTGGAGCTTGCGCGACACGAATTCAGTGATGTTTGTGTATTTCCAGCGCTTTTGTCGTCAGTATTATCTTCTCTTGCTGATTGTGTTTTTAGATTCGAGTCAGAGGACATCACATGCGCAAACCGGTATATGGAGTTGTTCAGCCCAGCAAAATGATAAAGGGGACAAAGATTGTGCCACGGAAGTGATCACCAAGTCTTTCATGCATCGAACCCAACCAGCTATAGGATCTGGACACGTGTAAACTGTATAAACTCTAACCCTATCCCTGTGAGTCGGTGTTTTGTTTTTGCTTCTTGTTTCCATGACAGTTCTGCACGGTTGCTGCATGCCGACAAAGTTGAACAGAGGGGAGGCTGTCAAAATTCGCTCTTGCAGCTTGGTGGGCGTGCGAAGTGTCCCGACGTGTCTGCTCTTTCTGTTTGCTTCGCCCCAGCAACAGGATGTTCATGTTGAAACAACCAATCAAAGGGTGATTTTTCCCACAAAATTAAGATTTCGCCAGAACAACTGAGGATATGACTGCAAGGAGTTAGCTCAGATGGTTTCCAGAGTTATAATTGGGTTAAGTGCTGGGTTTTTGGTAGATGTATCAGTAATTAAGTCAATAATTGGCAAATTATGGCATAATGGTTAGTTCGTGGGGTAAAAGAATAAGCATAATCCGAGGAAGTTTAGTGTTTAGCTAGACAACTTCCGACTTACGGACGATGGTCATGGTTAGCATTCACACCATCATATCAACCCAACCATTGTCAACCCCATCATCATGCCAACCGCATCATCATGTCAACCCCATGCATCATCAAGTAGTTGGGAAGTGTAGTAGTTCGGAGCGTGTGAATTCACGGGTGATGACATTCCCGAGCGCGAAACCTTGTGTTTTGTTCGGGTGATGTGGCTCTTGAGGTTGCCCATGCTCTGCTTCCGCGGTTCCGCAGCTCGATCTGGGAAAGTTGTCGACGAAAAGCGCACAGAACTGTAGCGAGAGCTCGGTTTGCACCTCACAAAGCTAACAGCCTGTCGCGTTTGGAGCATTTTTGGAAGATGAGTTCGGCAATCGGCAAAATGTGCACCAGCGCATGAGGTTTCACAAAAAATGGCTAATAAAAACTGACAGCCGCAGACTAGACTTCAAAAAAGTCCGCGTTAACGCTGCGCGAATGTTGATCGATTTGGTGCGAAGCTTCTGCTATGTGGGTTTGCAAATGCAACAGCCCATTGGCACGGCTGTGTGCAGGAAAGCGTTAGTGATACTGCGACGCTCTTGCTATGCGGGATTGCAGCTGGGGTTTCTAGACGCATTGTAACAGCTGCGCAAAAAGCGGAATTGCAGCTGGAGGTTGCAAATCGCATTGCGCTGACTGCGCGAAGAGAGGGCGGGGGTTCGCTTCGGGCGTAAATTTTGGCTCGCTTCGGGCGTCAAGTGGATACATCTCCGCCGTGTAGGGTTGCCATAAACGGGTTGCATCCCATGTTTGCTACAGGGAATTAATAGACCCAAGAGCCAGGAACTATTACGGCGTGCCATAATGCAACTGAGGTTTCTCTTACATTAAGCGCAACAACATATAAACCCTAAAGGTGTCGTGGTTTTTCTTATACATTAAGGTGCAACAACATTAAAACCCTGAATGTGTCGTGGCTCTTCTTACATTAAGTGCACCAATATACAAACCCTAAAAGTGTCATGTCCCTCGTTACACGTCGTGCAACAATATACAAACCCTAAAGGTGTCGTGGCTCTTCTTACATTAACTGTAACAACACGCACACATATATATAAACAACATATAAACCCTGAAGGTGTCATTTCCCTGGTAACATCAATTGCGACAATATAAAAACCCGAAAGGTGTCGTGGCTCTTCTTACATTAACAACATGTAAACCGTAAAGGTGTCATGTCCCTTGTTACATTGCACGCAACAACATAGAATTCCTCAAGAGTGTAACAACATATAAACCCTAAAGGTGTCGTGGCTCTTCTTACAAAAACATATAAACTAAAGGTGTCGTGTCTCTTCTTACACTAAGCACAACAACATACAAACCCTAGAGGTGTCATGTCCCTTGTTACATTACTTGCAGCAACACCCAAACAAACTGCAAGGTATTGTTGTGTATGGGCATACCTGAGTTCCTATGATAAGTAGTGAAGTTGTCTCGCCTCCGACGCCGAAAATGGGGTTTTGCGTTGGAATTGAGTTGCGTTTGGGTGTTGGTAGTGAGTTAGTTCTGGGTGTTGGAAGTGAGGCGGTGTTGGAAGTGAGTCCAAAATGGGTGTTGGAAGTGAAGGCAAGGGAACCCGAAAGAAACCCCAAAGAAATCCTAAAGGATTCCCGTTTATGCCCAAAGTGATCCCATTTATGCCCAAAGTGATCCCATTTATATGCCCAAAGTGATCCCATTTATGCCCAAAGTGATCTCATTTATGCCCAAAAAGTGATCCCGTTTATGCCCAAAGTGATCCCATTTATGCGCAAAGTGAGCTCTTTTATGGCCAAAGTGAACCTCGAACATTTATGCCGGAAGTGAGTTCGAATTGATGTCCAAAGTGAGCCCCTTGCCGCGAAGAGAAGACTTGGGTTGCGGAAAGTACAGGAGACAGTAGAGCTGGGAGGCAGTTGACAAAAGTCGGAGAAGAAGTAGCTGGAAAAAAGAACCTCAGCGAAGAGGTCGCTCACTGAAGAAGTAGCCCAACAAAGAGACAGTAACTCACTTCATTCATTCTTTCATTTATTTGTTCTGATTCAGTGGTTTGTTGATTCGTTGATGTATTGCCTCATGGATTCTTTGGTTCATTCAGCCCGTCGTGCGCTGATTCTTTCCTGTCACTTCATTGGCATCTCCAGAACCATGTGTTCATTCGTTGGTGCACACAGCCTCAACATTTCAATAATTTTCCCTGTTCTTTAAATCCAATACTCACTGGGGCACCAGTAGGATATATGACACCCACAGACCCAAAAAAATTGGCCAAGGATCCACCAGAAGCGCATCATTCGACCCAGCGGCACCTTGAAGGTGCACATGAAAGAAATGTGGTTTCCCCTGAATTTATAGTGCTTTAAAACCAGTAAACCTTCCTTTCGATGTTTTAGATGACTGGCTTGGTGGTTCCACTTGTTTTTCGTATTCAACCCCTCAGTAGCCGTTGTTAGTGTTAGTTGGCGTACAAGCAAAGCAGCAGTGGTGAAATCACCCCTTTTCAACCCTAACGTAAAACGTGGATGTCCTTTATGGTGAAACCTAGAAATTGGATGACAACACCGAAGTGAAGAAGTTCCAAATTTAGATGGGGATGGACATCCAACTATACAGCAGCATCATCCAACAGTTAGTTTCTGATTAAAAAATCCAGGAGGATATGAATTAGATATAAATTCGCGGTTTCAGCCATTTGTTTCTTTTGCAAACCGCATTTTGGGATGATCCAAATTGATTCGCGCATATGTTTGGAGCCGGCGCAGGAGCTTGGCATTTTCGACGGCCATGAGTTGACTTTGGTGCCGAAACTCTCCAAGGGCACCGTCGGAACCTCAAAGGGCCCTGGCCGAGGGATGGCTGCTATGCTGTCAAGCTGGCAGGAGCTGAGATTGAACTTGTGGTTTATGGTAAATATGATATCACCATTTAATAAGATATTTATCTGTAGAATTCTGTAGATATATGATGTGAAGTAGTTTATAACCCCCTTTGATATGTTTTTTGGTAGATATATCATGATATATCGAACTTGTTACCCTGTGGTAATCAAACATGGTGTGCTGAAAAATCCTCCGTTTACAAATGATTTTCCCAGTTATAGGGATTTCCCAACTTGCCAGAGAGTACTTACTGGGGGTTACAAACCCACAGATGCTACCCCATTGGAGCCACTTTTGTACATCCAGTGGATCTCATTTACAACGTTGAAATTATGGTTTCAGTTCCGGACATGCCTTTATTTACATTAACATGTTTTAAATGGAAATTCGAATATCCAGAAACTGGGAAGATATGGCACATCTTACTTACCAGCTTACCATTAAAAAACAAAGATTCATTATTAAACCACGTCATTTCGCATACCCTCTGGTAAACGAACATAGCTATGGAAAATCACCATTTATAGTGAATTTCCCCATTGAAAATTGTGATTTTCCATAGCTATGTTAGTTTACCAGAGGGTAACCATTTTCCCCATGAAACTACAAAAAAAACACGACCATTTCCATGAAGGTGACCGCTGCCAAGGCCACTCCGCTGACACTGCAGTCAGGTGGGATTCAACATGATTCATGATCATCTATTGTCGGGGATATGTTCATGGGGAGATAGCGGGGATTAAACATAATGGATATATAATGGATAGATAATGGATAGATAATGTTATATAATGCATATATATATATATAGGTTAATGGATATATAAGCATAACGATAGGGCCGATAGGGGACGTCCTAACTTACAAGGGACGCCGCACCTAAACAATAATATAGAGCCTGCCACGTATACGTGTATACATATATATATATACACATAACCAACATAGCTATGAAAAACCATCATGTTTGGTAGGTAAGCCTCTAAATTGAGCCATTTTCCATAGCCATGTTGAATTACCAGAGGGCAGCGATGTGTTGTTTCCATATTCGGAGACTAAAAAAATGCGCAGAAACACATAAACTCGTGTTAAAAGATTGAGGATGACATATGGCGAAAAATTCTGGGCCTGTGATGGAAACCAACCACTAGGGAATGGTACATGTCGTGTATTTTTTCAGGTGGTACCATGATGTGAATGACCGAAAAACCAGCGTAAAGCTGCTGTGAAGTGACCTCCTTGGGAGTATTAAGCTGCCGATGAAGTGACCCAGCAAAGTAGGTATTAAGGCCATTCTGAATGGTCTGATTGTAAAAACGAAACTGGTGAAGATGACGTTAACACAGGGGCGTGTTATCAACAAGGATGGGGTATGATGGATATGCAAGTATATATGCAACCAAGAACATTTGGGACATATTCAACACCAGGGGACGTGCAAGCAACCGGGAAGCTAGTCCACACAACACAGTTGGAACAGAAACATGCACCAAAAAAAAATTAAAGGACCGGATAACCCCACATGTCAACTTCTTCCAATAACTGGCAAAAGAAAGGTAAAGATGGGATGGGAAATGCGGGAAAGAGAAAAGAGATGGTGAAGGATTGGCATGTGCAACAA
>Ga0126342_10006679_pt1 | contig 20501 bp, 12 predicted proteins | sample Cyp1metagenome_FD_92528 | JGI IMG/M metagenome (GOLD analysis project Ga0126342, IMG submission 92528) | Coral microbial communities from Lord Howe Island, Old Settlement Bay, Australia - Cyphastrea 1 metagenome | ecosystem: Host-associated > Invertebrates > Cnidaria > Coral ...
AATCTAATCTAATCTAATCCAATCTAATCTAATCTATCCTATCTATCTAGCTAACTAGCTATCTATCTATCTATCTTTCTATCTATCTAATCTATCTATCTATCTATCTAATCTAATCTAATCTAATCTAGTCTAGTCTAGTCTAGTCTATCTATCTATCTATCTATCTATCTATCTATCTATCTATCTATCTATCTAATCTATCTATCTATTCATCCATCCATCCATCTATCTATCCATCCATCCATCCAATCTATTTATCTATCTGTCTGTCTATCTATCCATCGATCTATCTATCCGTACATGCAATGTGGTAAACCAAATAATAAACCATCCCAGCAAACATCCATTGAGGGCTCCTTTTAGAGGTATACCATGGTATACCGAATGTCATGAACCTATGATTGGGGATGGTGACCGTGGCATTGGGCTTTCCTAATTATATCTAACCATCTAGTGTATAAACAAAGACCCTCTAAGGTGGGCATGGAAAACTTTCAGGTTCCAGGTGCACATTTCTGAGCAATTTCGATATTGCAATTTGTTGATTGCCAAACGGTAGTCTAGATCAGTGTTCTCTTTTCCTACTGACCTGTTAATGCATAAGCATGTCCCGGCGTCTATTTTTCACAACCATTCTGGGTAAATGATGATGTGTAGCGTATATCAAACCAGCCCCAGAGAATGGATTTCTGCCGATTCAACCCCGGTAGTTTGATGGTTTAATCCCCTTCATGGTCCGCTTATTTTAGACGGGTTGAATCCCAAAAACATCATGTTGCAGCCCCAAATTCTATATGGCCATGTCCGAGTTTCATGGCTCGATTTTCGTTCGTGCATCGTTTTCGTTGCCTTCCTGGAGACGTCCCTTTTTGTTTTTGATCACGATATCATATCACAAATTATGGAATTTTGTTTCAAGATGTTTCAAGTATGGCTGAAGCATGTTGAACCCTAATGTTGAACCCTATTTGATATACCCTCTGGTAAACGTTTACATAACTATGCAAAATCACCATGTTGTAGCTGGGAAATTCAACTATTTTTATGGCCATTTTCAATAGTTGTTTGTATGTTTACCAGGCCGGGTATGTTGATATCGTTCATGTGCTGAAAATCCTCATCGCTCCCAGGTAATGGGCAGCTCTTTCGCGAAGCGCAAGCTGCTAAGGCTGGCCAAACGGTCATATCATCATGAAATAGAAGAAATGGACTGCAGATGGCAGGCTTATGATATATTATTATTACAATGATATAATGCATATCTATAGACATATATACTAATATACATACAATCATATACATATTTTTACATATCAACGAGATTTACCACCAATGATATGAATATTTGCAGTGAATCTACGGTCCGAATCATGGTTATATAGAACAGGGGATATTAAATTAATGGTGCAATATCATATTGTAATTGGATATATTGGTTCGCTATGTTTGAATGCGTTGCTGTTGCACTGCTGTTGCAGCCAGCCCACCTTGTAGATGAACACCCCAATGGCTTCGAAGTCCAGATTTGTGTTTTGTAGTTTTATGTATATTATGTTTGATGTCGCAAAATTATCGAAATTGCCCTTTCACCAATTTAACCAATCTAGTGCCATGTGATTTCAATAATGTTTGGGACGCATCACCAAAATATCGGAAACAATGTATTGCCCATAGGATCCATGGTGATGGTATATATGCTAACATGACTGGGGTTTTTGTTGATGGGATCCATGGCACACCATAGCAGCACCATGGATCCGTCATGGGGTCCAGGCCGCCCTTGGAGCCCTGCCCTCGGCCGAGCGCATGCTTCAGAGTTCCCTCCGCAACGCCACCGCGTGCCGCATCGATGCGGTGCCTGGAATCGTTGGGTGAAAAAGATGGGATAAATCATGGGAAAACATGGCATTATCATATAGGATTATAATAGGATCATAGGATTAAGATTATATAGGATAATTAATAGGATTATAAATCATAGATATAATGATGGTATAAGGATAATAGGATTATATAGGATTATAATTAATACAATCATATGTTTTTAATGGTAAATGACAATAATGTTGGATTGTGATAGGGTTGTAATAGGATCATGAAAAGATATGATATACGAGACCCTACAGTAGAAGGGTAAACATACAGAGAGGTCTGGAAAACCCATGGTTTACCTTTCGGAACATGATGTATATTCATTTATAAATATCCGAAATAGGTTCATAGGGATTCACCATTTCAATTTGGAACACAGACATTAGCCTCCAGCGATTCAAAAACATGGCTGGACAGTCCACAAGCTTCTGGGATTTCCCAGAGGCCCGCCATGTTTGAGTACCGGTTTGGGTAAGGTGAGGGCTATGTCCAGCAGTTTGGCGTTTTTTCTGTTTAAGTCACAGTCACAGTCCGTCTTGACCACCATTGACATGGTATGTGGATTTGGTTGCAGATTCTGAAGGTTGCTAGCAAAGATATTCAGGAATTCAATCCAAACCTTGTGTCCCAACAGAGATCCTGAAGCCACTTTGCTCCTTGGTCACTGTGTTTCGGGGTTCAATACCTTAACAAAAAAGCATAACAATTAAAACACCCTGAGTTTGGGGGTAACGGTATGATTCTGAGGATGGCAGTCATAACAACTGCTTGATGGTTTCTTTTCACAAATAATCTGGTTAAAACAATGTCATAAACCACCCATGACTGGGAATGGTAAGTTTATACCACCTATAAAAATGGTGATGACTAGGGGATGGTGCGTGCGTTTATGGCATTGTTTTAACCACATCGATGGCACATCATGAAACATCGATGGCACATTGGCACATTGATGATCCCCTGGCTGCCATTCTGAGGACTCGGGCATTGAGTGTTCCTGGTTTTCCTGCACCGGAGACAAGGAGGTGTCGTACAGTCAGTTGGGGGATGGGAAACCAATGCTGCAATATGTTGTAATGATATGCAACCTGTTTGTTTTGTGGTGGAAAACAGACCACAGAATCTGTGGTGGTACGTTTACCCGGTTTACCCTTGCAAATCTCAATGTTTCCGTAAGTGTATGTGATTGTTTCAAAATAGCTACATATATATATATATATATATTTATTTATTTATTTATTTATTTATTATATATATATATTTATACATACTATATCTATATATATATATATGCATCCATCCATCCATCCATCCATAATATAATATCTAAAACAATGCGCAATGAGCTGCACATCTCATTTGGACGCCTCCAAGGCGGAACTGCCCGAAGAGAGCTGCACCTGCGACTTTCGCTTGCCCTTTGAGTTTCGCTCCACCTGCCGAGCGTCTCGGCGCCAGGTTGTGGTTGTGACCGGGGAAATCATGGAATCCATGAAGTTTAAATATGACATCTTTTAAAATGATGGAATACCCAACCAAAAGAACTATTTGAATGGAGAAGTATTATGAACATCTAATTTGGGGGCAGCCGATTTCCGAACAAAAACAACATGGAAAACATGATTTACGGCTACGAATCCTTCAAAAAATACGCACATGTTTCAAGTCCAAAATAGGGTGGGTTGTCAAACGTGTGTTTTCAGACTACCCTCTGGTAATTTAACATAGCTATTGAAAATTGCCATTTATAGTGGATTTACCCATGGAAAATGGTGATTTTCCATAGTTATGTTAGTTTACCAGAGGGTAAAGGAATTCTCCAAATATTTTCCTGCAAAAAAGAAAGGGGTAGATCAACATCGCATGGACATCTTTCCATCAATCCATTCCCCCGTTTCATTGACGACAAGTTTGCCATAGATTTTCTGCACTGCAAGGGCCCCCAAAAAAGAATAGATCCAACGGATCCAACGCCAAAGCGGTTGGTAATGTGTTTAACATGAGGGACGTATGTGTGTGTTTTTTCATCCACCGTTTCGAAAAACCAATAGTCAGGTACGGTGAAGTGGTATGCTTCGGGTTGGTGTTTTTTGTTGCCATGTGTGGCGATTCCCCATGGTGACAATCCCCCTCCCAGGCTTCAGCATTCTTCAGCGGTACCAATGAAGTGCCAGAGGGCTTTTGGTCGTGGACGCAGCAGCAACTCGGTTGCAATGGTTGATGGTTTTATGGAGGTTTCCTAAAATGGGGCTACCCCAAACTCATGGGTGTCAATACTAAAATGATCTAGGAGTCTAATGACTTGGATGATTTGGGGTACCCCTACTTTAGGAAACCACCATATCAGATTATATCATGATGATTACGAATAATGTGGTACTGCAAAGCCAGTTTCATAAACCATCCCCAATTTTGTCATGGGTAAAATCAAGCCTTATATGGTTCAAATGGTAGGTTGATTTATTGAGTTTACCACACAACCTGCAGGTTCAAGGGTTTTTGCAAAGAATGCCAACAGTATCCAACGGTCTTCTTCCGGGACAAGTAGACTTGACTCACTTGGAATCGCGCAAGAAACGTTGGAATTTGATACGCTATTTGCAATAGCTAAAGCTATACCCAAGCAATTCATCCCTTCCCCACCCTTTCTGGATGTCCACATCACCTAAAAGCAATGCCCGGAATACTAATTGGTAGATTATAAAAACTGATTGCCCAATAATATATGGGGACTATCCATGATAAGCCAAGCCTTGGTGTTGGGTGAACCCTTAGCTGGCAGCTATGTGAGGCATTGGTGCTCCATAGCCAAGTCACGCAGCCACTTTGATGTCCTAAAGACCTAAGAAAAACTATCAACAGTCGATCCTGGGGTTCCGAAATTCCGTCAGATTCTCAGATTTCCAGAGATTTTTAAAGTTGACTCAACTATCCTCAACTCCTAGTGTTTTACCTCAACTCCTGGTCTTTTTGTGTTTTTGTTGCTCTTTTGGTCCCCAACCCCCATCCAGCCCATCTGGCCCATCCAGCGCCGCTCCAAGGAAAGTGGGGATGACCTTTCTAGGCAATGCCAGCAGCGCCGAAGCACCACCGCTACTGGGCTACGGACCAATAGCTGGATGATTTTTTTGATGGTTTATACTCTGGTAAACTGACATAACTATGGGTAAACCATCAATAACTATAGGTTTAACCATCATTTACATTAACTATGGATCATCACCATGTTTAAAAGGTAAATCAACTATGTCTATGTCCATTTTCCAGTTCGCAACCTGTTAGTCATTACCAGAGGGTAGATCCTGTTAAAACATGGATGATGATCTGGCCATTTAAGGGGAGACTGAAACATCCATTGAAAACCCGTGAGCTATAAGTTATTGGGGGTACCACATCCATAATAGGAGGTACCACATATATACTAATAATAATTATGGTTTAATGATGCTTATAACGTCTTATAACTATGGATGTTTATAGTACTATGATTATTATCCATTTATCATAAACCATAATTGGAGGTACCACGGGGCCCCTACATTGTAGAAAACATGCCACCTTGATTCATGAAGCTCTGATAAAGATCGAAGAAGTCAGAGGACTCCATCAGGAGCCACAGGACCCACAGGCTGTGTTGGTCAAGCTTACCCGGCCTGGTAAACGTTTACATAACTATGGAAAATCACCATTTTTTAATGGGAAAATCCACTATTTCTATGGTCATTTTCAATAGCAAACTGTTAGTTTACCAGAGGGTAAATGATTCAGTTGAGTCAAGTGATTCAAGTGATCCTCATGGTTTAGCTCCGTTTTCCCAAGCTGAATTTCTTGGAGTGTGAGAGCGTACCGTTCAGACCGCTGCAGCAAACCTAAATTTGTTCACTGCAAAAAGGCTGCTGTCATTGCAACCAAGGCTAGAAGTGGAGGATTGGAGCAGTGGACAGAATCTGCTACAAAAGCAGGCGCGTTTTTTTTGAAAGTGCTGCCATAAAAGCCTTAAGATTCCCCTATAAATAGACCTGCCTTACAAAAAAGGTGGGCTATCCCTAATAAAGATACCTGAAATGTGTTTGTTTCAAAGTTTGTCGGGTGGACATACACTTGTGCGTGATCTTGTTTGCCGAAACATGCAACCATATACACTGCGCTGCAAATCAACAAGGTTGATGCTATTTACACAGGTGTGTCTGCAACTTGGGTATACCCAAATTGCCACTGAAGAGGGATATAATGATGATGAATGAATGGATAATGGATGCAAAAAGGCGTATCCTATTTTCATCTATTTTCAGACAAGACTACCTGGAGCATTTCAGACATAAGCATTGTTGGCTGCCAGCATCTGATTTTTTTTGTCACAACTCTTCTCGGCTGCAGGTGTCCAGTTCCATTCTGATCCAGACAATGGGCTTGAGCTGCTTTCGGGCTATTTGCCCCTCGCTGGAGAATTGCTGCATGATCAGATTCAACCATTCGATGCTAACATTACCCTCTGATAAACATACAAAAAGCTATTGAAAATGGCGATTTATAGTGGATTTGCCCATATTTGCCCATTAAAAATTGTGATTTTCCATAGTTATGTTAGTTTACCAGAGGGTAATATGTTTTTAATGATCTTGTGGAGCTATGTATATCTAGAAGCCGTATATCATTGTATGTGAATATCTGCTTCCACAATATAAGTGCATTTTGATTATGTTGTCATACATTACTTACCTTGGACATCACACAGTGGTCACCCCTGCGCAGCTACTGCTTGATTTGATCGTCTCATAACGAGCCATCAAATTTGTAGGTGCTGTTCAAATCAGTTCAGGTCGAAGGGTCGAATCCGGGATTCATCAGCCCAGAAGCTCCGGAGGGTGAAAAGAGCCACCCATTTGTCGTGAAATTGGGGATGGTTTATTATGAGTTCTCCCATTTGTCAGAAAATCTAGGGGCAAACCCAATATATCCTGGAGGCTATTGCGGACCTCGACGCTGTGTCAAACCGGAAGCGTATCAAAGCCTAGGTGTGGCCCCGCGACGGGTGGTTTCGGCAACAGACATGTGTGTATCTGAAAATTGGGTGTACTCCAAAGAATAACCCCAAAATCATTATCCCCATCATTAACTTGAGGCTGTTTGGTTTATCCAAAAACGACAAATACCAGAAATTGCATGTGTTTGGTTGAAGAACATGATGGGGACTGTTTTTTGTTTCAACAGTAAGCAGTATTTCCAGACATTGGTCCCGCACAAAAATCACTATGTCATTGGCATCTTGAGGAGGAATACGAAACAGGAAGTGTGCAAACTAGCAACCCGCAAGATAGAAAAACAACATCCAGGTCCAAAATAGTGGTAATATCAAGGTACATCATGTGTCTATCTTTTTCGGGAATCACTTTTAACGATATTCAAGAGTGGCCTTAAGTGAGTTCACACGAGGCTATTTCTCCAGTCATCAGTCGACCATTCCTGTTTGGAGATGTTGGAGCATGTTGAAACCACCAACTCATCCCATACTAACATATCATGTTCATGTATATGTTTCATATATATTATAATATGCAAATCAAATACTACATGTAGATATGATAATATGATATATATATATATATATGCCACATAAAATTTGCATATCATTTCCATATCATATCAATGTCATTCACATATCATTTACACATCATTCACATATCATTTACACATCAGTCACATATTATTTTCATATCATTAACATGTCATTTACATATCATTCACATATCATTTACATATCATTCACATATCATGTACGTATCATTCACATATCATTTACATATCATTTACATATCGTTTACATATCATTAACATATCATTTACATATCATTCACATATCATTTACATAGCATTAACACATCATTTACATATCATGTATATATATATATCATCTCCATATCATGTACTACAAAGGTCCCTCCATGTCAAGTCTCTCGGCCGGGGTTGGATCAGACATAGGCGTGATGCCGATTCCAGTCACAACCAGCACAAGTCTTCCCAGCACTGTGCCAACTACTGTGGGGCTGCCCAGTGGGTTATTTCTTCGAGATGGAACATACATGCAGTCCAAATGTAGTATGACATATTAATTGTGATTGTGGTCATTAATTGGTGTTTAAATATGCGTGTTGTTTTAATTGTTGTTTTGTTATGTGTTGTTTTGTTTTGGTTAATTGCTGTATTTTTTTAGTGTTTTTGTTGCTTGTTTTGTTAGGTTTTGTTTATGACAATTCAGTTCTGATTTTCGACCTTGAATTATAGGGACCGTGAAGGGAATGGTTCGGCTCGCACGGCTGGAGCAACAAACAACAAAGGACGTTCAATTAATGTTGGTTAATGTTGATTAATGTTGGTTAATGTTGTTTAATGTTGGTTAATGTTGATTAATGTTGGTTAATGTTGATTAATGTTGGTTAATGTTGATTAACGTTCATTGATGTTGATTAAGGTTGATGAATGTTGGGTGTTGACTAATGCGAGGAAGGACGTTCAAGATTCAATTCTACGATGTTTTTTAGTGTTTTTGCAGTGAAGAAGTGTAGTGAAGCGTAGTATGGTAGTGCAGCATCTTAACGTATGTTAGCAGTGAGTAAGTCCCAAAGATTCCCATGTGTTTTTCAGTTTGTTTGAAAATTGGGTTTTTTCAGTATCCCGTTTATGAAAACGACCATTTGGGGGTAGATACCTAATTTTCAGACACACCCATTTGTTTTGGTTTGTACTTGGCAGATTTGACCGGTGCCATGTCCAACTGGGTGATATGAGTTGCATCCTTTTTTTCGCTGGACCTCCAGGGAGTTGGAACAGCAGCTGGCTGAGGATGTGTTCATTGTTTGGGGCTTGCAGCAGCAGGCTCCGGGACTCCGGAGCCGTTGTTACCAAACGGTTCCAACTTGCTGTGGAGTTGATGGCAACTCAATCTAAACTGGCCGTTGCGTGGTTTTCCCACGGAAGTTCCATGAAACTTGAGAAGTTCTGGCTAATCTCATTCTAATCTCAACTTTCTTCAGTGGCATGTACCGAAGATGTATGTTTGATGAAGGCCCATTGGACACCAGTCCCATTTGCTTCATTGTATGCTCGCATGCGTTCCCTTCAGAAGATCTTTCATCCTTGATCTCAGCTGTTGCAGACCTCTGTGACTGCCACAGCGGATCTCCAATGGACCTGGAATCCCAGCATGATGGCAGAACCGGAGGCAGACCTTGATTGAAGTGAGAAGTTGCTGTGGTGTGTGTTTTTTCAATGGAGAGTTCATGGTTATTTCTGGTGATTTTGTGGTGATTTGATGGGATGTCACATGGCAATTTTATGGTGATTGAATGGAATTTAATAACATATAACCAACTGACTTGTATTTAAGTGTCGATGTCACCCTTCAGTGAGTCTGGAAATGTGGTTTGCCGGGTAGAAACTATTAACCTTACATAGCCATCTGATAGGAAATGCTAACTAAAAATTGGATTTTGGGGTACCCTATTTTCAGACAAACCCATCTGGTTGGTGGTTTGGAGCATTTTTTATTTTTCCATATATTGGGAATGTCATCATCCCAACTGACGAACTCCATCATTTTTCAGAGGGGTAGGTCAATCACCAACCAGCCATATGTTCTGAGCAATCATTTGTGCTCAACTTGAAGTTGGCGAAGAACACAGGTCTTTTTCATGTTGCCAATTTGGCAAGGTAAGATGGCAGTTCTCCGACATGGAAAGGCCAAGAATATCAGAGCAGTATTGGAGTGAATTAATTACTAATATTTGTGGATCACTACCCGTGCGTATGCCTTGCGTATTGCCTTGCATATTGGCTTGCGTATTGCCTTGGAAATGTTCTAGGAACGGGATCACAGAGTGATCATGAAGCAGACAGCCATGCAGTCAGCGACATTGAAGTGCATCGTATATTTCCATATAATTCCATCATGTCATGTCTATTTCTGAAGTGTTGTGATCATGGATTCCCACATGTGGATGGGTCAAAACATGTTTTTTTCCATACAGACGGGGGGTGTGAACATCCAGCATCGCATGAACGCATCATGATCGAAGCCACGAATCAGTCGACCCAGTCGACGCTTTCTTCCTATTGGGATCTAATGGGGTAATTCCAATGGGGGTTCCAATGGGAGTACCCCTTTATCGCTGGATGTTTTTTTTGATGGAACATGCATGAAAATGCTATAAATGTGGGGATACCCCTCAGGAAACCTCCATATGTCAAAAGGCAAAAGGTGATAATTATATGTATATTTTATATGATATATATATATATATATATATTATGTATCTGTCACCAACTCAAAGATTGATTTGAATCTGAAGTTTGTCACTTGGTCAGCACGATACTGGTACGAGAGTATACATCAGTCATATCCCCATATCCCCGCTTCCATGAGACAGTGTCCAATCAGGATGTTCTTTTTGTTGACTTCCCTGTTAACCGTAAACCGCAAACTTTGGCAATTTCTGGTGCTGATTAGTTTTAGTGCATGTATATATATATACACATGATGTATGTAGTGTAAGGCAACGCAATAGAATATATAGAATGAAATGTAAGTATGATAGTATGTATGTAATTATATGTACTAAGTTTCAAACAGCTTCGAATCTTCCCTGACTTTTTCTCGGTTCGAGCCATGGAGTTTCTCTCCCTCCCAGAGGGCAAACATGTGGAGCTCCAGACGTCGAACGCCGGCCCGGCCTCCGGCCCCTGCGAGAAAAACGACGCTTGGGACGCCTTGGATCCCATGACGCTGTCGGATGTGGAGCTGGGTTGTGACGCGTGCAACCTGGAGATCGATTTTGGCAAAGAATGTGTTAATGTCGGTATATAAAAGGTAAATTCCAATAAACCACCCATGACTGGGAATGGTTTATAGTGATTATTTATGGTGATGACTGGGGGATGGTTTATGAAATTGTCACTTACCCACATTATAATTATGGTGACCTCACGTCCTGACCGAGACGCCTGGAATGATGGCGTTTGGTGGTTTCATTGAATGAACGGCCACTAGGAAGTTTCCATACGGGAACGAGACGTCCATTGGCTATGTTGGTAAGATGAGTAGTTCATGCGGAAAGTCCCAAAATTATGGACGTGTGTCCAAAAATCAGGCCCAGTGAACTAGGTTATGTCATGCATGAACCACTAATACCCTTTAGTAATCCAACATAGCAATGGAAAATCCCCCATTTCTAGATGATTTCCCCATCAAAACCTCCATGTATAGGAAATTTCCACTAGGCGCGTTTGATTAACGGAGGGATCCAGTAGGTACTCATTGAATTTTCATCCAACAGTATATTGCATGGCCAAAAATGGTGGCCAATCCTCGAAACTGGATGAGTCCTTTGTCGTCTTCAAGTGCAACATCATGTTTCAACCATACCCAGTATAGAGAGTGCCTTGCCAAAATCAGAGAGGAAGCAATCAATTTCACTCCAGCCGACACCTTTTCCAAAGTGAAATTTTGTGTTTATCATATGGGTTTGTCACTAGGGTAACTCGCAATTCTGGTGGTTGTTCATGATCTGTTCCTACTATTTCCTATTGAAATGGCCATTGATCGTGATTGCGCAGAGGTATTCGACATTTAGAGCAACATGGATGTGCTTTGGTACACAATGCCTTGAGTCCGGACACGTGTCAGAAGCTGAAGGACCGCGGCTGGGCTGCCGGTAATTGAACATAGCCATTATTGTGGACAATTGCCAGTTTACAGATGATTTACCATGATTAATTATATGGATTTACCTGTTGAACGCAGTTATTTTCTATAGATTATATCATGTTATATCGAATTACCAGAGGGTAGAAGTGTTTTTCCCGAAATTTCTTCGTTGAGGGAGAGGCTGAAGGGTTCCATAATTCCATGTCAGTTTTTTTCATGTTTGACATTGGCAGTTTGGGATGAAAAAATACCAGGCGTTGTCACTATCCGCCAGGCGTTTGTGGATGAAAAACTGTCGCGAGTCCAACGATCTCTTGAAGAAGCTTCAGAAGAAGAACGTTCGAACCTTGAGCGTGAATGGCTGGGCAGTGTGAGAGATCGTCAGCACCGCTGGGATCTGAAATTGTCCTTGAGTCCCTGTGTTTGGGACGCATTACAAGAGGTGGTGCAAAATCTGCATCCCTTCCTGGAAGGCGCCTGGGAAAGGTCGCAAGAGGACCCCATCTTAAGGGGATAGGATTACCCTCAAACTAACATAGCCACGAAGCTATGGAAAATGAGCCATTTACAGATGATTTAGCTATGAAACATGGTGATGTTCCATGGCTTTGTCAAGGTTTGGCTCCGGAATTGGCCCTTTTTGACATGTCGCCAGTGGGTCAACACCTATTATTGTCAATTTGAGTGGGATGAACATCCATTTACCAACTACAATATAGGGTACTATAAGGTCTAGGTTTTGACTCATAGCCACTTATAGCCTGATAGATATTCTGGATGTTCCACTTACTGTCCAGTGATGAGGGAGCTATCAGTGCTATCAGTGCTATCAGTATCCATATTCACTGTGAAATGGGGGGCCAGTTGGAGCTACGAATTGGGTTTCCCAAGCACATGATACCCTCTGGTAAACTAACATAGCTATTGAAAATGGCCATTTATAGATGATTTACCCGTTAAACATGGTGATTTTCCACATGATAGAAGTTATGATGTGAAATGATGGGAACATCCCCGAAAAAAAGCCTGGTAAACACAGCTGCATCCAGGGGGTGCATCTTTGGTATCGTAAGCGGCTTGTGGTTGCCACTCATCTTGGGGGATGTGAAATGATGAAATTCCGCAACCTGAAGGAAGCCAAGGAATACCAGTGGACGGCCTCAGGGAAAACACAACTCCGGCAATGGACAGAAATATCTGGTAGTTTATGGATAACATGGATGATTTCCCATAGCTAGAAAAAAACCCAATCACCATGGTAATATTCTCCATCACCTATCTGGTACTTTGCTATGGTAAACTAACAATATTCCTTAAGATTTATGGATGATTTCCCGTTGCTCTGGACATATCTGATTTCAAACCTAATTATATAATATATGACGGATAATCCAACAAAAGATGTGTTCTGATGGCTGGTTTATTGGTTTCCTTTTCCACCCTATACTGGGTAGTTGGGTGTACTGGTCACGATGCAAAGATCTCGTCAGAAGCCTCCACAAAGCGCAGAAGATATGGGTGAACATTGTTTCTTTAAGAAGATGGGTAGCCAAAACTGCATGGCACACTGATTTTCACAAGCTAACCATGGAGCTGAGACATGTAGAAAACCCTTGTGCCTTGTGGTAGTGTGTTCGAAGATGTATATATATATATAAATCATGTTGAAGGTTCCATTTTCATGTTCAGGAATCATAATGTCTGAATGGCACAGTGATTTCCCATGATTCTCCAACTTGATGTGGAAACCACCAGGTACCGTTGAGCTGGAGGCCCCCTTAGTGGAGCTCGCGTGTTTGATCAGCGACCCCGGTGCCCCGCGACAGAATGTGCACGTGGACACGGGCGGATGGAAAACGGCCTGCGCACCGCTGCTCACGGTCTTCGTGTCGTTACAGGAGACAGCTGAAGACATGGGACCGACCATGCTGTGGCTGGGTGGATCTGGGGATGGTGATGGATGGTGTTGGGGTGGGGCTGGTTGAAGACGGCGGAAGTTGACAACTTGTGATTTTGGAAGTTTGATGAAGTTCGACGGATTCAGGCACGACATATTTTGTGGGTGCAGTTTGCTGCAACACCTGCATGTAGAATTATATAGACAAACGCAGTAGTACTTTGTTCAATGTATTAGGAACCGCCAAAAAAAACGCATTTTCCTGACTTGCATCCACTAAATGCTGATGGAGTAGCTTCAAAATGCAATTCTAACTATGGAGCAAGACTCCAGCCCCAGTTGGAAAGCCTTGAGTTCTTCAATGATATATACCTAGATTTACTCTTAAACAGTGCATTTCTTCGCACCATGGTTGCACCATGACGTTGGCAGTTTCTCCCACTGGTTCCCATGGTTCCCCGAGGTTTCCAGGGACCCATGATGATCCCTACCTCCAGCAGTGGCTCAGCGTCCTGCCTGGGGCGGATCGTACCCCGGAGCAGTTCGGGGCTGCAGAACTGGCCACGGGTCCAGCAGGGACTGCGCTGCTGATGAATTCGCGGCTCCTGCACTGTGGCGGGGAAAACCAAAGTGGACGACGACGGCGGCTCTTTTATATGTGCCATGGCCATCCATGGCCATGGTCAAAAGTTGGAAGCACCTTTGAGATCATTACATCTGTTACATCTTATATAACATATATGTATCATTTTGATTGATGTCATCCATTGTCATCCTATCATCCCGTGATGATCTCAATGAAAAAAACACTGATGTCATGGGAGATTCATGGGGATTGGATAGGATATACAGCCCAGAAGTTGGATTCGATTCGAACCTGTCGGCAGTATTGGAGGCCCTGGGTGGACTGTTTAAGGTGCATGGATCATCATTTGGACAGCCAGCATAGTTTGTTGCTGCTATGCTATGTTGTGTTTGATTGCATCCGCATTTATGTAGCTTACTACTGCATTTGTTTTGTTGAGTATCCATTCAGTTTTGCTGCTGAATGGTCAACAACATTCCACTTCCTTTCCCAAAAATCAAGAACATTACCAATATAGATATATAACTATTACTATATACTATGTGTATATATATACATATTATACATATTATATATACATTACATTATGTGTATATGTATATATATAATATTAATTATATTAGTTGATCTCACCCAATTTTTTTGCAGGATCCATCAGAATCAGTCAAGCTGAATCGGATCAGAATTTGGGTTCAATCCTGCCTGCCTTCGTTCTCCTTTATACTTATATATGATTATATAATATACACATATACATACATATCAATGTGGCATTAGTGTCATTCTATTTGCCATTCTACCCCATTCTACCCAATGTTATCCATGTTATAGATGTGTTATGCACCCTAGATAGATGTGTTATGATGTGTTTGTTGTTGATCTTCTGTGAATTTTTTCAGGACCTGGCAGAAGCCGCAGAACACGAACCACGGTTCCACCTATAGCCTCCACCACAGCCTTGCTGGTCGTTGGCGCCTGCTCGACGTCTTGCGTTGTGGCAAAGGTGCGGCCTGGGCACCCACTGGTGGTCACCGGGAGCGCATTGCGCTGGAGATTGAGGCGAAAAAGAAGGACCGAAATGCATAGAAGATGTAGAATCCAACATAAATGCAGACATCGCAAAAGGTACATCTAATACCTATTTTTCTTTATGTATTTATCTATTTACATCGCAACAGGTAATCCAACCTATATGTATTTATATATTTATCTTTATTTTACCTATTAAATCGGTTTTTAGATATGACATATAACATGATGTGATATGTATAAGAAAACTAATAGTGGGAACATTCTATCCCACATCTCATTCTTTCGCCTTGCCAGGACGACCCACAAGCCATGCTGGAGTTTGCCTTGTGCTTGCGACGCGAGAAGGATCCTGGGGCCGTGGAGTGGCTGCGTGCCACTGGCAGGAAGGGCCATCCGCTGGCGTGCATGTGCCTTGAAAGCGAGGTCATGAGATATGATATGGAATATGAGTGGGATATGAATTGAATATCGGATATAAGATGGAATATCACTGAGATATTCATGGAATATGAAAACTAAGTTCTATTAACTTCTGGTTATTTCACAGTTTGCTATGGAATAGCATTGATGATGACTTACCTATTAAACTTTGTGATGTTTCCAGTTCGTTCTGTTTTGCCAGTGGGTACTTCCTATATAAAACAAAATTCTATTGGATCCACGTGAAAACTCCTTGGTTTTCCATGATTTTAGGGATTGGATTCATTATATCAATTATATCCCTAGCTAAGGCCTAGCCGTATACAACAAATCAACCATCTTCTGTTTGACTGCATTCCTCTGGTGATTTCATGACATAGACAAATTGACCCGGCAAAGCAGCGGATGTCCACATGGGCTGAAGGGGATGATTTTCATGATTTTGGCTTTGCGAAAATCACAACAGAAATCGCTCAAAAATTGAAAATCAAGGGGGCCCCTGGGATGATTTCCCTCAGAACTCACTTGAATGTTGATCCCATAAAGTTCATGTTGCTTCGGACCGATAGTATTTTTTATCACTATTTTGGGGGGAAATTAGCCCATTGTTTTCAGAATTCATGACTATATACTGGGTTCATATTACCATCCTATGAACATGGATCAAACAAGGTTTGTTTTGGAATGTTGGGGTGTTTTATTTGCCCATTGTTGGTGGTAAGTGGTACCTGTACCAAACATGCCCTTTTGGATATGTAAAATAGAGAGTGTTTTTGTGCAGGTAACAACTAAATGATTTTTTTGTTCCCAGCAACATGTAAGTTTGAGTGGGAATATAACTGATATAACCACGTGTAAGTAGGGATATAGCGATATAGCCTACCAATGTCTTTCTGGAAAACAAAAAAGGGGCTGGCCGCCAACCTATTGGTTGTTTTCAGGGGACGACCCATGGTGTATTTATCAACCCATGGGAACGGCAATGCAAATCACCACATTTCTATGTGATGTTCCCGATGTTCCCGATGTTCCATGTTTCGTTTCGCCATGCTGCATGCAGTATGCAGGTGATCATGATCATGAAGGCTAGAGAACATCCATTTCACTAGTAATTTCACATCGTGAACTGGAAAAATCACAACTTTCAATAGGTAAATCATTGAAGTAAATGACACTAATGGCAATTTTCCATAGCAAGCTGTTAAATTTTCCGGAGGGAAATTATTTCACCAATATTGGGATTAGTAAACCACTAAGATTCCATAGTATGATATTCAATGACATATTTTTTTCTAGTATTCCATAGTATATCCCTATTCTTTCCCCATGAAATCACCGAATCTTTGTTGGCTAAACTACACTTGTTTGTTTCATCGCATCGTTTTATGGCTTCGTCTGAAAATTGGTTACCCGAAATTTCGTGAAATAGGGTAGTACCCCCAGTTATCATCCATTTAGAGCTAAGATTTTCCCTAACAAAAACCATCCAGCGATAAAGGGGGACCTCCATTTTTAGGAAAGCCCTAAATCATTGTCCCTGCGAAATGTCCCTTTCGAGGATATACACCATGTTCAGAGACACCTGTCGAGGCACTTGGCAGAGATGTACTGCTTGGGCGAGCTGGGTCTGGAGACCAATTTGGAGGCAGCGGAAGAGTTTCTCGGCTTCGGATGGAGCTGAAAAAATTGGAGGTTTCCATAGTCATGGAAGTACCACAATATCTGGATAGTTTTTTATTGATGGAAAATCCCAAAAGAACATGGATGATTTGGGGGTTACCCCCGTTTCAGGGATTCTCCATGTCAGGGGACAAGAACCAATTCCATCCACTGGACGTTTAGGCACTTTTTGGGATAATGGTAGTTTATATACTTTTTGGGATATATACATCACCACTAGAAATTAAACTTGAGGCAGTGACGCTGGGAAATGCTGGGAACCAACCAGATCATGTTCGCCCAAATCGCCCAAATCACCCAACGCTTGGGGTGTAAAAAAACGGCGTTTCGGCGTTTCTTGACCCAGATAGTCTGGCGATAATCCCGTTTTTTTTTCCAGGGGACATGATGGTTTTAACTCAACGTAGCAACTGCAATGCTGACTCTTCTACAAGTAGGGATACGCTCTGGTAAATTATCAATTTGCTATAGTATAGACGGCCTGTTTACTGTAGTTCAATAATTTACCCATGATTTTAATGGTGATGTCCCATAGTTATATGAGTTATATTCCATTAACCATAGGATATTAATGTGCCATTAACCATGTGATATTAACATTAACCATTAGATACTATATTAAGGATTACCAGAGGTTGGGCCAAGGTTAATAAGCACCACGCCCATTTCCCAACCCGAATTGGCACACCATGAACACCGGAAAGGTCCGCTGCGAATGGGTCGTAGGCCTGCAAGAATAAACATGTGTTAATGTTAATCTCCTATGGTTAATGGCATATAACTCATATAACTATGGAACATCACCATTAAAATCATGTTGAATCATGTTGATATCAGTAGGATCTTGTTCTGTTGCGATGGCCACAAGTCTCCCGTTGGTTTTGCGGTTGCGTTTTGTTTTTCTCCTTTGAAAGCAGCTGAAGTCAGTAAACATGACAGTCTTTGCAAGACTTTGGACCGGAATGAAACTAACATCCACATTGAAATCCATGTCTATCCTAAAGTCTCCAAACATGACACGTTCATGCCTCAAAACCAGATATATACCGGCAATACCCCAAACAAAACATGGTACGGTACATACATACCATGCATGGAGCATATGCTTCTGGGCAACTTAACACGACCTTAGTGGCTTGTGTTAGCTTACTGAATACTATGACTTGAGCAAGGGAAATTAAAAGCGCAAAGTAGTTCGTGTTGACATGCTACTAAGATCCAACAACTATTTGGGGCCCAAAACAGTTGAATACAGTTTTTCATGAGATCCAGTGAGGACGTAGGAAGCTCCAGTTGATACGTTTGAGGTTGAGAAGATTTGCTCTTGGAGTCTCAGCAGCAGTCAAATGCGAACTGTTTCATGATGTTTACCCTCTGGTAATGACTAAGACTTTTGCAAACTGGAAAATATATTATATAGTGTGTTTTGATGAGTAAATCATCTACCAATGGACCATCTATACCATATGGAAAATTACCCAGTGGGTACTTGAAAACAACCCTGCAACTTGCAGGCTTGGAAGTGCAGGCTGTTATGCACTTTCAATTTACCTCTTCTATTAATTCGCCCTAGGTTTGCAAGGTTTCGGCCGCTTTGGGCAATCGGCGGCTCAGGAATTTTTGAGCATTTGGTGGACCCATCTGAGAAAAAGCCGTCCTTCCAGGAATTCCTTGAATCTCACGCGTCCGTCTTCAAACAAGAACTCCTGTTTTGAAGCTACACATTTGGAGGTTTCCTAAAATAGGGGTACCCCCAAATCATCCATTTATATATATATATATCCATTTATATCCATTTATATCCATTTATCATTTCTAATAATGCTAATCGTAGGATTTTCCATGAAATAAACCATCCAGCGATCTGTCGGGGTACCCCCATGACTTGGAAACCTCCATGACTTGCTGCAGCTTATCACAGCTGACCAGCTCGGCCTGGTAGATCTCTGGCCCGTGTGGCGAGTAGTGGAAGGCTTCTGTTCCTTTATCCACAAGGACACTGATCCATGGGAATGTGGTTCATTGGTTTGCTGAAAGCTTAGAATATAGAAACATCATGAAACATCACAGTTGGATTTGATTTCAACGTGGCCGATGTGTTTCTATGAAGTCTGGAGAGGCTGTCAGAAATCTGGTTTGACGGATTCTCAAAGAAGGACCTGTCAGCGAAGCAAAAAATCAGCGCCGAGAAACTGGCTGATAAGTTGATGCTTGGTGACCAAAACTGCCCGGTCGATGTTTGGAATCCCCAAAAAAGGATCCTCCAAATACCACCCAAAAAGTGGTATAAGTTATGAGTACTAAACTGATGGGCTACAAACAAAAATTGTTGGATGGGTAAAAACAACATGGGCCTAGGCAGATATTTCAACCAACATCCAGGTCTGGAAAGCTTCACTGGTCCAAGGGTCCCCCCGTTCATATTAAATACCCCTGCAGAAGCCGTGGTAAAAAGACGTAAAAAGGAATAACATGTAGGGGACGAAATCGCATCTTATGGGGATGTGATGATAAGTAACTGTATATATATATCATATCATATTATTATTGTTATTATTATTCTTCTTATTATTATTATTATATATATATACACAGTAGGTCTTTCGTGCTGTCAAAGATCCCTCAAAGGGAACGAGCCTTGGGCAGATTCCATCCGCAGGCACAGCGTGAGTTGCTGAGAACCTGTTTGGCAACGCCGCCAGAATTTGAGCTGCTCGGCCATGGCATCATGGGCCGCACGTGGGGCCGGGGCTCCACCGGAAGAACTTGGGGCCCCTTGGGGCTGATGGCGTTTTCCTCGTTGAACACAACGTCACAACGTCGTCATTTTGGTAAGGTCATATAGGTCATGGTTCCCCCTGAAAATACTGAGAAAGCAGCTTTTTTTTTTGGGCCATTGCTATTCCTGTAGTCCACAATCAACTGTCCATTTGACGTCCTTCAATTCCACAGATCTGGGAGGATGTGCTGGGAAACTGTCCTCAACGTGGTGCCACAAAACTCTACATGTTGATCTCTGTTGCGATTGAATCTCATTGGTTATGGTAAAAAAGATACGGGGCTGCTCCAAGCTTCATAGCCAATAGGATGATCACATAGGGGGTTTCTGGAAATTAGATATGAAGTCAAGTAGAGGCGTACTTAAGTAGAGGCGTACTTAAGATGCCTTGAGTCCTGCCCACAGAAACATGACATGTCACTAAGTACGGCGTACTTAAGGTGCCTTGAGCCCCTCCCACAGAAAAATGACATGTCACTAAGTACGGCGTACTTAAGGTGCCTTGAGCCCCTCCCACAGAAAAAATGGTGCT
>Ga0126342_10006680_pt1 | contig 20500 bp, 18 predicted proteins | sample Cyp1metagenome_FD_92528 | JGI IMG/M metagenome (GOLD analysis project Ga0126342, IMG submission 92528) | Coral microbial communities from Lord Howe Island, Old Settlement Bay, Australia - Cyphastrea 1 metagenome | ecosystem: Host-associated > Invertebrates > Cnidaria > Coral ...
GATATTTTGAACCCTTATGGGGAAAAATCCAATTATGGAAAAATCGGACGCAGGCGCCGCCTGTCTAAGTTGAACGTTTTATTTTTTTCCATAATTCTGTCGGTGACCATATATATATATATTAACCTTATCTGGTTTACCATGGTTTACCAAATCAGGAACTCCCAGGCGTCACGACCGCATCATGGCAGTGGATGGCTCGACCGGAAATCTGCAGAATGCCTTGGGAGATGCGCTGCAGCGTTACTTGGCACCGGGTGTCATAGGGGGATGAAACTCTGTGGTTTATTGAATTTATTGGTCAACTCCACAAAAATATGGATTGCTGGTTTATACCACCTAGAAAAACGGTGATGATAATCGGAGATGATTTATGGCATTGTTTTAGCCACATGATATAGGATTCCATGGGTTATATGGAATGTTTATGGGATATAATGCATTTATGGTACTATACATTCGGGTCTGGTTTATTGCTGTATTATGCTGTACTAACGTGAATTGGGATTTTGCTTAAACAAAATAGTGGAAAGTGTACATGTTATGGGGATTTCACTTAAACAAAACATATATAGTGGACATTGGAAATATTGTCGGTTTACCTTCATCAAGAAAAAATATTGTTTGGTATGATCGGGATGCAATGATTGCAATGAGGCAATTTTACCATTTGGTAATTTTCACCAACAGTTTGCTATGGAAAATCACGAATTCAACATGCAAATTATCTATAAATGGGCAATGTTCCATAGGGCCTTAGAGTATCAGAACTGGTTGGTTTGATGTATTCAACTGACTAGAATTGAATTGCTTTATGTTGGTATTGAACCAACAAAAATCAGATGAACTTAGCATATTTTTGTCAAACATATAGGAATTTTGACCCAACACACACCTTTCGTTTACAGGGAAACATGGGGGATTTCACTGATTATGTCGCCACCATTTCATAGGGGTACATGAAATAGATACTGTTTTGGTTGGTGGTTTCAGATGTTTGTTGTTTTCCGTGCTGTACCTCTGTGACAATAGAATCCCACTCGACTCATCTTCTTCACGGGGTGGTTGAGCCCCACCACGCAGGTGAGGAAATGACCCCTGGACCAACCCAAAAAGCACTGGAAGGTCGTGACTGGTCCGTGGTTTCAAACATTTCTTTGTTTGGTCACTACTATTTGGATCTATTTAGGATGATTATACCCGATACTAGTTTTTTTTGATTCTGAATGATTTCAAATGATTAAAATGTATTTATGTGTGTGAATGTATCTATAGTTACTACCACCAGGTCACCAGGATTCAGACAGTTCATGACAGTTGGTTTTCCACTTTACCAACAATTTCATACAATTTCATCATTTTGCATTGTTGTCATATGGGGGGCTGTGCCTGCATGAAACAACAATTTCATCGATTGCTTGAAAAATGTTCAATGCAACCCTTCGGAAGAGTTGTGTATTTCCATATCTATGTAGGTAAGCTCGTATGTGTATGTCCAATCGAGGGCAAACAGAGGGGGTGGCGGATTTGATCCCTTTTGAACATATGTTGGATGAAAATGGATGAAACATATTGGATATATTATATGATATTATATGATATATTCCAACATATTGGATATATTGGAATCCCTTTTTGGTTACCCTCTGGTAATTTAACATAGCTATTGAAAATGGCCATTTATAGTGGATTTTCCCATTAAAAATGGTGATTTTCCATAGTTATGTAAACGTTTACCAGAGGGTAATATCCCTTTCAGTATATCGGAGGGGCCAGGGGACCCCAGGGGATTCCAAGGCTGCGAGCCCTTCGAAGTGAGCCTGGCGCGTCCGGGTGTGCCGGAGGAGCCCTAAAGATGCGCTGCGCTGAGGGTGGCCAAAGTGGTGGAGATAGATTCCTACTGAATCTAAAATATATATAATGTGAAATCACATATCTATTGTGGGTTTAAGTTTTTATCATACATATATATATATATATATATGTGTAGGTTGTGTAGAACATGTATTATATATGTAGACATCCATTTGCGGGTATAAACTAGGATTGTGGGTAATGGCCACCGTGGATCAATCATCCTCCGGTGCCATCAAACATGGCTGCCTGGGAAGTCCCCGCACAAAAATGCACAAAATGGGTATTCTACGGCTACTGTGCGGGGATCCCCGCAAAATCATCGAACTAAATGGGGGATTCTTCGGCTACTGTCCCATGTTTGTTACCAGAAGGCAACCCTGTAGCCCTCTGGCTGTTGATCATTGGGATTGAAATCATCAAGCAACAAAAAAAGTAAGGTATTGTGGGGTATGATCTATGTAAATAGAAATCCAGGTTGGTATCCATGGTTATGACACGCTGGTGGATGGTACTCATATGGGGATATCATGGGATATCCTCACGGAAATGACGATCAAATCCATGGGATCTCAAGTGATGGATCCCAAGTTATGCTGGTAACTGGTAACCCTCTTAACCATTCAGTGAACCCCCTTGAAAAACGAGGCAAATCCTAGTGAAAGATGAACTTATTCTTCATCGCCGCATTGAAGATGGCCCACATGTTTTTTGCATGGATCGCATGATATCCAGGCAATTCCCGGAATTAAAGGACTGACGCTTTTCCGGACAGATGATTCTTGGGATCGAGCTGGTTCATTGATAATTATATAGTTTTGTCATGTCCAAGGATACTGTAGGGTCCGCACAATCTTATAGATTATCGTCTTTCCCCAGAAAAATATTGCCACTATTTGCCACAAACCAGCGGCCCATCTCCCCATTCTGAGACAAACTCTAATATATTGCGGTTCATTTCTTTTCTGAATTTTCCGTATTCTCAGCTTTGTTAAGGTAATTCGGGACTGCCCCATGAGGACTGTTTGTTGCCAACGCGTACAGGCGTACATGCGCTACATGCTCAAGCACAAAGAACATGAGATGCTTGAAGCCCAAAGCAACTTTAGGAATAATCTCACAAATTTGCTCGTGAGAATGGAGATTTCGCTTATACAAATAAACATGCGCAATTGATGAACTGCACTTCAGGAGCGAGCGTAAGTCCATCAATTGAATCAAGCTGAGCACAAAAGAACCACCCTAGACATCAACCATATGGGGGAACACATTCTTCACCAGATACCAGGCCCTCCTTCAATTGATATCCCTACATACGGCTTAAGATGATCCTCATGGAATTTTTCTTTTGTTTGGTGCCATGTTTCGCCACCAACCAATACCAGGGTTCAGTCAGAAATCTCAAGCCTCCATCAAAACACCCAAATAAAACATAGAGAAGCACCCAAACCTTGGAAGCAATTTCCTTCATTTCACCCAAGGTTCGCTCATGATTTTTCACATCACCCAAACACCCAACCAAAACCTCACTTTTTCACATCACTTCACATCACAAAACAAACTTTCAAAAGCTTCTCACGCCTCGCCGTGATTTCGCCATGAAGCGCCGGGTGAATACCTTGGCCTCCTCCACAGCCAAGAAATCTCGGCACTGGCGGGAAGAGGAGGAAGAGGACGTGCCATGGCGAAGTGCGAAGCTCCGGTTTTTTTTGGGCGGAGGATGGGAGTGTTTTCTTGCAGCCAAATTGGGGGTTGAACTATGTTGACGTATGTTGAACTGCTTGAAAAGGCACATTTTGGGGTTTAACTTTTACTCGTAACATGTTTTGACCAACAAACCCCAGCAAGAAGGGAGTTTTGAGAAGTAAAAATGCGTGTGTTTTTTAAGCAGCTCAATTACCGGGGGGATAACACATGGCATAACATTGTGTTTAACCAAACAGAATCGAACGTGGATGCACTGCCGGTAAAAGAAGTGATTTAAGTTTCTAAACGGTATACTAAGCAGCAAAATTTGGATTCCATCAAGCAAGGGTTCGGGGGTTCAAACTGGCCATCGGGATAGTACCCTGCAGATATGCGACTGACATTTTATTGGGGGGAACACAGACCCCGGACTAGGATGACTTGGGGTGATCCTTCGAAGCGCCGCCTCACAATGGGATTTATCCAAGTATATACATCCAAGATCATCCAAGTACCCTCTCTAGGCCCAGATTTATCCATTCCAGCAGGGGTTAATAAAGGAAAAACAAAGGAACATACAGGAACCATGACTATTGGGATAGTAAACCATGGATTTGCTGTCAAATCTATCGCAGATTTAGCCAGTGACATACATACATAATATATATAATATACAATGATAACACATCCTTGTGTTTATTGGGTCAATGGCAATCTTGCAACGTATTTTCTGAGGATTGTCTATATATATTTTTTCGATTTTCTGAAAAGAAATGCGCAGTTTGTCACAGGTGAACTCTCGTCACTTGTCTGGCTTTGCCTGAAAACTGGGTACCCCCAAATCCAATGGTTTTACTGATGATTTTGCCCATCAAAGTGGCAATTTTATTGGGTATCCCCTCCAAATATGGACACACCCATATCATATCTTTGCTTTGTACCCGTTTCTTTATCAATGTATTTCGATATCCCAATTTTCGGACACGTTGCCATTATGAGCATACATGCGCATTATTCGTTTGTCAAATCAATTCTAGTTTGTTTGTTGCAAATCTCCAGTGGGTGGACAACCCCAATATGGGCATTGGTCAAACATCAGGTCCTAGTGGTCTTGGTCAAACGCGGTCATTTTAAGTTCAAACAGGGAGTAAATAACGTTGAGCCATGCCGCTGTGAGGGTCTTTAACCACTTAATTGGGAAATCCCCATTAGATCCCCATGAATACCAATTAAATCTCATGAGCTCCCCATTAAATCATCAAATATCCCTATGGTTGCTGCTTGTACTACGATTTTCCTGTTACAACATATTGACTCCCAACTACATAATCTTCCTTAATCTTCTTAAATCCTCAGTAAAGGTGGGATTCATGCACAGATCCCAACTTCAAAACCGCGGCAAGGCGGGTCCCAGCGACGGTGTTGGGGTGCCCTTGCCCGACAGCGACGATGAGAAGCCACCGCCGCCGCAGGTGGGGGATCCACTGGGAACAGCGGTGGCGCCAACTGGTCGCCAATACTCAAATGCATTTTGGTGTCAGTCAGGTTTTTCTAGGCCCCCCGTGTTTCACAATAGGCTTTATTTTTGGTTCTTTCTGCATATTGTGGAGTTGCCCACGCGCCGCGGGCGCACGGCTGGACAGACTGACAAATGGTATAGGCATATATAGGCCATTTTCCATAGCAATGTTAATTAACCCTAGCCTGAAATATGAGGCGTTAGCAATGAAGAATGGTTAGCATCAAGTCAAACCCAAGTTGCAAGTTCTAAACAACGCACCATCAAGAATTGAGGATATTAACTGATATCAAAGAACAATAATGGGAATACTACCTTTGGGCTCCGAATTTCAAACATGGCTGGCTGGAATACCCCCCATTCAATCATACAAAGTTGATTTTCCCATTTGCCCATTTAGTGCCTATAGCCATGTTTGATGACACCGGAGGGTAGTATGAACACTGAAACTGGCAAAGGGAAGTTCCATTTTTTTCATGGAAAAGTCATTTATGATATATCTGCAGAAGTCTCCATTCCCACGCCCCGATGAAACCAGACGGTCACAAGCATAGGTTTTACTATAATACCGTCCGGTGTCATCAAAACACGGCTGGAAAATCCCTAGACTGTCACTAAGTGGAGGTTTTAAGGGGAACATCATCGAAGTAAATGGGGGATTCTTCAGCTGGCCATGTTTGATCATGGATTACACATGTGAGTTGATTTCAGTTGGTTGAAATCTCATTGAGGTTCTCTCATTTGTGAACCAGGATGAAAAGGAATAAACTGGTGGTCAGGGTTCATTCATCTGGCTATGGTACAAAAGATCATCAACTGCGGATGATAATAAAGTGAACATCCCAGCCCGTTGTCGTCCGCCCTCTTCATAAGGGCATTATATTTCTGCAACCAAGGAGGATCCAGCAATCGGATAGGGATGGATAAAGCGGATAAGGATACAATACAACGAATAAAGAGAGACAGAGATATAGAGAGAGAGAGAGAGTGAGAGTAGGGGAGAAGGAGAGAAAGAGAGCGAGAGAGATCATTAACGATGGTCGGTACAGAGCCCAAAGATTATCATGGAAATGGCGGATTGGTCAAACGGCTGGGTGCCCAGATACACATAGATACACTGGTTGAAATGCATGAATCTCGCTAATTGCTCTCTCTCTCTCTCTCTCCATGTCAATGTTTCATATGAGGGTGATATACATATATTATCACATATTCATAGACTAAACATACCACATACCACACCAAAGCATACCATACCACACCTTACCATACCATACCACACCAGAGCGTACCATACCATACCATGCCATCACATGACATTGCATTACTATGGTGGCACACATATGTACAGTGTATAATAATAGATGGTCCGCTTCATGACTCCCCCGAGGCACCTGCAAGCTCGCCCAGCGGAGTGGGTGCGCCCAACCCAGTGGTGTGGCTTGAAATCCAGGTGCGTCAGGGCAGGGCCCTGGGTACATCAAAGCTAGCTGCAAAAACAGATCTATGCGTTTGGCTATATGGCTAATATTATATCTATCTATACAATTTATTTCAAAATTTCCGGTAAGGTGATATAGAAATGTGGAAAACTCATGAAAACTCAGAGGAGGATCCAAGTGGGAGGATCCTCCCGAAAGTGGCTACTGAAAGTGGGTTGCTTCTGGCTTTTGAGGGTGTAATGAGTGTAATGTAGGCACACTGTGGTGATTTATGTCATTTTGCTTCCTTGAGCAGAGCCTGGCTGATGTTTGTCGCTGAAGAGCCCCATCTGTTCAAGGTTTCTGGTGGTTGTGTTTGGTGGTTTTGAGTTCTTTGGACGTGCCGGATTGTGATAATCCTTTATACTACTTATATCACTATATATCACTGGATTTTGGGGGAAACCACTCACCCAGACCATCAATATACATCTGGATGGTGACTTGAATATGTGGGGAGATTCACTTTGTGTTGGTCGTTTAGCGCTGCACATTTCCAACCCGCCAGGAATCTGTTTTACATTGAATCATGGATGAAATTCATTGATTCTTCCAAAATCTTCCAAACAACATTGAACATATGTATACATATTTATTGCGAGTGTTGATTCTGGGCGGGTGGTATTTCTACCTGCTGATGTGGTCACAGACCCCAGAACACACCAATCCAATTTCCAGATCATTCAGGTGGCTGATAAATCGCGGGGACGACTGCACTTCGAGCTCTTTCAGGATGGATTTTAGCCAATTTGGCACTTCCAACTTGGCTAAATCACTGACTGTGCAAATATCAATCCTGGATTTATCTGGATTTTGTTTCACCGGCTGTTGGTCAGTGGGACCACTTTAGCAATAGCTTACCACTTTTTGGGAAGCTTCACGAGGGGCCCAGGGTGTTGACACATTGATCCCACAGGTTGAAGCGAAAGAATGCCAAAGTAAACCAGGGTTGATATGGTTAAAACCGATGGTGTCCTGCAACATTTCCTTTATGCAAATCGAATAAATGGTCAATACAAAACGTCTATCATTACTTATATACTATTAGTTACGCGAAGTCATTGGTTATCTACCCACGCTTGGTTGCAAATTCCCTTTTGGACTATCATTGGATATACTAATATTATGGGTTTTGCATGGTTTTGCATTATCCCAAGGGTTGTATTTCTACCAGAATCCCGATATGCGATGGGTACCTCTGGCAGATCATCATCCTAGGAAAACAATGGAAAAACCATATCGAGATGAAGAAATCAATTTATACTCTATATTTTTGGTTGATTAGATGAATCCATCCAGTCACATCCAGCTATTTTTGATGGGGGTACTTGTAAAATCCAGGGCAGTCCAGGGTTTGCTCAGTTGGTGAACACATATATCTATAGTTAATTGATATTATAAACCAACTCGTAACTATGTGTAATTACATAATTATATATATATATATGTATACAAAACACATGTCATATTATATCATAAACCATAGATATCTCAGCTTGATAGACCCTTCCGAGAGACGGCTCCAGGACTTGGCGCCCAAGGCCTCCGAGAGCTTCCGACAGCTGTGTTTGGGGCACCGCGCAGTACCTCGAGCTGGGGCCGGATGTCCAGGTGAAACGGTGAAACAATGGGAACCATCAAAAAGTGTGGATTGAAGCATCATTCATAGAATTGGATGATGGGAAAATTTACAGGAAAGCCCTATATTTGATGGTAAAAACCATGGTTTCCTGTAGATTTTCCCTTTAAACCAATCCAATGAATCATAGAAGAAGGAAAAAACATGAAAAAAACCTCTGAAACTGCTGGGTTGAAGCCTGAAACTGGTGGGGATTGAGCCAAAAAAACATGGGGATTCAACCATCAAAATCCATGCAAGAAATTCAGCTATGAATTGACAAAGCAAGATTGGATAACTGAAGATAGAGCAACAAGTCAACAAACAATCAAACAATGAACAGTCAATTGGGGATACCCAAAGCATAAACAACCTAGCCTAGCAAAATCTGCATACAAAGCAACAATTCACTAAGGGTGCTGTGGGCAACCATAGTGTTGGGAGTATATCACTACGATTCCAATCCTATTATATATATATATATATGATTATACACATATAGATACATGTATACATATCTACATACACACAATGTATCCATGATATTATATACATATATACATATGCTACTATACATACATTGACACTACGGACCTTGTCTTGCCTCACCCTTTTGAACTTTTCCTTTACAGTACTATGGGACCATCTCTCCTTGCATGGGGGAGAGGCCACCCTTGTCCATTTCAACAGGCACAATTACGAACCAGTGGATTTGAAAGGGGGTTCAGTGCACGCTGCACCTAGGATTCCAAGACCGTGAGCTATGCCGAGACCGCTGTGGACGTGGTGTATGCCGGTCGATATTTGACGGCTGGAGACATCGACGTGCTTGGGCTGCGGCCGTGGGAATCCAACACCAAACCAGGTTTCTAGGTGTGTAATTGTTCAATAGTAAGGGGAAGGGATTAGATATGATTAGATATGATTAGAAATGAGTTCTTTGGTAGCATTTTCCCATGGCGAACTGATCCAATTTTATGTATGGATATGGGATGATATGGGGTCAAAATCTTTGAGGACCGCAGAAGTTTCCGCCTCCCAAGGCAAGCCTTCCGTTCGACGGAGTGGAAAGTAGTTGCGACTTGAAGCATGCCAAGGCAGCCTTGGGTTCAGTCAGAAACCCACCAAACTGAGGCCTGAGGCTTTTGCTGGGGTCTCTATATGTTGTTTGTCTTTTGCAGGAGTTTAAAGTATCACCTTTTCGATCTTCTGGTTGTTGTTTATTCTTTCTTGTGGCTGACCCACCCAAAAATGTTACTGTATCTTTAAACGTGTTCTTCAGGGGTTTGGGTCACAATTTCACCAAGAACATGGGGAGGGTTGCGATGAAAACGGCTCATCTTGACGACCAAAGTCTACCGTATGGATCCAAGGCACCATTGATTTGGACTGTCCGTTGCCGGGTCAAACGTGCTTTGCTAGTCTGTAAAGTTATTTTTGGAAAGACACGGAGTTTTCTTTCATATCTTCCTAAGATTTTGCCTTTTTTCATCCTTTTGACATAGGTTATTCATGATGATTCTAGGCTTATTCTAAGGTTCCCGGTCGCCAATCTCCATTTTTTCAGCTCCTGGATGATCCACGACTCCACGGCTCTCCAGGCTGGTTTGCTGACGATGCCATTTGGCAGTGCCAGCTTCTACGATCCGCGTTTCCAAATCACCCTAGGTGGGGCTCCTAGAGAGGTCGTGGTGGAGTAGGATCGAATCATCGCCACAGCCACAAACCAGCTAGGACTCTAGGATTGGGAATCCCTAGGCATGTGCAATTGGTTCGGACTGGAGTTCTGCAATACAAAAGTCCAATCCACACAGGGTTATTGATGTTATTGGGACTGGAATCTGTCAGAGGATTGGTTAATACTGCACGACTGCACGACTGTACAACCAATCCCTTCAGCAGTGCTAAAAAATCACAACAGCCTAGACATAACTTTCGCACGGAAAACCACATGCATAAGTCGTTTTTTGCAGGGTTTTTGAACGAGCTTAAGTTGTTATTGTTTCCATTTTTCCGAACATCTCCCAACTAGATCTAAACATGGCTGTGTCATGCGTGTCGGAAAATCTACAAAATTGTAATTGAGTATATTTTAACATATTATCACAGGGAACACGATTCACCAGCAGATGCAGATCCGTGTTTGGCCCCCCAGATGTGGTGCGCCGGTGCCCAGGCCCTGTGAAGGAACTGGATGGATCCTTGGAGGAGCAGGATGGATCCATGGGTTCCATACTGGGATATCAATGGGGATATCTATGGGGATATAATGATATAAATATTACGCGCAAACACCCCGATTCGCCCACACCCATTTCATGCTGCACACTTGGGGATAACAAACGTCACACTTTACATTCAATTGGGAAGATCAACAGGGGTATTTAGGGAATATGAATTTCCCACCCCCGTCCAACTTTACATTCATTGAAGATCTTCAATAACGGTTTAAATCTTCCACCCCCGTGGAAGTTTTTCATTCATTGAAGATCTTCAATAAGGGTTTAATTCTCCCACCGCCGTTGAACTTCTACATTCAATGAAGATCTTCAATAAGGGTTTAATTCTCCCACCCCCATTAAACTTCTACATTCATTGAAGATCTTCAATAAGGGTTTAATTCTCCCACCCCGGTTGAACTTCTACATTCAATGAAGATCTGGGTTTACTTCTCCCACCCCCGTTAAACTTCTACATTCAATGAATATTTTCAATAAGGGTTTAATTCTCCCACCCCCGTTAAACTTCTACATTCATTGAAGATCTTCAATAAGGGCTTAATTCTACCACCCCCGTTAAACTTCTACATTCATTGAAGATCTTCAATAAGGGCTTAATTCTACCACCCCCGTTAAACTTCTACATTCATTGAAGATCTTCAATAAGGGTTTGATGATGATGATGATGATGATGATGATGATGGTGTGTAAGAGACTCGCACAGGTCCCTAAGCTGTGCGTGCCGATATACAACATGAAGTTAGCCATGATGCAAAAAACTCCAATTTTTACCACGTTTTCGGCACATACGAAGATGGCCGCCGACAAGCGCGGGCAAATCGAGGTGTTTGCCCGAAATATTACAACAGTGGGGGGCTATCATGGATAATTATGGGATAACTATCACAAAGCACCCCGACACTTGGTTTATAATTGTGTATCCTCCCGACGAAGATTGAAACCCAAATTGCTGGTTGCTGACGACGACACATGTGAGAATCATACCATGAAGATAAACATATTCTATCCACCAATCATTCGAAGAGGTATCAGGTTTGTGAAGTGTGCACACTTTGTGTCACGCTGGTCCCCTCATGACAGATTTCAACGGCAGATTTCACTGGGCACCAGAATAGATAGGAATAGGATCGGCAGAGCCTAGGACTGGCCCTGGGGCTTTGATCTTAAAATCTTGAGAGCGGTGAATGCCACAGTACAGTGTAGCTTTGACAAAGAACCAGAAGCAGATAAATAAATCAAACGTTCAAACTGTTGCCAAACATAATCACCTGGATTCTTAATTGCAGTTTTGACTTATTACATCTCGTGGTATAGCAGCGCCCATTGGGCCTTTCTATATTTTACAGTATATTAGATATATCTTGAGAAGATCCCAAACAACCAATATGTACGTTCGTTTTTTTTTTTCAAAATAAATATAATGCATATATACATATATATACCATTATATACCTATGCACGGTCGTCTTTTATGAGGCACATGCCTCATCTCACCCGGACGTCTTTGTCCAAACACATCGCACCTGTTCACTTGTAAACATATGTATGTATATATATATATATATATACATATGCGCATATACATGCATATAAGTATACATGCATACATGCATATAAATATACATGCATACATGCATAACACATTTATGTGTGTATAGTAATATATGTACAAATCTATATATGATTCAACACACTATTTGTTTCATCATGGTTGGGACATGCCGTGTGCCGGCATTATTAAAAACATACCCAGCATCTGGGGATTCTTGCCTGCAACAACTCTTCCAACATCATTTTGAGTTCAAACGAAGAATAAAGATAGCAAGAACAACCATCATGAGAACGCTGGAAAAAACAATAATCACAATGATAACATATGATAACCATAATAACCAGAACAATGATAATAATGATCCCGCTGTAACATATCATGTAGAGCCTAAATCATCGACTTTGGCGCAGCCTCATAGATCTCTCCCCGACCCAGGAAAGCAACTCATCTTTGGCCAGCTTCTGGGCACGCCAGGCGAGAGATAGGTAAGAGATAGGTAAGTTGGTTGGTTTATGAATCATGATTGGGAAAATTTACCCTCTGGTAAATAAACAGTTGGACCCTGAAAATAGCCAATTTTTAATGGAAACTAGTCTTCCAACCCCGATGACTGCCAGGGTCTATGTTAATTTACCAGAGGGTACATAGGAACTATATGGAACTATGACATATAGGTAAGCTAGATGGTGTATTTCATAGGTGTATATTTTCATCTCTGAGAATTATACATATTTCTGGTGGTCCAGCGATGCAAAAACCATAGCTGGGCTCAGCTTTGGGGATGCATCCCAATTGACACGGTGGGATGCACGGTGGGATTGCATCAAACCTCAGGTATCGAACAGGAGAAACCCAAAAGACCTTGATTTGACCATGGTTTTATAGCAATGATGGTCAATATTTTAGAGCAATATTTCATATCAATACAGGACCCCCTTTCCTGGGTATCGCAGTCCTGTATCCAATATTTTAGAGCAATACTCAGGATGTGTCTCAACTGGACCGTGAAGGGAATCGATTCCAACCAAGGAACCATGTCCTTCTGAAGATGGGACTCCCCTCCAAAATCTCCAACCCCAACTTGGAACCGACAAAAAAGTGGGTCGAACTGTTTTTGAGCCAAAAATCATCACAATGACGTCTGCAGATCGAAACATCAATCGAGGTGAAGAATCTTGAGTATATCGGCTGGGAACCAATGTCGAGAGTTTAGCCAATTATGTTAGACATATCATTAAGTTGCCAAAATGCAGTGGACCCCCATTCCCGGTGTAGGTGGCCTGCGTGGCCGCTACTGTAGGAGACGACGAATCCGTGGATGTCACTGTATATGAAAGGGTCATTGTTGGACGTACCGAGAACACATTTCTCTTGAATTTGATTTGAATTTCAGATTCAAGCAACATATATCCAACGCATATCCAACAATATGGGTGTAGCCAGGAAAACTGAGCATGGCATACTATCAGTGTCTTGCCAGTGGACACCCGTGGTCGAATGATGTCCTGTAGAAGGATGGGCCCAGCTTATCTCAGGTCTATGGTCTAAATACCAATATGATGCAGCTTCTGTAAGCCACATTTTCAACCTCCTAGCTTCATGGGTAGGGATTATAATATCGTAAATATAATATATACACGTATATATGTTCAGTTGTGCTGGTGGCCACGGTAGCGTAGTTCAACTCACAGGTCGCATGCAGGTTGGACTGAATGAAGTGATGGCTTATTCCGCTGTGCCCCAAAATAAGGATGGGTTGACGGCAAGTTGATGGCGGCAAAAAATGAAGTGGATTGAACGTCCCAACAGAGCTATTCTGTTCATCTTTGGGTTGTTTACCTCAAGATGATATGGTAATTCTTGGCAGGACATTTTCACAACGGAAAAACCAACAATTATTCCAAAACAAGATCCTCAAGACAGAATGCCGTACGCCATACGCATAGGTACCGCATGCTGTGCAACCGAAGGATTGATGGCAGAACTAGCAAGGAGAGGCGCTGACGAGGTTGCAGTGGATAAAGTCATGATGGAACCGTGGAAGAGCAGCGGTCATGCCAAGCGGCCCAGCCCAGCTTGAAACCGCAGCCCTACAAGCTACCAGTTCTAGCTGTTCAGCACTGTAGTCGGGCTGATGGAGGCAGCTGCATTATGTTGCATCCGGAACTGCTGGGTCCCTGATGGCTGGTTGCAGAGTGATAGCCCGGAGCACCACTTGGATATATATTTGGGATTGGGCATCCAACAGATTCTTTTTGTTAACCCACCTTGTGGGATCGTAAACGCCAAGAACTTGGATGTACTTTCAAGCTGTCCTTCCGTTACCGTGACCAAATCTTCCCAGTAGAAAGCGGCTTGGTACTCCAGAAGGATGGATAAAGTTAGGTTCTTGGTAGAAGCAAGGGCTTTCCATTGGGCCCCCAAATGAAATTGGCAGGATCGAACGAAATCGGAATAGCATGGATTCATTAAGCCCTGCAACATTGAATATGCAAAACATGCCGCCCTCCAAATTGCAGTAAGCAACGCTCTCGGTTTTTTGAATGCATGCAGCTCGATAGGAAAACCGCTGTTTGCCAGTTGCTTGGATGTGTCTTCACTACAGTTTGGCGGTTGTTTTTGACATTGTGGGCGTCGATGTGCGGCGTTTCCTTTCTGTTTTTGTTCTTTTTTTGATAACTAGTTGATTAGTTGGAAGTTCCTGCGCAGTTCAGCCGTGATGTTTTTCCTTTTCGCAAAGCAGGAGAAAATAGACAACCAAAAACAAAAACGCTTTTTTTTGGGTACCTTGTACCACATGCTTTTGACCCGTGGCGTGCCTGCGCGAGGCTGCAGCTTGCATCCGTTGCATTGGGTGGAGGTGATGGGGACACCCAACGGCACGCCACGTGCCCTGACTGCAATGGATACCCATGGACCTTCCTCTTTTGAGGGATGAATTATTGTCCATTGGGAGTTTCCACAAATGAGGGTGCCCCAAAATGGATGGTTTTTATATAATGGACAATCGTATTTAAATGGATGATTTGGGGGTGATTACCCCCATTTAATTGCAGGACCCCTCCAATTAAAGCCTCCCGAGTTGCTTTTTTGAAACAATCCGCCAACTCGCTTTTGGAATGGACACACATCAAAAACCATTCGTAGGGATGCTCCATGTTCAGAATCAGAAAGATCCAAGGTGAGGAGATTGTGATCAAGGCATGTGGGGAATGTAGTGCCGAGGAGTGCCAGGCAGGGCAGGGGTGGAGCGGATGTTCCGTGCGGCAAAGATTGAACTGAGGATAAGTATGGGTCAAAGGTCAAAACTATTAATGCCTCCCAGCCCATAGAATTTGATCATGTCATTTGCTTCTTTGCCCAATGGAAACTGGTACCCAAAATAACTGAATCGAACTCGAATTGGCAAGGCGATGGGTTTATATATAACGGGCCAGAAGAACAAGGCTGACGGGACTAGTCGTGCAAGTAGCTGTTGCATTTCACTGCCTCATTCTACAGGTGCATGTACATAGAAGTACCTTTCAATCCTCTTCATACTGAGTTCCTTTTGCGCTTCAAAAGCCAACCTCCATCGGATAGACAAATTCGCATCAATCTGGTCAGTTCTTTCAGCCATGAGAGATTGAGCAACAAGACATTTGTTTAGCCACAATGCCGCATTGTACACATGGATTTCAAGACGTTATTGCATGATATTATATACAGTGCATATATATATATACACATGACAAATTTTATCGAAGGAAGTTTCAAAGTCAAACTTCCGACAATATGAACAGATGAAAAGCAGAGATGGGAAGAATCAGAGAAGAGAAGAGAAGAGAAGAGAAGAGAAGAGAAGAAGAAAGACGATCAAAAAAGAGAAAGTTTCAGAAGAAAGAAGATCCAGGTGCGCGAAAAGGTAGGAAGGTCGTGAAACGGTGTTTTCCAAATGATTTGTGGAACCGGAGGATCGAAAAGTAGGCTCGCTAAAGCGTCGGGTGCGGAGCCAGCTGGCCAGCTGACAGATGAAAAAGTGCACGCCGTTGTGGCGCGAAGCACATGTCCAAGTCAAAATATACATAACATACCATGTTCGGACACTTGGAAGTTGTGATGTCGAAAAAGTGCACGCTGTTGTGGCGCGAAGCACATGTCGAAGTCAAAGGTGTAAAAAACTGACGGGTTCGGCGCACTTTTGGACGTTCAGATGTCGTTTCGCGCGGCGGGCGCGCTGGATTGTGCACCTTGTCAAAAGTGTGCAGAACGTGAGGGTTTTGTAGCAGGTTTCAAAAACGATGGCAGACGTGGGACATTTGAAGAGGATCTGCAAAGATGCATTTTCCGTGGCAGGCGCAGTGCAAGAGACATGATGTTAGGAGGTCCGGGCGCTGATTTCCTGAGAGGGGTTGCATTTTGGAGCATCAGATCTTCAGTTTTGGGAAGATGATTTTGCGTGACAGGCACAGCACTTCATCTGACCTGGCATCACTTTTTCGTGGCAGGCACAGTACTTTAGACAGGTGGAGTGGAAAAAACGCAAAACGCATTGGTACGAGGTCGTCAGCTCTGCGCTCAACTTTCCATTTTTGAACGAAGTCTCGCAGAATTGTTTCGCTTTTAATGTTGTCAATTTGAAAAATTGAAGAAGTCTCGCAGAAGTGCTTCGTGTGTGATGTTGTCAACTTTGAAAAATGAGGACGTCTCGCAGAATTGCTTCATTTTTGATGTTGTCAAGTCCAAAAATTGAGGAAGTCTCGCAGAATTGCTTCGTTTTGGATGTTGGCAAGTTCAAAAATTGAGGAAGTCTCGCAGAATTGCTGCGTTTACAAGCTTACGGTTAGGCAGTTAGACAGACAGACAGACAGGCAGACAGGCAGACAGTCAGACAAACAGATAGATAGATAGATAACTAGATAGATAGACAGATAGGTAGATAGACAATTACAACTACCAGTACGCTACACTACACTACTGCTACAACTACAGATACAAATATACTACGCTACATTACACTACACTTATTACACTACACTTATTACACTACACTTATTACACTACACTTTTTACACTACACTACACTAATTACATCTAATTACACTACACTACACTACACTACACTACACTACACTACACTACACTACACTACACTACACCAATTACACTAACAACTGCAACATCAACTACTACCACAACTACAACTGCAATTACAACTACACTACACTACACTAATTACACTGCACTACATTACAACTACATTTACACTACCTTACACTAGACTACACTACACTATACCACACTACACTACACAACACTATACGACATTACACTGCACTACACTCCACTAATTACACCACACCACACCACAACTACAACTGCAACTGCGCTTGCAGCTACAGTAATTACACTACATTACAACTACAGCTCCGCTACACTACACTACAACTACAACTACAACTGCAACTACAACTGCAACTGCACTACACCACACTACATCCAGCAGTTGTGGTAAGGTGACCACTGCAACCATTGCAACCACTCCAACAAACACAACTCCAACCACCTGTTGGTCCATCAGTGGATTCGCTCTGCCATCCGTGACTCACGACAACCAACCTCTCCTGTAGGTTTCCCATTTTTGAAACTTCCGCCACCGCCTTGTGCGGCACTACTGGCATTTTGTATTTTATCTTCTAGATTATTTATTCACTTTCACAATCATTCAGTATCATATATATATATACAGTATACACATATTCTGTATATATGATTGATGCAATGAGTTTGTCTGGAATCTGCAAGTTTCATGTGAACAGTAAAACCTCATTAACTTTTACTCGCACAAATCCCGAATTTTCCACTAGCAATCTATAGCAGCTATAGCAGATTCAGCCAGCACCTGGAAACATGAATAATCAGCTGCCAATGAGTTGACACAGCATACTGTACAGTAAGATGTCTGTTGAACACAAAGTACATTCACGAAATATCAGGAAAATATAAATATGCATATATGTATATACATTTGTATGCGAGATAGCTATAGAATGATTACATAGGTTGATGATGATAGATGATTATATACGCATACAAGTAGAGCCCATGCGAGGCGGGTGGCGGAAGTTTCCAGGGTTAAGGACTGTTACACTATAGGATCCAAAAACAAGGTTTGCCTATAGGAGAGGCAGCGAAACCTCACACCTTCTCAACTCTTTTCACGACTTCTCACTTCTTGTCAGCTCTTCTCAACTCTCTGCACCTCTTCCTGACTCTCCTCAACTCTCTTTTCATCTCTCTTCCCTCTTCTCAACTCTTCTCAGCTCGCCTTGCCTCATCTCACCTCTGTTCCACTCGTCCAATTTTTTCTCAGCCCGGTTGAAGTGTCGCAAACCAAACTTTTACGCAGAGAAGCTTTTACACAAAGCAAACTTTGACACAGAGGAACTTGTACAGAGAGAATCTGTTTTGCATAGAGAATCTGTTACGCAGAGAAAGCTTTACACAGAGGAACTTTTACACAGAGAAAGCTTTAGACAGAGCAAGGTTTTACACAGAAACTTTTACGCAGAGCAGCTTTTACACAGAAACTTTGACACAGAGCAAACTTTTACACACAGAAGCTTTTGCATGGAGAAACTTTTACACACATAACCTTTTACACAGAGAAACTTTTACACAAAGGAGCTTTTACAGTTACACAGACGCAGAAAAGTTTGTACACAGAAAAACTTTTACACGGAGAATCTGCTACACAACGAAATCTTTCACACAGAGCCAGCTTTTACACAAAAAAAAATTACACACAGAAGCTCTTACACAGAGAAACTGTTACACAGAGCAAACTTTACACAAAGCAAGGTTTTACACAGAGAAACTTTCACACAAAGACAGCTTTTCCACCTCGACGCCAAAGCGGAAAAACGACGATTTTGAAGCACTTTCTAAAAGAAATTTCAAAGCAAAATCATCAGCGCCAAAGTGAAGAAGAATCTGCTGCCAAAGCACCATTCGCAACCTTTATGCAGCCACTACAATACGCTTTATACGCCTTCCAGCTACAAAAGACACTGGCATATTACGCACGCAGCCGCAGCAGAGAGGAACCTTAGCACATCCATTCCCCTGCGATCTGAAGACACTCGGTTGCAAGACGCAACAGAATTATGCACAACAGCTACACAAATTGCAGCTCCAAAACCGCATCTCGACGCCAAAGCGGACAGCAAAATCATCAGCGCCAAAGTGTGAAGAAAAAATATGCTGCCAAAGCACCATTCGCAACTTTCATGTAGCCACTACTTTACGATTTACGACATCCAGCTGGAAAAAACACTAGTATATCGCGCACGCAGCTGAAGCAGCGAGGAACCTTAACACATCCATTCCACTGCGATCTGCGGACACTAGGTTGCAAAGCAGGAAAGCAGAGCATCAACAAAGAAAAAGAAAAGTCACCTGGGACCCTCAGTTACACTGCGCCCGCAAATCGAACAGGAATCGACGGCAAAGATTCAAATGGCACCCTCGATGTAGCAGTTCCAATGCGATCTGCCAGAACTGACTTACAATCGCAACACATTACTCAAGAACCAGAACCTTTCGAGAGACCTTAACGCAGCCATTCCACTGCGATCTGCACGGACCGACGTGCAAAACACAATACAGCGTCAACAAAGAAGAAAAAGTCACCAGCAGGAATCGACGGCAAAGCGGCGACCCGAAACCGTCGCGCAAGCGAGCCAACTTTTCTCCGCAACGGAACCTTCGTTTACCCGAAAAAAACACAATGTTTCGTCTGTTTCGTGCAAATCCTAACATAGTGAGTGAAACCAACGGTTTTGAAAACGAAACGGGGAGTATTGGGCTCCGACCGGCAATTTTTTTGGGTCCAAACGACATTATTTTACCGTCCATGATTTTAAGCATTCTTTCCTGGTTTGACAGTGTTTTTTGCAAGCCTCAAATGACAACAGAAGCACACATGATGCTTGTCTATTCAGTCACCTTGCATGTGAAAAGACAAACAAATATTTGGCCGCTAGCCAAAGAGAGACCAAATGAGAAACATGTATTTGCAATGGGGTTTGTACGATCCTACTTCAATGTGCTGGCATTCGTCCGCGGTTCGCTGATTTTTTCCAAGGCACATCGATAGATTGCATTTCTTGACGCGATTTAGGGAGAAGGGCCCAATCGGGAATTTTTGCCTGAATCGTCAATTTTTCTGCAAATCGTCAAATATGTTTGCAGTTTGGCAAAAACTTGCAAAGTTTGCCTTTTGAATATTGCAGGTATATACATATGTGTATGTGTATAAGAGAGAGAGAGATATATATATATATGTATGTATGATATTTGTCCACATATAAATATACACATACATGTATTTTTATTGTACATGTAAATAAACATATATATAATATAATATAATATAATATAATATGATATAATATAATATATGCTAATATAATTTAATATATTATATATTTAATGAAATGTATGATAATATAATACAACATATGAAAATAATATACTAGAATAAAAAATAATATAACGTAATATAGTATA